>VOFK01001439.1_pt1 | contig 25276 bp, 30 predicted proteins | sample 5384121 | NCBI WGS metagenome assembly VOFK01 (sample SAMN12384730, study PRJNA508395) | human gut metagenome | isolation source: healthy gut J | host: Homo sapiens | reverse complement strand
TGTTACGTATTGCTTGCAGCTTGCTACTATTAGGGTTATCTTTGGTTCCTACAGAAAGAAGAAGTTATTAGATATAAAGGTAGTGATACGCAAGTCGTAGATGTGATTTTACCTGATGGGTCTTCAGTGAATCTTTTCCCAAAATCTACTTTAGAATACTGTTTTAAGAAAAACACGAGGGATGTTGTGCTTGTTGGCAAAGCTTTCTTTCAGGTAAAAAGGGACACGCTTCATCCTTTTTTGGTGCAAATTCCGGATGTTAGTGTAGAGGTACTGGGAACATCTTTTCTGATTGACGCTACCATTTCTGACCAGTCTGCTGTTTTTGTAAAAGATGGGGTTGTTAAAGTTAGTGCTTATGATCAGGACGAAATCTTAAAGCGCAATCAAAAAGCATTTCTAACAAAGAACAATACTCTATGCAGAGATACCATATTGAATATCGCTATTTTCGAGTTGGGCATCCTGTAATAAGTCTTAGTTTTAATAGAACACCTTTAAAGGAAGTAATTAAAGAGATAGAAAAATCTTATAATGTTACTATCGAATTGAGGGATATTCCTGAAGGGAATATGATAACTACAGCATTCTTTGAAAATAGCATAGATGAAGTTCTGAACGAGTTGTCTTCTTTGTGCCATTTGAAATATAATAAGGTTTCAGACCGGCATTTTGTGTTTTATACTGAAAGATAAGTAACAAGTTTAATGAAAGCAAAAGCTGTAGCCTACATATTGTTTTTCTGGATCTTTTGTTTTAATGTCATGGCACAGGATAAAGATAAAGGAAGTATAATGGAAGAGGTTATTAGTCTTCCATTTTCCTCTGCTACGATCTCAGCATGTTTCTCATTGATTAAAAAAAAAGACATAATCCTGTCTTACAATGAGGGAATGATAGATATAAATAAGATTTGCTATTTCAGCCAGAAAAACATTAAAATAAAAGAGTTACTGACTAATATCCTGTCTGATTACAAAACAACTATTGTAGTTGCAAATCCTCGTAAGATAATTATCACCGTAGACCGAAAAAATATCTATCAGCTCAACGGAGTGGTTAGAGAGACAGAGACTTTGGAAAAATTATACGGGGCTGTATTGTTCTTTAAGAAAAATGGCATTATTGTTTCGAGTTGTATCACTAATGATTCCGGTTTTTTCTCTACTGCTCTTCCCGAAGGGACCTATAATATTGAAACAAACTATTTGGGGTATTTAAAATCAGTGAAGATAGTGACTCTAATCTGTAATCAAAGAATAGACATCTTTTTAAAACCTATGATGCTTGAATTGGGCGAGGTGGTCATTTCACCTCAACGGAGTTCTGCCAATGAACTCAGTACATCTTCACCACCGAATATGTTATCTTATAGTAATTTAGATGTTTTGTCTGAAATGAAGGTCTTCCCCGGAGTTATCATGTCTCGTTCTGGTGCTGATATCAATGTTAATGGAGGAGGCAGTGAGGAAAATTTAATTTTGTTAGATGGTGTGCCCATTTACCATAACAGCCATATAAATTATATGCTTCCGGTTTTCAATGGTAGTGTAATAAAGAATGTAAACTTATATAGCAGTTACTTTCCCGCCCGATATGAAGGCAAACTATCCTCAATACTGGATATCAAAATAAAAGAAGGCAATAAAAAGAAACATTCGAGAAGCTTGTCTCTCGACATTCCTTCAGTAGCCGCAATGCTTGAAGGTCCTATTAAAAAGGAAAAAGCTTCATATATGGTTAGTGGGCGTCGTAGTTGGATGGAGTTCCTGGACAAAGCTATTCCTGCCAGTAAGCGTGCAAATTATACTTTTTACGATATCTATACCAAATTGCATTGGGATATATCTGCAAAAACTTCCATGCAAATCAGCACCTATCATACCATTGATGAATATTATTCTCCTATTCCGGAAGGAAAGAAAGATAAAATAATCCATTGGGCTAATGGAATGTATGCTTTAAAGTTATCTTGTCAGTTAGGAGAGAAGCTTTTTAATACAACCCAAGTGGCTTACACTCATTATACCAATAAAGCGCATGCAGATATTCTCGGTTTTGAGGCAGATCCTTATGTTACTGCAGGTATAAAAGAAGTTTCTTTCAACTCCTCTTTTAATTGCCACTTCAATAATAAAGTTTTGATGGCTTATGGGATTAAGGGAACTCATTCTGTTTTTAGTAATATTAATGATGACCAGCGAACTGAAAAATCAGATATAAATCAAATATCCGCATATTATGAAAATAAATTCAGTCTGTCTTCTAAATGGAATATTCAAATAGGAATAAATACAGTTATATACATGCCCAAAGGTGGTAAGCATTATTCGAATCTCCAGCCAAGATTTTCCATGGCGTATAATTGGGGAAGAGATGTAGTTAGTCTGGACATATCACGGATGGCACAATTTTATCATTATTTTCGATTTTACGGTATGGATTTTCCGACGGATCTTCGTATGCCAAGCATCAATCAATTTAAACCCCAAACTTCTGTGCATACAGAGCTGGGGTGGAAGCACTATTTAAATGGAGGATATACAAATGCATCCATATATTACAAACAACGGGATAAAATCCTATTTGTAAATCCTGAAGCATATTATTCAAGTGAGAACTGGAAAAACTTTCTTTTGGAAGGTAGAGGTGAAAGCTATGGCCTGAAACTATCTTTTTTCAAAGGCTGGGAGAAGATATCAGTGCAGGCAGCCTATACATGGTCCAAAAGTCTTGAGTCATATACTGGTTTTAGGAAAGGACACAACATACCATCATTATATGATATTCCCCATGTCTTTAACTCTACCATATCTTATAGATTGACAGAGGCTTCTGCTTTCTCGATTGGCACACAATTACATAGCGGACGTGTAATTGTGAATATTCCCAAAGAGCCTTTGGCCTCGATGGATGAATTGTATACAAAAAGATATCCATTCAGTTACAAATTTGATATAGGTTATACCTATGTCAAATATTTTCCTCGTTCCGGAAACAAGTTAACACTTCGTTTGGGAATTCATAATATATTGGGTAATCCTATTAAAGAGGAGATTTCTAATTTTTATAAAGTAAATTTAGGACAAGATTGCATTCCTTATGGTGGAATCATATTGTCTTTTTAAACATCTTACATTAATACTGAAAACACTCTGTTCCAGTAAGGGTTTTAATTAAGAATGTTTCAGTTCTCTCTACTTGGGTCTGATATTTGTTTCTTTAATAACTAAATAGACCTGAGTTTGGAATTTATGGGTTATTATTGCATGATGTATTGCAAAAAAATATTATAACGTTCTCTATCCAATGCAGATCAATACAATAGTAATCAGTAACTTTTGGTTAATTGAATAGAAAGTAGGAAACGCCTAGATAATGATAGGTGTTTTTGTTAGTGGAAAGTATGTAACTGCCTTTTTATCAAATAGCCATACAAATCTTTTTACAAATTAAAAGATTTATTCTATTTTTCAAGTTAACGAATAGTCTAAATTACTTAAAACAGTTTAATTACTTGTATTTCAGAGAATGTTTTATACCTTTGCATCAACCTAATGAGCTATTTGATAGACTGAAAACAAGGCAGAACGATGCAGAAGGGTGGTTTCTAAACCGTTACCTATTAATCAAAAAACAAAGAGTAAGTTTTTGATTTACAGAGTAATATTTATTAGTGCAACAAATGTGAAGCAACAGAACACAAAAACATCACGCACCTGACCCAACCGTGGAATATCAATCTCCTTTGAAATCAGTTTTTGAATCTCCGAATCTTCCAAAAAATCCGGTTCTACTTTATCCAGTGAGAACTTTATTTCAGAAAATGGATCATTCTTCATCCATCCCTTAGCCAAAGCTATACGGATTATCTTCTTGAAGTTCTTTAGATATTTAGTAGCAGTATTGTGACAACACTTTTTCTCTGTCTTCAGCCAGAACTCATAATCCTCAATAAACTGACGGGAAACATCTCCCAAAGAATGTCTTTTTTATGATATGTTTCCCAAACAAAATCCTGGGTATGTTTCAAAGATGTTTCATAACGCTGTACAGTTGCAGGTGCCATGTCCGTACCAGACAATTGAGCACATTTATCATTATGTTCCCGAAAGACCTCAAACAAAGTACGCTGTACGGGAGCATCCTTACCCAAGAAACGCTCCAGGACACTATTGGCAGAAACGGATACACCCTCTATCTCCAATTCACGCTGAATCTTCATTATCCGTAAGCGGATTGAGTCAAGATACAAATTCAGTTCCTTGTACTCCCGTTTCTTTTCCAAAGCCTTTCCTTTTGCCGCACTCCAGAACTCCGGAAAAATTGTTTTCTTCACTGAAGCATCAACCCGGACTCCATTCACTGTAATTCTCATCATTATCGGAGCCTCACCGTTCCGATTCAATTTCGTCCTACGAATGTAGAACAATAGACAAAATGTTGTTCTTTCCATCTTACTTGTTTTTTAATCACAAAACTAAATTTCTAAGAGCAACAAGTCAAGATGCAAAATACTAATAAACAATGAATTATTCACCAAATAGGTGTACCTGACATTGAAGGTAATAAGGTACACCGAATAGTACACCGAAAGAATGCTTTAATATGCTTATTTTTGCTATGTACCAAAAATAAAAAATCCCCGTAATTTGTTAGTTTACAGGGATTTTCTTTCATTTGCATTCTATTTTTGCGGAGAGACAGGGATTCGAACCCCGGGTGCCTCGCAGCACAACGGTTTTCAAGACCGCCGCAATCGACCACTCTGCCACCTCTCCTAAAACTTCCTTTTCGGGAAGTGCTTTCCTCTTTAAAGCGGTGCAAAGGTACAAATCATTTTTAATTCTGCAAACTTCCTTTCTCTTTTTTCATGAATTAATAGTATTTTGCATCCATGATATATCCGCAGAACTTTGAACAGAAAATAGGTTTCGACCAAATACGCCAATTGCTGAAAGAAAAATGCCTCAGTACACTTGGCGAAGAACGGGTGATGGACATGGCATTCTCCGACCACTTTGGAGAGGTAGAGGAGCGTTTGGACCAAGTCACTGAATTTGTACGCATACTCCAAGAAGAAGACAACTTCCCGGCACAATACTTTTTTGATGTACGCCCGTCACTGAAACGCATACGTGTGGAAGGCATGTATCTAGATGAACAAGAACTCTTTGACCTACGCCGTTCACTAGAAACCATACGTGATATTGTACGCTTCCTACAGAAAAGCGACGATGATGAGGAAGAGGGCGCTTCCCCCTACCCTTGTCTGAAAAGACTGGCAGGAGACATCACCGTTTTCCCACAGCTCATAGCAAAAATAAACGGCATCCTCTCTCCTTACGGAAAAATCAAGGACAATGCCTCTACAGAGTTGGCACGCATCCGCCGGGAACTGGCAAGTACTATGGGAAGTATCTCCCGCTCACTGAACAGTATTCTACGAAATGCCCAGTCCGAGGGCGTTGTGGACAAAGACGTAACACCCACCATGCGTGACGGCCGTCTGGTCATTCCCGTTGCACCGGCACTGAAACGGAAAATACGCGGTATTGTACACGACGAGTCGGCCAGTGGTAAAACCGTATTCATCGAGCCTGCCGAAGTAGTGGAAGCCAACAATCGCATACGAGAACTTGAAGGTGACGAACGCAGAGAAATTATCCGCATCCTGACGGACTTCTCCAACCAGCTGCGCCCCTCCATCTCCGACGTACTGCTATCATACGAGTTCCTTGCCGAAATAGACTTCATACGTGCCAAAGCATTGTTTGCCGAGCAAATATCCGGACTGAAACCGGCTCTCGAAAACAAGCAACTGCTGGACTGGACAATGGCGGTACACCCACTCTTGCAACTTTCTCTCGCCAAACATGGCAAAAAAGTCGTACCGCTTGACATCGAACTGAATGAAAAGCAACGTATCCTCATTATCTCCGGTCCGAACGCAGGCGGCAAGTCCGTCTGCCTAAAGACAGTAGGCTTATTACAATACATGCTGCAATCCGGACTACTCATCCCGATGCACGAACGCAGTCATGCCGGAATATTCAGCAGTATATTCATCGACATCGGTGACGAGCAGTCCATTGAAGATGATTTGAGCACCTACTCCTCCCACCTTACGAACATGAAAATCATGATGAAAAGCTGCAACGAACGGAGCCTCATCCTGATTGATGAATTCGGTGGTGGAACGGAGCCCCAGATAGGAGGCGCCATCGCCGAAGCCGTATTGAAACGCTTCAACCAAAAACAGACGTTCGGTGTCATCACCACACACTATCAGAACCTGAAGCATTTTGCCGAAGACCATGAAGGTGTAGTAAACGGCGCCATGCTCTATGACCGCCATCTGATGCAAGCACTGTTCCAGTTGCAGATAGGCAATCCGGGCAGTTCGTTCGCTGTAGAGATTGCCCGCAAAATAGGTCTGCCGGAAGATGTCATCGCCGATGCCTCGGAAATTGTGGGCAGTGAATACATCAATGCCGATAAGTACCTGCAAGACATTGTGCGCGACAAACGCTATTGGGAAGGCAAACGCCAGACAATACGCCAGCGTGAAAAGCACATGGAAGAGACTATCGAGCGCTATCAAACCGAAATCGAAGATTTGCAGAAATCCCGGAAGGAGATTCTGCGCAAAGCGAAGGAAGAAGTGGAGCAACTGATGCAGGAAGCCAATGCACGCATCGAGAACACCATACGCTCCATCAAAGAAGCCCAAGCAGAAAAAGAAAAGACACGCCAGGCCCGCCAGGAGTTGACGGACTTCCGCGAATCAATGGAAGCGCTTGCCAACAAGGAACTGGAAGAAAAAATCGCCCGCAAAATGGAAAAGCTGAAAGAGAAGCAGAACCGGAAAAAGGAAAAGAAAGCGGGCAAAGGAAAAGAGAACGGACTGTCTGCCCAGGCTTTGGCAGAACAGCAGGCGCGGAAAGAGGCAGAACGCCTTGCGGCCATCACCCCCGGCTGCAACGTCAGAATAAAGGGACAGACCTCTGTGGGCGAAGTAATGGAAGTGAACGGCAAGAATGCGGTCATCGCGTTCGGCAGCATCAAGACTACCGTAAAGCTGGACAGGCTGGAACGTACCAACGCGCAGCCTAAACAAGCTGACGTGTCCGCCAAAAGCACTTTCATCAGCGCCCAGACCCAGGACAGCATGTACGAGAAGAAACTACATTTCAAGCAAGACATTGATGTCCGTGGCATGCGTGGCGACGAAGCCTTGCAAGCCGTTACCTATTTCATTGATGACGCCATCCTTGTCGGCATGTCGCGCGTGCGTATCCTTCACGGAACGGGAACAGGCATCCTGCGCATGCTTATCCGCCAATATCTGGAAACTGTCCCCGGAGTGCGCCACTTTGCCGACGAACATATACAGTTCGGCGGAGCAGGCATCACCGTTGTGGACTTGAGTTAATGGATAATTGACAGTTGATAATTGATAGTTAAAGCTAAATCATAAATCTGAAATATATGAAATCAATCAAAGAACTCTACCGTATCGGTACCGGTCCATCCAGCAGCCACACCATGGGACCGCGCAAGGCAGCTCAGATATTCCTGGAAAGGCATCCCGAAGCAGCCGCATTCCAAGTAACCCTATACGGAAGCCTCGCCGCTACCGGCAAGGGACACATGACCAATGTTGCCATCACCGAGACACTGCAACCCGCAGCACCGGTAGAAATAATCTGGGAACCCAAAATATTCCTGCCCCCTTCCATCCCAACGGCATGAAATTCGTTTCTTTGGACAGCGAAGGCAAGGAGACCGACCAATGGACTGTATTCAGTGTCGGCGGCGGTGCCCTGGCAGAAGAGAATGACGGAGCATCATCCGTAAACACCCCGGATGTATACGAAATGAACAGTATGACCGAAATACTACAATGGTGTGAACGTACCGGAAAAAGTTACTGGGAGTACGTCAAGGAATGCGAGGAAAGCGACATTTGGGATTACCTGCAGGAGGTATGGAAAACCATGCAGGCTGCCGTAAAACGGGGATTGGATAGTGAAGGAGTCTTGCCTGGCCCTCTGAATCTGCGCCGAAAGGCTTCTACCTATTATATACGTGCCAGTGGCTACAAGGCTTCCCTCCAGTCGCGCGGACTAGTATTTGCCTATGCCTTGGCAGTAAGTGAAGAAAATGCGTCAGGTGGGGTCATTGTCACTGCACCTACCTGCGGTTCGTGTGGCATTGTACCGGCAGTGCTCTATCATCTGCAAAAAGCCGGGAGTTCAGCGACACACGCATACTTCGTGCCCTTGCCACAGCCGGACTGATAGGAAACATCGTGAAGACCAACGCTTCCATTTCGGGAGCGGAAGCCGGATGCCAGGCAGAGGTAGGCGTAGCATGTTCCATGGCATCAGCCGCAGCCAACCAATTGTTTGGAGGCAGTCCGGCACAAATAGAATATGCCGCTGAAATGGGATTGGAGCATCATTTGGGAATGACCTGCGACCCGGTTTGTGGGTTGGTACAAATCCCGTGCATCGAACGTAATGCCTACGCCGCCGCACGTGCCCTGGATGCCAACCTTTACTCCTCCTTCACCGACGGCATGCACCGCGTGTCATTCGACAAAGTGGTGGAAGTCATGAAAGAAACCGGAAACGACCTGCCCTCCCTCTACAAAGAAACCAGCGAAGGAGGACTGGCGAAGGATTATAAGCCGATGTAGTTAGAGATTACGGATTACGGATTAAGGATGAAGGATTAGGGGTGTGCAATCATATTGAACCTTAATCCTTCATCCTTAATCCGTAATCCCTAACCCCTCATCCCTAATCAAGTTTTACCGGCCAATGCGTATCATCCCTATTACCGCTCACATCTTTTGTCTGTAGCAAGCCGCCTTCTTCCGAATAGAACAATTGATACTCTGCATTTCCCTTTTCAACTTCAATGACAAACTGCATAGGCACTACCGGATACTCCAAAAGAACAATCTCCTCTATCTTCCAACCGGCATACTCACTGGCGCTGAAAGAGGTCTGTACTGTTCCCGGAAGATTATTCCAAAGCAATTCGGTTTCCGTCAGTTGCCATTCCGCCTGATTATTGAACCATACATCCTTTTCCTGCCCATCCACTTTACAATCTGCAACGAAATAGCCCCCTTTCTGTTCCCATTCCACATGGATTGCGGAAGGGTATTTGGACTTCAATGCTTGTGACATTGCTTCGGGCACTTTGACATCATCCTTGTCGTCATCATCACTGCATGCACCAAGTGCCAAGGCGGCGATGAACATCATCGCCAACATTTGAATCTTCATTCTCATCATTTCTCTATAAAGTTTAGGTTAATAGTTACTGGAGAATCAATCGTCCATGCTGACGAACTTTCCCTTTTTGTTGAACTTCAAAGAGTAGTCATTACCCAATTCAATTTCCACACCGGTACGTCCGCGTTCGATTTTAGTAATAATCTCTCTCGGGAAGTTAGCCTTCACATACTCCTTTACCGGAACCGGAATCAATGCTTCGGGAACAGCGGACTTCTTGCAATCCACTTCCAACCAATTTCCTTTCTTGTCGAAGTCTATTTCCGTACGGTCTGTCAACAGCACTTCATATTTTTTAGTCTGCAATATTTCACTTTCAATCTTGATGTGTGAAATGTGCGGTTTCGAGAAATACTGGTTGATAAAATTGCGTGCCGTCAGCGGAAGCTGCTTGGTATCCTGAGTGATGACATCACCGGCAAAGGCAAACTGAACAGCTACAAGAGCCAACACAAGAATAGACAATACTTTCTTCATAATCGTTATTTTTTAATGTTACTAATAAATTTCATATTATTCACACTGCAAATAACGGTAGAGAATTAGGAAAGATTTGGGAATAACCGCAGTTAACAGTAAATTTTACTTTCTTTAACCAGACGGAAAGTATGCATACCGTCCTGCCATTCATACGTGAGCTTCAATGAAGACGACAACGCAATGGAACGCGCTATGGCAAGCCCCAGTCCGGTGGAGTCCTTCTTGCCATCCATGCCATGATAGAAACGCCGGAACAACTTCTCTCCATCCAAAGGGGCATCCCCCGTATTCCTGATGACCAGAGAAGCGGGAGTAGTAAACACCTGCAACTCTCCCCCTTCCCTATTGTGCAGCAACGAGTTCTTCACCAGATTGGAAACCAGTATTTGCGCCAGCGAATGGTTGCAACGGATGATAAAAGGCTGCTCCTCCCGTTTTCGTATCAGTCTCACCTGCTTATGTTCATAGATATCCATCAGGTCGGGCAAGAGTTCATCCAATATCTCATCCACCGAAACATCTTCCATCTCGGTATACTGCCCGTTCTCTATACGGGAAAGCAACAGCAGGGACTTGTTCAGTTTTACGGCACGCCCCAGCGTGGCATATATCTCGTCCAGCTGCTCCATTTGCTGTTCCGTCATCCCTTCACTCTCAGCCAGCAGTTCCACTTTTCCCCTCACGATGGCAAGCGGTGTCTGCAACTCATGCGAGGCATTCTCGATGAACTGCTTCTGCTCCTCGTATGCCTTGTAGCTGCGGTTGCCCATATCCAATGCAGCATCGCTCAACTGGCGGAACTCCCGTATCTTCGTCGGGTTGTCCAATGGAGGCACCTCCTTGCCGGGCTGAATGCAGTGCAGCCAGTCAAGCAACCTATGTAACGGACGGAACACTCCCTTCAGCACCAACTGGATGCCGATGGAAGTACAGATGAGAAACAACAGGAACAGCGCTCCCAGATACCAAAGCATAGCCTCCACCATGTCATCCCGCTCCAAAATGGAAATCATCAGTTTCAACTCATAATATTGCCCGTCGGGCATACGGAAAGCGGTACACATGACACGTACCGGTTCGTCTTCATCCTCCAGTTCGATATAAACCGTAGCATCATAGAACACTTGTCTGTAATGCCGCCCTTCCTCTTCGGATATAGGGGTGAACTTATAGAAAGACATCAACGAGCCTTCCGTTTCGAGTATCGAGGGGTCGTGAAGCGCACTCTCCATCAATATCTCACCGTAATTCTCCAACGTATCGTCCGTCTCATCCACCACCTCGTCAATGATTGCGTAATAGAACAGCACACCCCACACTGCCATCAACAGAAACAGCAGCAATGCAAGTTTGCGGTAGGTGTAGCTCAGCAGCTTCATCGTTCGGAGAGTTTGTAGCCGAATCCATAGACAGCCTTTAATTCTATGGTAGCCTCAGCTTGTTTCAATTTCTTACGCAGATTCTTCACTTGCGAGTAGATAAAATCCAACGAATCCGCCTGGTCTATATTGTCTCCCCACACCGACTCGGCAAGGCTCATTTTATTGATGACCCGGCCGGGGTTGACTACAAAATAATACAGCAGGTCGAACTCCTTGCGGTTCAGCTGCAAGGGCTTTCCGTTTATCTCTACCTGCCGTTTGTCGGGGTAGAGCAAAAGATTTCCAAGGGTGACGGTCACATCTCCCTTCGCCTGCCGCCGACGTATCAAAGACTTGATACGTGCATTCAGTTCTGCCAGATGGAAAGGCTTTGTAAGGTAATCGTCGGCTCCCAGTTCCAGCCCGTCCACCTTGTCGTCCAGCGAGTCTTTGGCCGAGATAATAAGCACACTGTCACTGCGGTGCAGCTGTTTCAGCTCACGCAGCAAGTCCAGACCGCTCCCGCCAGGCAACATGATATCCAGCAGAATGCAGTCGTAATCGTAGTCATTGATTTTATCCAATGCCGAAAAATAGTCGGCAGCGGTCTCTACAACAAACTTTTCTTTCAAGAGCGAAGTGCGGATGGTTTCCCGCAAATCTTGCTCATCTTCTACAATCAGGATTTTCATGTCCGCAAAAAAAACTCACAAATCTGGAATCATTCTGGAATCGGTCGGACCGTCAATTGGAGCCGTTCTCTTCTTCGTACACATCTTCCAGCAACTCCTCCTTCGCCATGGAGATTTTGCCATCGGCGGAAACGGTCAGTCTGAGAGGCACGTAGAGGTCGGTCTGCGGATAGCAGATACTGGCAGCGTAGATGATGCCCTGCGGAGTAGTCTTGTCATAAACCAACCCTTCAGAATGGCATATTTCATAAATTTAGCATCAACCAGCGAAGCAAAACTTTCTTTCGTAAACACCTTGTCCACAACCTGCCTGCCACCACAAGTGATACGCAGGGTAATGCTGTTGTCAACAAACCTCTCTCCTTGTTCGTTTTTCACAACAGGCAGGCTTTCGTCCGGACGGCGGACAACTGAAGAACGGTATTCCCTTGCCTCTATATGTAATAGTCGTTTTTGTATCGGAAACCTGCATGCGCTGGGGCGCTGTTACCACCGTACTGTCACGCATCAAGATCTGCACATCTTCTCCGTTTCTATTCCGGGACGTACAGGAGATGACCGACAACACCACTACGCAAGCCACTATATAAACCACTGTTCTCATTGCTTCTTTTTTCTTTTTAATTGACAAGGGCAAAGGAACAAAAAAAGAGCGGGAGAAATACAAATGAAAGTCGTTAAAAACAACAAGACCTTGCTCATACATGCAGATGAGCAAGGTCTTTCTCAGAGACTAATGCCAATACATATGTACACCAAGAAACATTATAAAAAAAAAATAAGAAGAATTTTCTCATGACTATAAAGCTTGATGTAATTAAGGCATTTTAAACATTTCAGAAGCTGCAAGCAAAAATGCTCCCACCCCATATACATCTGTAGAATCAAAACCGGCCCGAGTAGGTGCATTACCAACAGGCTGAATATAGCCAACCTTACCGTCCTTTATGTACGTAAGAACAGAGAGCCTTCCATGCCCGTATTATCGGTTCCTTATAAGTTTCGGCATCTAAAAATACCATTACGCACTCCCCAAGCCAAGCCATAACAAACAAAAAGCAGAGGCACTATTTTCCGGTTGAGGATAAGTGCCAGCATCAAGCAAACTGGCATGCCAAGATCCCTGCGCATCTTGCGTTTGTAGTATGCGGGCAGCCATTTCCTTGTATAAACGAATATAATAGTCACGCTTTAAATATTCTTCAGGAAGATTCTCCAATATTAAAGGGAAAGCGGCTAGCACCATCCATTACCACGTGCCCAAAATTGTTTAGCACCATTAGGCTCACGCAAGACCCTCTTTTTGAACAGTCACGATAATATAAATGTTCGTTTCTATCATACAGAGAATCTGTACACTCCTCAAACTCTTTTTTGCATAAATGTAACATATTTAGGGATCCTTCGTCATTTTAGAAAGCGCTGCATATACAGGAGGAGCCATAAAAAGTGCATCAGCCCATGACCAACGCTCTAACTTTACCACGCTCATCAGTTTTCATTAATGGAGCTTTGTGACGGATATTTTATAACAGAATCTGCCCGAGCAATGGTTGGTTTTAATATTTCATTATTTCCATATCTACGTGCCAATTCTATATAGGTCTGTGATACACATATATCGTCAGGATGATGCAGTCTGTAATATGGCTGCCAGTCATGCTTTTCACCCTGCTGTTTCAGAAAAGTCAAAATAAGTCTCATTATCAGTAACAGAGGCCCACGCCGCTAATCCTCTATACCAAGCAGCATTTGTCCAATCTAAATCAGGATGAACAACCTCCGGCTGATGTACAATCTGCCAGTTGGCAACCTTATCGGCAATAGTTTTTATAAATGATTTATCAGTGACTTGTTCCGGTTTAAGCCTAACCACCAATGACTGATTCACATTAGGCATCAGATTTACCTTATAACCAATAATGGTAATATTAGGATTAGGTTCATCATAATCAGTATCCGGAGTTGCAGGAACAGCAAAAGGTAAAACATCCTTTGGCAATTCAACAAATAAAGTTTTATCTTCCTTACGGAGTATAAATCCACCTGCAACTTGTTCTACATTAGCAGGAGTTAGCATTCGCCATGTTAATTGAGATGATTGAGAACCGTTTTTAATTCTGTCCTCAATCACAACTTCCAATTCTCCATTCAACACAACATGCCTTTCCGCCTTATCAATCTTATTATACAAAGGCCTGTCAAATCAAATATTGCTTCCCTTACGTTCCGAGTATCGCTACAACTAATCAACTCTCCCCCGACCTTCAGTATTAAACATTTCATCATTAATACTAAAAACATTATGGGCAAAATTATTGTATCGAAACACTTTCCAGCGCTGTCCATTGGCTCTGTTATCCCAAAGAGCAATGCCTTTTGACTCCAACGAATTATACTCTTGCGGCCCCTAAATCAACAGCCCATCTCACCCCTTGAGGCATCCATCACAAATGAACCTGCATCCAAATGCGTATGAGTGTTAGCAGAAGCAGTTTTTACCGCCTTTAATACCGACATAAATAGCATCTTCTTTCCATGAGCCTTTCTCATCAGGCAAACAGGAGCCTTCATTTTTAGCTGCGAACATGTCCACTTTTGGTTTAGGCAAATTAGCCAAGTTTATGTCTTTTCCCAACACAAAAATAGAAGGTAGCATCCTACGATATTGCTCATAATCATAATTAGGGATCTCCAGCAACAATTTGCACTCATTCCTTAACAATGCAGGATTCTTGGTTTTCCGCGCAAACCAAAATAAAGAAGTATTCAACCGCATCCTACTACCAGAATCACCAAAATTAAACGGTAAGCAAGAAGGACCTACCATATGTAATATATACTCTCCTCCTTTGATAAATCCAGGAATAGCAGAAAGTCCAAAGTCATTACCATATAAAGTTTCCAATGCAGCAAGCAACATTACATTATAAGTTGTCCCGTAATGCCAATAACCATATCCTTCAGGATAAGCCCCATCAGGTCCATAACTGCTCATAGGTTTACGTATCTCTTCTATGGAACGTTCCATTATTTTCCGACACAATTTTTCATCTGTCTCCATTAATGCTATTGCACCATAGGCCATTGCCGTATTACATACTTGACTCCAATTATTTGTCTTATCCAAAAAGCCATTGTAACGTTTATCCATGGAAGGTTTCAAACCCTTATCTAAAATTGCTTTTTCGTATCTTTGCCCTGTTCTTGGGGCTCAGAACTTCATATAGCCAGTCATAACCAATAGACAAAGCCATAGTCATTTCCGCTACATCCAAAAAATGTTCAGGGTTCCAATTATCATATCCGGCCATGTACAACATTTCTTTTTCAGCTCGTTCCGCAAACTTCAATTCACCGGTAGTACGATAGGCATAAGACAACATAAATATCCGGTAAAGAGCTTTCACGCGAAGTATTTAACATTCTACGTCCTATTTTTATTTTCTCTAAAGGAGCAATAGGAAGCAGTCGTTCACAAGCCTGTAAAGTACGCTCTTGAAACAAACTCCATATGGAATCGCTTTGAATAAATTGCACTAATGACCTTTCATCCTCCTGCAATAACAAAAGCCGGGGATGCTGTGGCATTTTTTTATCCGGTAACACAAAGTTATCAGCGAACAATGTACCAGCACATACGGCAAATAACACATATTTATTATTCTTTTCATATATAGCATTAAAAAAAGTAAAGTCATGGACTATACATATAAAGCATAATCCATGACTGATTTATTAATTAAATTTATAGGTAAAGCCACAACGTCCGTTAGCACCGCTATACTGCAGATTATAAACTCTACTCTTGTTTCCAAAATAAGAGAATTGTTCACTATTAAGAACATTTACTGCTTCCACCCAGAAAGTCAGCCCTTTTACAATATTTACAGAGCCGTTCACATCCATCTGCCAACGTCCATCTCGCCATATATCACGCTCTGCATCCGAACCGAGAGAACTTGAATATAAGAACCACAATAATTCATAGCAGCCTGGACAGTAAAACGCTTTGTAGAATAAGCTAACGCAAAGTTTGCTGTATGCTTAGCCTGTCCCGGTAAACGTAAAGAACCACGTTCCTGATCTGTTACCGCTTTAGAATGAATAAAGGTATAGTTACTTGTAAACATCAGGTTTTTCAGAAATCCCGGCAGGAATGTCAAACTGGTGTTCAATGTTATTTCAGCACCATAGACCTTGGCTGCATCACCATTCTTACTTTGGATAACTTTCCATCCATTATACTGGCTATTGGCATCATGTAATGTTCCCTCACTCAAATATTGGAATTTGTCAATATGCTTGTAAAACACACCACCGGAAATAATACCTACATTAGACAAATATTGCTCAAATAGCAAATCCAGATTATGTGCATACGCAGGTTTTCAAATCAGGATTACCAATAGTGACACGTTCAAGATCCCTGTGATACGTCTTGTTTCGGAACCAATTCAGAGATATTAGGCCGAGAATATCCGGTAGTCCATGCCAATCGAAAAATTGTTTTATCCGTCAGATCATATTTAAACTGCACATTTGGAAGGAACTTTGTGTAATCCAAAGAAGAAGCTATCGGAGTTTTTTATATGTATTAAATCCTTCATCTGCCGGATCAGGCTCCCCCATAAATCGGAGAATTCGGGTCAAAGCTACGTTCTATCTTATTAGCCTTATATTTTTTACATGAGTTTGCTCTACACGTACACCTGCCAAAATCATCAAATTTTGCAATTGGATTTTATTCATCGCATATCCGGCCAATACTCGTTCATTGGCATCATAGAAAAAGCATCTGCAGCAGAATTTGATGTATAGGGATTATACTCAATATCATTGCTATTTGCGCTATTACTCATATACGCACGAATTTTGTTTATATCAGCAGCCTGGACCAAAAGCAAGATTTCCATTTAGGAACTTATTGGACAGTTGTTCTTTTTGTATAAGAAATTAGACAAACAGTTAGCCTCACTGGCTGTAATAGAATAATTCTTCGTATCTTCCGGCATCCATCCTTTATTTTTTCATAAACTTACCTTTCACACCAAATGAAAAGGTAGATGCATTATCTTTAATAAAGTAGTTTTTTGCACTATTCATACGGAAAGTAAAGTTTTCTCCCCGTGTTTCATTATTAAAGTTTTCAACAACATATAAATTATACCTGGAAATATCATCCGGACTTGCCGTGCCTAACTTTTCACCAGAAGGTTCAAATATATAATTATAACTTAAATACTTACTATTCATATCAGTTAGTGTCCCCATTACTTCATCAGGTAATTTCTGACCGTTGACTTTTTGGTAGCCCTCCATTCCGAGTCTGAAAACCATCCATCTCACTTATATAACTACGTGAAGATTTTGAATAAAACAATCCACCGTCAATTTTCCAAGTTCCTATTGTTGATTCACCGTCCAAATTGATATTAAGATTCTTTATTTTTTTTTGTCATCAGAGGCTGTAACCTGAGTAATATTACGCATGCGTTTTGAACCAATACTACCATCTTCCATCAAATAATACTTTCCTCCATTATCTCTGAAACGGAAACGATTGCGATAACGTTCTCCTTCATTATCACGTTGATTATACATAGTACTCAGTACGAATTTCGTATATTGTGTTGGAGCCCAATCAATGGCTAAAGATGCCCCATGACGTGTAGATGTTCCTTTTTTGGTATCTATAACGAAAATCCGTAGGTACATAAACATCTTCCTTCACTGACTCTCCTGTCTTATTATCAACCAATTCATAAGGCTCCCAACCTTCAGCCTCTAAACGGTCATATCCATTATGATTTACTAAATAGCTATAATTAGCACGAATTCCTAATACACCATTATCATTTTTTGTGTTTTAAAGAAACGTTGTGCATAAGATGCTTTTACATTATAATCTGCTTTTTCACGTAAAAAGTATAATCCTGTTCCTAAATCAATGGAAAATTTAGGGGTGAGGAACGAGCCGTACCAGTACGCATATTAATAACTCCAGCAATTGCATCTCCATCATTAGAGGGAAGTAATGTTTTCTGTACTTCCATAGAAGAAAGAATATCGGCAGGAATAACATCCATCGACTCATTGCGTTTTCCACCTTCTTGGCTACTCATTATTTGTTCACCATTAATATTGATATTAGTGAAATTAGCAGGAGTACCGCGTAATTGTACCTCTTTGCCATCAGAAGTGACCCCACTAAGTCTACGCAAAGCATCAGATACATCCAAATCAGGGAAACGTCCCATCTGATCCGCTGACAACACTTGCATCATGTTATCAGCCACTTTCTGCTGATTCAAAAGCACGTTGTTGCCCATCAACAGTGCTGAAATAACCACATCTCCTAACGCAATGGCAGACTGCTTCAATACAAAATTAGCAGTAGCAGTACCATTAGCCGTAATATTAATCATCTTAGTAACAGGTTCATACCCTAAATAGTTACATTCAATTTCACAAGTACCGACCGGAATACCCGACAATGTATAAGCTACCATTCAAATCTGTGGCAGTTCCTTGAGTGGTTCCCTTTGACAATAATGGCAGGCTCCCGGAAGAGTTTCGCCCATATCATCTTTCACTACACCACTAAGATTTCCCTTTACCCTGTGCATAACCAGATATAACCGGTATGGTTTACAACAGTAACCCACAACAAAAGTCTAAAAAATGTTCTTCATAATCGTATAAAATTAAATGGTTAATATTAATTCTGCAGACTTCTTTATCTAAAAACAAGGTTGCATCAGAATGGGTACGTAACACAGAAGCCGGACAAGCAACTGAAACCGGACCACAAAGTGTCTGACGAACAGCCTGTGCTTTCCGCCCCCGTAGGTACAATACAGATCACCTTTTTGCATGACATCAACGCAGGAATTGTAAGAGTCAGTGCCGTTTCTGGTACATCACTTAATGTCCCGAATTCACCATCGTTAACCTGTTGCTGACGACATATATTATCCAAAGAGGTTTGTCGTATCCATGCTTCTTCATCAAAACGAGCCTTCATGCGGATCATTAAAGGCAATATGTCCATTTTCTCCTATTCCCCATACTGACAATATCCAGCGGCGCCTGTCTCAATAAGCCTTCATACCGTTTACATTCGGCACTAATATCAATTGCATCGGACTGTATATAATTAACTTCATGGAAAGGTTTTTCTGGAAAAGATTGCCTTTCTCAAAAAATTACCAAAAAATTTGAGAAGCATCTTTTTCCCAGCCCCATGTACTCATCCATGTGGAATCCGGTAATACGAGTAAAATCGATTTCTGTATCCTCTGCCAATGCTTTCAAAAAAATCATCCTGTGAATGAGCGGCAGCAAAAATAGCCCTTACTATTTTTTGTCTGGCCATAAGTTCCCGGACATGTTTTTGTAAAGTTCATAGGCAGCTATCCCCATGTCTTTTTTTGCCGCGAATTATACACATGTATAGTCAGTGTATCTACTTTCAGTGTTTTAATTGGAACTATCATTTATATTTGCATTATTTATTAAACTTCAAATTATAATAAGCTGGCAAAAAGCGCAATCCAAAAGAAGTTCCGACATCCCTTTGAGTAAGCCATATCTGTCCTTTCTTCATACGCATACGAGTATTAATTACTCCACCCCGCAAATTAGGATCAGGATGATTGGCTGCATAACGGTTCTTAATAATCCAACGAAGGCTACGTTCGTAATTAGGAACAAATTCATCATAACCGTAACCTGCCAATCTAATCCAAAAGAATACCGGCAAAAGCGACTGCTGAGCCGCAAACAGACCCCTTATCAGATGGCTTTCCATCCGTATAATTGTCATAGAAATATAGTTCCGTCTACTTTTTTTGTGCTTTGGCATATGTCCGGGCTGTTTGGCAGCGGCTTCCAAATATTTTCTATCTTTTGTCATTTCATAAGCCTCAAAGAAGCGACTCGGCATACCAAAGATTAAATCGGGGGTGAAAAGAAGAAACCTCACGATGATTAGGGATATAACGCATCCAAATGCCGTTTTCATCCTGCTTATCAATCAAAGAGTTACAAAGCAACAAATGAGCATCCTTAAAAGCGTTTATCTTTCGTAAATTCATAAGCATCTTTGAAAGGCGAACCTTCTGTATTCGGGCGGAAACATCATCCAACACTTGTTGTTTCTTATCTTTATAAAAAGGGCTCACTTTCTGAATCTCGCCGGTTTTCAAGTCTGCTAAATCATAACAAACCCCTTCTTCAGGATAATACATATGTTCCAGCATCCAACCAAGTGCATTGCTGGCCACTTGTGCATATTTCTTATCACCGGTAATCCGCGACAATTCAAAAAATCCCATGCGTACCGTCAGTAACGGTTGCAAAAAACTATTTTGTCATTGCCTATATCGTCACCATGTGTAGCACCTACCATTCCTTTCAATGCCGGATTATCCTTGATTTCCAATCCAATCCACCAATCACCGGCTTTACGTGCCGCTGCAAGTGCTTGAGGTGATTTGGTAATTTCATAAAGCATCCAGCAAACCCAAAATAATTTGTCCCGTATGCCATGGCTCTTCATAAGGATACCATTTTCCCTGAACCATGTTATAGTCACAGCGTGATTTTCCACTTTCATCCAACAATATATTTGTTGCATAAGTGGTACATCCCTCAATCGCTTCCAAAATCTCCGTCTTCCCCGGAAGAGGAGATTGGGCCTTCACCGTACCGGTTAGCAATAAAGCCGATAATAAAAAATAATGTGTTTTTTCATACTGTTTGTTTTTTTATTATTCTTATTTAGAGATAATATTTTTGTTTATGAGACTTTACTATTCTGCCATCAACGCGAAATGAAAATTTCCAGTCGTTAACCAATTGGCGTGATTTTATTAAAAATTCTGTTACTCCCGGCTTTCAGATGAAGAGAGATAATTTGTATTTATCTGCCACAAACTCATTCTCTTTCGCCGTATGTCCAACTATTTGCCCGTTACAATAAATAAGGTTTTCACCACTACCTCCATACAATACTTGCACAATCTGCTCCTTATCCGAATAGAGCATAGCTGTGGCGTATGCCACTCCATTATTTACAGAATGGAACATTTCATTAAAATCCATGATAAAACCATTATCCGACACGCAACGGGTCCACTTTTATATTCGTCTCCACCCACATCAAAACGTTCACCCGGTAATGGAGTCACATTTATTTCACCTCCAATTGTTGCCAAATAGTCGGTATTCATATCACCGTTCAGAAAAGCGCCACAAAATAGCCAACAAGAGAAATAGTTACTATTGATATTGCGTACGTCCAATCCCGCTGCCGTTATATCATCCGGCTTCCTTCCACGATCAATAAAGTCTATGGCCCGAAGCAAAACCGATTGCACACGATGTATCTGATCTAATTTCTCTTTATATAATTCAAGCCTTTATCAAGAAAATACGACTGGTTTCGCAAATCCAAAGACTCCGTATATTGTTGTTTAAGTGTCCAGGATCTGGGTCTCCAAAGGATTGACATCTTTCAATGCCATTATCAAAAGACTTCCGGGCTTGTTCGGGAGATTCGGCATACTCCTGCAAACTCTTCCGATACCAATCCGCCATTTTAAACATCCTTTCCCTTGCATCGACAATAAACTCATATTGCGCTACTGTATATCCCAAAGCCTTCTCATCAATATGCTCTTTCTGCAAATGAACGGCACTAACCGTTCGCTTGACAGAGGCAAGAATATTCCTTGCAATACCTAATTCTTCTTTATTGATATTCAGTGGATTGTTTATATCCGGAGTGAATCGTTCATAAAAATACGGTCGTTCATTTCATAAGTCATGCCCAATTTAGCAAACTTCATCAGCTCATTTAAAGCTTTGAACAAACATCGTATCTTCACTACCAAAACGCACCATACAGTATCTTTCCCTCAAAGTCATCTGCATCAACATTTCGTGAGGCATTCCAACTATATTCAGAAGCTAATGCCACGCCATACATTATAGAAGCAAAACTGTGAAATGCCGAATCGTCCCACGATGTCCCATATAACACACCTTGTGCCCCAGCTCTGTAACCGTCTGTAATAAATTGCATATTCTCCCTTGTCATATTCAGATCAGGGAAATAGCCTGTTCGAATTCAAAATACCAGGACAGACCAGATAACAGCTCCGGTTTTCCTTGAAAGGATTTATCCATGCATCATAATTTGTACCGCTATAATTCCAACTCAAATAAGTGATATCCTTTGGCAATTCGGATAACAGATGCGGATATTTCATAATGATATCTCCCCCACATCATCACTTTCTTATTCTTTGCTTTCAGGACATCATATAAAAAACGAATATGATCTGCATAAAACTTATCCGCCCCTACCCTACGCACATATTCTTTTAGACTTACCATTCTCCAAATCCCATGTTTCGTCACAGTTAATATTAAAATAATCCGAAGAAAAAAGCATCTGCCAGTTCTTCAATAACTGATTTCAAGAATGCTTGCGCTTGTGGTTTCAGCGGGGCAATCATAGAGGGAGTATCACCTAACGGTGCATATTTTTCCAGAGAAAGTATCTTCTCAAAATGTCCGAAGCACTGAAAACTCCCCGATAATTTCCATTTGATATTCCCGAGCATAGCTACAAATCTCCTTTACGTCATCCATCGTTAACTTACCATTTTCCGGTGCAAAATCGGGATAGGGAAAGCGGTTGTATGACATGCTCTATATAGAATGTGAATGCGTTGTATTTTTAACTCCGACAAGTCTCTTATTTGTTTCTTTATATAAGTAACATTAGAAATCGGGCCTCTGCTTATATCATCAAAAATATTCTTTGGGGATAGTCCGGCCAATCGGCCAAAAGCAACCGACGGCGCATAACCGCCACGTACCAATTGCTTTGCTGATTGAATACCGTACAAATAATCCTTTGGTTGTCTTCGAGATAACATGAATACATGAGTCCGATTTAGAAAGCAGATAGCCTTCCGGACCAATACTGTCAACGTAATGTTCATCCAAAAGAATGTTCTCTGCAAAAAGCCCTCAAGACCTTCTTTGAAGAACTTTGTTCCCCTATTATTTTCAATCTATCGGGGCAACTATCCCGAAAAATTCTTTAAATTCCTCCTGCACACAATTGTAAAGCTCCGGATTTGTATTTCGCCATATGAAATCAATATCACCATATACCTTTTTCTCCCTTTATTTGCTCCATCAACAGTAGAGATTACTTTATTGGTAACGGTAATACAGGCAAACCGGCTGCATGTCCCATACAAGTCAGGCTTACTATCTCAATCAGGCATAAGAAGAATTTCTTTTTTTCATATATATATTTTTTTTTAATACCTATTATTTTATTACGATTTTTTTCCCGCCTTTTTCTCCGTAAGTCATAATCTGCTGTATATCCGCATTATCCACATCATCACAAATGATAGCCGGCCTGCCATCCTCTTTCAACAGTTCGAAAGAAAGACCATATAACTGTATATTCCTGGCATGCCGCACATACATTCCATACGCAGGCAGTGTGCCAAACATAGTAGACTCCGGGTAAAGGGTCTCAAGCTCCTCAACTTTTTTATCTGCCAGTTCTTCCGATTCACCACCTGTACAGACAAAACGGCTATTACAGATGGTAAGCCCTTCAATCTTCCCTTCCGGTATTCCCATAACCGAGCATCCTATCGGAGCAGTTGCTACGGCAGTTATATTGAAATCAAAATATTCTTCATCGCACCAACAGAGGGGGTAGGCGCCTCCGCATAATGCTTACGTGCACGATTGCCCAAACGAAGAAATAAAAGGAACCCGCTGGCCATCTATGGCAACATTCTGGATAGTTATATTTTCCATAGTTCCACCGTCAACAATTTCAAGCGATATACCCGAAATTCCTTCTGCAGCCCCAGAATTCCCACCGTAGAAGCCGACGATCTACGAATTACGCAGTTGCTAATAGCCACATTTTTTGAATCCGGCGGTCGTCTCTGTCCCAAATTTCAGGGCATTACAATGGCTGCTTAATAGACAATCCGAAACGATTATATTTTCGCTCATCCTGTCACAAGTACTTTTAAAAAGTTATTCCATCATCATCCGAATCTCCTGTCACACGTGTTATAATTACATCCCTACAACCATCAATATCCATCATATCATTATTCAGGTTGGAGTGATTGAAGATTCTCACACCATCAATCTTCAACTGGTCACAACGAATATAAGACTGCATCCACATGGCGGAATTCCGGAGTTCTATTCCAGTTATATTGATATTCCTACTATTGGCAAACCACAAAAGATAAGGACGGTCTCTATACTTATCCGGTTTCTTTTTGACTGCACCGGAAATGAACCGCCACGTCCATCAATTGTACCATCCCCTTCTATCGTAACATTCTCTATGTCATGGGCAATTATTAAAGACTGATACGTCCATGTATCTCCCCAAAAACGGAAACCAACAGTTTTTTTTCGGATAATCCGCCAAATTTGTAGAGCCCAATAAATGTGCACCTCTTTTCTAAACGAAGAGTTACATTACTCTTCAAGAAAAGAGTGCCTGTTACAAACTCACCTTGCGGAATAATCACCTTTCCACCTTTTCCGCACATAAATCTATAACACGCCGGATTGCTCTCGTATTAACAGTTTTTCCATCTCCAGCAGAACAGATGTTACCATGCCGCCGACAGGCAAACAAGTCTTCATGCTGCTGGTCTCTTGGGTTTCGGTAACAAAGTTAGTCGCCTTTTCGGCGTGTAACGCTCGTATCGGAACCGATAACGGATGTTATCCGGGCTGGATCCAGAGGGTCCGGACCGGGCTTTTGCTGCGGCCTTCGGGGACAGGAGTTGCTGCGGGCGAGGTTCAAAGGACGTAAAAAAGAGGACGGAGCGGTCCGTCCTCCCGGCAGATGGGGCGGAGCATCAGGATGTTCGGCCCGGATGCGGCCTGGGGTCAGTCGTTCCATTTATAGAGCTTCGAATCCAGTTCATGCGTCCGTTGTCGTCCGTGCCGCCGCTCCGGACGAGTCCTGCCGCGCAGAACTGCAGGATCAGGCCTCTTTTCACGGTCGAACGGGTCAGAATTTCGCCGATCTTCACGAAGAACGAGTTTACGCTGAAGCCTTCGCTGCTCTCTCCGTCATATTTGGAATTTCTCATGCCCTGGTGCTGCCATCCGAAACCGAAGTTCAGCCTCCTCCTGTTTCAGTCCGATGCCGTATGAGGCATGAATCCGCCTGAGAGGTCGAGAGCCCTCCCCTCGTCCATGAAGTTTTTGGTTCCGCGAGTCCGGAACTGAAGCCGAGGTCGATGGCCACAGGGGGCGAAATGCCCGTCACGGATAGTAACCCCTTCAGGTCGATGAATACGGGCATCATGCCGATCTCAGTAATACGTAACTGAACGAAGCATACTGA
>VOFK01003412.1_pt1 | contig 25280 bp, 38 predicted proteins | sample 5384121 | NCBI WGS metagenome assembly VOFK01 (sample SAMN12384730, study PRJNA508395) | human gut metagenome | isolation source: healthy gut J | host: Homo sapiens | reverse complement strand
GGTTTTACATAAGTTTAGAAAGCAGGCTGAGCAGATTATTCCATGTCGTCGGCATAATCCTCGCAGTTATTCCTTGAATAATTGGCTTAGGCAATCCAACGTGATCCGGCTTTCGAAACCTCGTCCGGCGGCGAAACGGAGTAACTTGTTGAATAGTCCCGCCTCGTCTTTTCCTTTGTCGATTTTTGCTTTTTAGTAAATCGAGTAAGATGGAGCGGTATTCCTCCTCGTCGATGGCGGCGAGCGATTCTTCCCGATCGGGGAGGGATGTTTTTTCTTATAAAGCTCGTAGCTTATTTTTACCCGTCCCCATTTATTGAATGCTTATTGTTCACGAGAAACGGTAATCGGGATCAGCCGATAGTCCGTTTTTTTTCAGCAGCGGGTGAGCGATTGCCGGAAGTGTCGGGAGTCCGCGGCATCGATCTTTCAGCGTTTAAGGCGGAGCAGCCGTCTACTGGTCTTTCGCTACCGGTGGGCCTGACAAAGAGTCGTTGTCTTTTTTCTCTGCAAGGCGGGCGCGCGAACCGGCGATGGTCGGTGTTAGGCGTCATCGGCAGCGTTGCCCATGGTCGCCTATTCATTGCGCGGGGTTGCCGACGATGTAAATTGAAGCTGCCTAAACGCCGTGATTTTGCTTCAGCGTACGTGAAACTTTTTTACGTGAAATTGCCTGCTGAAACTGGGATAACCTTCGAGGATATCCAATGAGGAAAGATACGGAAACTTGATTCAGTCGGCCTCGGCCACGGCGAAGCGCTTCGGCGATATCTACCGGGCCGCTACCTCAGCCTTCGGAAGATGTTGCCAAGGAAATAGCGATACAGCCGCTCCCGTACCAATATCTAATATACGAGGGGCTTGGCCTCGGTAGTCCGGATGATCCGCTCGACCAACTCGCGGCGGTTTCCGGGCGGGGACCTTAAACTCCATCCCGTAAAAAATCCGGCCTAATTAAGTATTGTATGGGCTTGTATAAACGCAGTCCTTCTACAATCTCCTTGATTTTAAATTTCTCCGTATCAGATAATTCTTTACCTTTGCCTAACAGGAGTTGATGGGTAGAAAGGCCGCAAACACGTTCCATGATGAGCCGGACGAGCGCTTGGGCTTCCTGCCGGGAGGATAAATATCTTTGAGGGAATTTCGGATGTAGGATGGTCTCAGTCATATCTTACTCTTGTTTTTATCGCGAAAGTAGTGTAAAAACCGTTTATATGCAAAGATTATGATAGAGGTTGAAGAGAAATACATGGCTCGTTGCATCGAGTTGGCTAAAGGAGGGAGGGGAAATGTCAGTCCGAATCCGATGGTTGGCGCGGTGGTTGTGCATAAGGGCCGTATTATCGGTGAGGGATTTCACCAGGAAATGGGAGGCGCATGCAGAGGTGAATGCTATCGCTTCCGTGAAAGACGAGTCTTTGTTGAAAGACAGTACGATTTATGTGAGTCTGAGCCTTGCTCTCATTATGGGGAAGACGCCTCCTTGCGCCGAGTTGATTATCCGGAAAGGGATTCCACGGGTGGTGGTCGGTTGCTTGGATCCTTTTCCCGAGGTGTCGGGGCGAGGCGTGCGGATGTTGCGTGAGGCCGGTGTCGAGGTCGTCACAGGCGTGATGGAGGAAGAAGCCCGTGTGTTGAACAAGGCGTTTATGACGCTACAAACGAAAATGTCCGTCCTATTATCTTTGAAATGGGGCGCAGAGCGAGGATGGGTTTATCGATCGTTTGCGTACGGACGTGTCGGGAGCCGGTCACGGTTTGTCTTCTCCGGAGACTTCCCGCTTGGTGCATAAATCGCTCGGAGGTGGCGGGCTATCATGGTCGGTACACGGACCGCTTTATTGGACAATCCTTCATTGAACGTGCGCCATTGGGTCCGGTAATTCTCCGGTTAGGGTCGTATTGGATCGCCGCTCGTTATTCCCCGACTTATCGGTTGCTGAATGGTTCACCTCACGTACATTAATATTTTACGGAGAAGGAAGTGGAAACCGAGAGAACGTGGAGTATATCCGGATAGATTTCGAGGGGTCCGGTGATCCGGCAAGTGCTAGATCATCTTGCTGTCCGGAAGTTGGATTCCTTATTGGTGGAAGGTGGGACTCAGCTGATTAATTCTTTTGTGGAAAGCGGGATGTATGGGACGAGGCGAGGGTGGAAACGGCCCCCGGTTCGCCTGTATCAACAGGGGTGCATGCGCCGATGCTTGGAAAGGAGGCTGTTAGCGGCATCTCCGGACGTTCTGTTATGAGCATTAAAAAATCATAACTATGAAATTTTAAATCATAACGATGAGTTCGAAAAATCATAACTATGAATTTTAAGGCTCATATAATCAACTAAAATATTATAAATATTAAGGTATTAGGGTGAAAGCAAAAAAAAATGTTTCACTTTTGTGCCTTTTATATGCGACAAACTTATGTTTTTGATGAAAAATAAATTAGTACTATTTATAACAGGTTGTTTTGCGTTAGTGCTGTCTTCTTTGTTTGAAGTCAGATGAAATCGTTGGTGTAGAAGCTATTAAGAATTGCCAGATACATTTTTTCATTAAGTCATGATTCTGTGTCGGGGTTGGATACTGTGAAGTTTACGATAGACCAGCTAAACGGGACGGATTTTTAATATAGACTCTTTACCTTTTGGTACGAAGATCGAGAAAGTGGTTTGTAAGATTGGGTTCGCTAATTCTTCAGTGATAGGTGGCGTGGAGGCTAGTCCCGAGGCTTATCCCGATTCCACTTTTATTATTTAAGTAGTTTGTCGGATTCCATCGATTTCTCCGCTCCGGTAAAGTTCGTGGTTCATGCGTATGACCAAGTCACGACAAAAGTCTATATGGCGCAGGTGAATATCCATCAAGTGGTTCCGGACTCTATGGTTTGGAGTATGTACGCGAATCCTATGATTGGCATTACCGTGAAGGATCAGAAGGTGGTAACCTACGATTATAATGGATCGGAGAATTACTTTATGTATGTGAAACCCGTCGAGTCCGGTAAACCTACCAATTATATATTACGCCTCCGGTAAGCGCGCCTAAGGGCTGGCAGTCATTATCCTTGACCGGTCTGCCTTCCGATGGGCTTTTGATCTCCCAGATTACCGAGTATAACAATGCTTTATATGTGCCGGCTACAAATGGCACTTTTATATAGATCCGAGGATGGCTTCTGACTTGAGCGCTGTAGAGAACGCCCCTTCGTGAAATACGTTTTGGGTAGCGTGAAGCAGGGCACGAAACAGCCTTCCGCCTTAGTTACGATCGTGGATCAGGAAGGAAAAGCTAGCGTTCTATGCGAATGAACGAATCCATGGAGTGGATCGCCGGAGATGCGGTGCCTAGCGGATTCCCTGTTACCGGATTTAGCAATCCCAATATGCCGCAATGTATCATGAGTACTTGATGACCGCCAGCGGACGTACCGTGGACAACCAGGTTAATACGACTTGGGCGACCATGGATGGTATCTCTTGGGCGTTGATGGCTTCCGGTGACGCAAACTTCACGAAGCGTGAGGGAGCGATGATCACGAATTATGACGATAAGTTTTTTCTTGATCGGAGGTATCGACGCTTCGAACAAGGCATTGGAAGATATGTATCAATCGATAGATTATGGTATTTCTTGGTCGTTGATCGACTCGATGGTGGTGTTACCGACCGACTATGCGGCGAGAGGCTTTTCCTCAATTATTGTGGATAAAGAGAATTTCGTGAACATTTTCGGAGGAAAGACCAGCACTGGTTCCAATGACTTGAACCAACTTTGGAGAGGCCGTATCAATCGTTTGATCCCGAAGGAATAGAAAAGTTCGATAGGAGATGTATAATTTTTATGAGGCTTTTAGCGTTAGAAAAAAGAAGTGTGGTATATATAACAGCAAAGGCTTATGACTTCAACTTTTTTCAGCGGCTTCTCATAATCATCCTATTAGCGGGTACGATCCCTACGCTTTGGGCGCAGGAATATAAGTACGAGATCGGTGGTATGGCTGGTGGTGCCTTTTTATATGGGTGACGCCAACAAGAATACGATATTTAAAGGGAATGAATCCGGCGGTGGGAGCCGTGTTCCGGTATAACATCAACTTTCGTTGGGCCTTGAAAAGCCAACTTGATGTGGGGACAGGTTTCCGGTAAGACCGAAGGTATGGAGAACGTTTTTCCGAATAATGCCCAAACCTCTTTCAACCGTAGTATCATGGAGTTGGGGGGACAGGCGGAGTTCAACTTTTTCCCGTATAGCGATAAGTTCGACTATGCGGGGCGAAGCGTTTCTCTCCTTATGTCTTGGTGGGCATTGGACTGACGGTGGCTCCGGGTGGCGGGAAGACTTTCGCCAGCCCGGAATATTCCTTTTTAGGCGTGGGCATGAAATATAAGATCAAGAACCGCCTTAATTTAGGTGCGAGTTCTCGTTTCGTAAGTTATTTGGCGATGGCCTAGAGGGAAAGGACATGTTGGACGATCCGTATGGTGTTAAGGGTAGCGCTCTTAAGAATAAAGATTGGTACTCTTTCTTGTTGTTGTCTGTTACATGGGATTTCGGCCCGAGGTGCCGTACTTGTAACAATGCGAAAAATATAAGTGAATATTAGTAAGATAAAAAATGTCGTTGATTGAGAAAATAGACAAGAATCGCTTGCCACGGCACGTGGCAATTATTATGGACGGGAACGGACGTTGGGCCAAGGCGAAGGGGAAAGACCGTAGCTTCGGGCATCAGGAAGGCGTTGTTTCGGTCCGTAAGATTATGGATGCGGTCACTCAACTCGGATTGAAATATCTGACGTTGTACACTTTCTCTACCGAGAACTGGAATCGTCCGGAAGAAGAGGTCCAAGCGCTGATGAGCTTGCTGGTCTCCGCCATTCACCGGGAGACTCCGGACATGATGAAGAAAAACGTCCGCCTTACCGCCATAGGGCGACCTCTCCCGCTTGCGTGAGGATGCATATAATACATTGCAAGAATGTATCGATATGACTTCGGCGAACACGGGAACCACACTTGTTCTGGCGCTTAGTTATTCTTCCCGGTGGGGAGATCACCAGAGCGGCTAGGCAACTCGCCCAAGAGGTCTTGGAACAGAAAATAAACCCCAATGATATAACCGAGGCCATGGTCTCGGACCACTTGACGACCAAGAATATCCCCGATCCCGATCTTTTGATACGGACCGGAGGAGAGAAACGCATCAGTAACTTCTTGCTATGGCAGTTGTCATATGCTGAATTCTTCTTTACGGATGTGTTTTGGCCGGATTTCAGAGAAGAAGAGTTGTATGAGGCTATATTGTATTACCAGCAACGTGAGCGTCGTTTCGGTAAGACAAGTGAGCAATTAATCTTATAAACAATAGCTGTTATATGTACAAAAAGAATAGTGCTGTTTTTATTTGCTTGTTTCGCTTTGCGGTGCGTTTGCCCAAGAAAGACACTACCCGTTGAGGCGCCGGCAGAAGTGCCGGTCATTTTGTATTCTCGTTGGCCGCGAAGAAATACAAGATCGCGGATATAAAGATTACGGGTATCAAGAATTATGATGATTTTGTGTTGATCGGCTTCGGGCTTGTCGGTAGGCGATGAGATTACCGTACCGGGAGAGGAGATCACTACAGCAGTGAAGCGTTTTTGGAAACATGGCTTGTTTTCGGATGTGAAGATCTTGGCGACGAAGATCGAGGGCGACTCAGATTTGCTGGAGATCCAGCTGAAGCAACGTCCGCGTATCTCGCAAGTCAATTACACGGGATCAAGAAAGGCGAGCGTGAGGACTTGAGGCGAAGCTGGGCTTGAAGAAAGGTTTCCAGGTGACGCCGAACGTCATGGGATCAAAAAAGCCAAGATCGTGATCCAGAAGTTCTTCGATGGCAAAGGCTTTAAGAACGTGGATGTCGAGATCGAGCAAAAAGGACGATCCCGCAAATGAAGGCGAGGTGATCGTGGATATCAATATTGATAAGAATGAAAAGACCAAGATCCATCGTATCTATTTTGAGGGTAACGAAAAACTGACTGCCCGGGAGTTGAAGAAGGCGATGAAGAAGACGAACGAGAAGTTCAGCTTGCCGAACGACTGGAAAACCAGTATCATGGAGATGTTCAGCACGAAGAAGTTCACGACTGAGGAATATGAGAACGATAAGAAAAATATAATCGCTAAATATAACGAGCATGGTTATCGCGACGCCGTATTGTTGTCCGATAGCGTAGCGAACTTTAACGAGAAGAAGGTAGATATCTTCTTGAAAGTGGATGAAGGTGAGAAATACTATTTGAAAGATATTCGCTTCGTGGGTAATACGCAATATTCTACGGACTATTTGATGGCCGTTTGGGTATGAAGCCAAGGCGAGGTGTATAATCAAAAGAAATTGAACGAACGTTTGAGTACGGATGAGGATGCCGTTTCGAATGTCTATTTTAATAACGGTTATTTGTTCTTCAACGCCGATCCGGTAGAGGTGGATGTAGCGAATGACTCTATCTCGTTGGAGATCCGTATCCAAGAGGGTCCCGCAGGCGACGATCAACCGTATTATCATTAATGGTAATGACCGTTTGTATCGAGGACATTGTTCGCCGTGAGTTGCGTACCAAGCCGGGTATGTTGTTCAGCCGTGACGACTTGATGCGTTCCGTTCGTGAGTTGGCTCAGATGGGACACTTCCGACCCGGAAAACATGAATCCGGGCCGCTGCCTGATCCTGAGAATGGAAACCGTGGATATCGAGTATAACTTGGTTTCCAAGGCGAATGACCAGATCGAGTTCTCCGCAGGTTGGGGACAGACGGGTGTGATCGGTAAGTTAAGTTTGAAGTTTACGAACTTCTATGAAGAACTTCTTGAACCCGAAAACCTATAAGGGCATCATCCCGCAAGGTGAGGGACAGACATTGACCTTGAGCGGCCAGACGAACGGGCGTTATTATCAGGCTTACAGCATCTCCTTCATGGATCCTTGGTTCGGCGGTAAACGACCGAATACGTTAAGTCGTCAGCGCTTATTTCTCAAAGCAAACCGATATCAGTAGCAATTACTTGAGCAATTCCGGCTATGGTTATGGCGGTTATCCGTATTACGGTGGTTATGGCGGTTATGGTGGTTACGGCTACGGTAGTAACTATTATGGCAATAATTACTACAACAATAGTTATGAGTACGCTTACGACCCGGATAAATCGATCATGATGCTTGGTATCGCTGCCGGTTATGGTAAACGCTTGAATTGGCCGGACGACTACTTCCAGTTCATGGCGACGTTGAACTATCAGTTGTATATGATGCATGATTGGGACTATTTCTTGGTTAATAACGGAAATTGCCATAATATCAACTTGGAGTTGATGTTGCAACGTAATTCTATCGATAACCCGTTGTATACTCGTAAGGGGTCACAATTCATGTTGTCCGTAGCGGCTACGCCTCCTTATTCTTTGTTTGATAATAAGGATTATGGGGCGATGTCAAGCTCAGACCCGGATAAGTATAAATTCATCGAGTATCATAAATGGAAGTTCAAAGCGAAGATATTCTCTCCGTTGGCTCCGTTGACCGTGAAACGTACGCCGGTATTGATGACCCGTGTTGAGTATGGTTTCTGGGTACCTATAATAAGGATAAGAAATCTCCGTTCGAGACCTTCTATATGGGTGGTGACGGTATGAGTGGTTACCCAGTACCTATGCTCAGGAAACGATCGGTTTGAGAGGTTATGAGAATGGTAGTATCGCCGGTAATGGTGGTTACAACTCTTATGAAGATACGCTTATTCTCGTTTGGCTATGGAGTTGAGATATCCGTTCTTGCTGGAGCCTTCCTCTACGATCTACGGATTGGTATTTGTGGAGGCTGGTAACGCTTGACTTTTGAAGAATTTTAACCGTTTAACTTGAAACGCCCGCCGGTGTCGGTGTCCGTATATTCTTGCCGATGATCGGTTTGATGGGACTCGACTGGGCTTATGGTTTCGACGAGCCGAATTATGGATCTAATGGTAAACGTAGCGGTAACCTGCACTTTATCATCGGACAGGAATTCTAGCAAATATAGATCGGGTATAGCTTATGTAGAGACGGGGCAAGTGTTCCGTAATGTGGAGACAGGGGCACGCCCCGTCTCTACATTTAAATAAATTTTTAACGAATATTGGTAGGCTGTAAGTAAACCCTCTGTTATATTTGCAGTCATAAAGTAGAACTATAAATAAAGAGAGTATGAAAAAGATTATCACATTGAGCTGTCTGATGTTGCTTTGTTCTTTTTTTGCCGGCATGGCACAGAAGTTCGCTTTTAATCGACATGGAATATATATCGAAGAATATTCCGGCTTACATGAAATGACCAATGAGCAGTTGAGCCAAGTTTCCAAGAAATGGCAAATGAGGTGAAGCGATTCAGCAAGAAGCTCAGAATATGTATAAGAATTATCAGAGCGATCTGGTATTCCTCTCCGCCGAGATGAAAACGAAACGTGAGGAAGAGATCGTGAAGAAAGAGCAAGAGGCGCAAGATCTGAAACGTAAATATTTCGGTCCTGAGGGTGAGTTATATAAGAAACGCGAGAGTTTGATGAAACCGATTCAAGACGAGGTGTATAATGCCGTGAAAGAAATCTCGGAAGACAAGGGATATCAAATTGTTTGGGATCGAGCTTCAGCTATGAGCATTATTTTCGCTTCTCCCGTAGATCGATATCAGTAATGAAGTGCTGATTAAGTTAGGATATTCAAAATAAATGCTTACATTTGTGCGCTTTATGCATGAAAAGTGTGAAAGCTTGATTAATAACAAAATAATTATATAGTAAAAATGAAGAAACTTATTGTTTTATTGTTGATGATTCTCCGTTGGGAGCTATCGCTCAGGAAGTTAAAATTGCGTTTGTAAAAAACTCAAGAGGTGTTTATGGCTATGCCGGAGGTATCTGGTATGGAAAAAACAAATGGCAGACTTGAATGAGAAATATAGAGTTGAATTGAAGCAAATGCAAGATGAATACCAAAAGAAATATTCAGACTTCGTAGCGCAGCAAGATTCATTAACAGAAAATATCAAGTTGAGAAGAATGCAAGAGATTCAAGATATCCAAGAACGTATGGATAACTTCGTTCAGGTAGCTCAGCAAGACGTACAAAAGAAAAAAACAACAAGAATTATTGCAACCGATCCAACAGAAGTTGCACGAGGCTATCCAGAAGGTAGGCGAGGAGAAGGGATATACGTATAATCGATCCGGCAGCTTTGCTTTATACGGGTACTAACGCAGTAGACGCAACCCGTTTGTTCGTACGAAACTCGGTTTGTAATTAGCGAGAAAAATTTATTCTATAGAATAAAAGAGGTGTTTTCCGAAAGGATTGCACCCTTTGTACTTTATAAAAGAAGGTTTCTGATATGTTTCCACAAACTCCCGGGGTCCGATCGGTCTTTTGATTCAGGTTATGGCGGACTTACGATTTTCGATAAGATTCATCAGTTGATGCCCGGTTATGATTACGTTTATCTGGGCGATAACGCACGTTCTCCTTATGGAACCCTGTTCGTTCGAGGTTGTTTATCAATTTACCCGTCAGGCGGTATCGCGCTTGTTTGAGTCGGGTTGCCAATTGGTGATCTTGGCTTGTAATACGGCATCGGCGAAAGCGCTTCGTACGATCCAACAAAAAGACTTTGCCTACATGGGGATCCCGATCGTCGGGTATTGGGAGTCATCCGTCCTACAGTTGAGTTAGTGGATACAATCAGCCGTACCAAACATATCGGTATCGTAGGTACGAGCGGTACGATTACGTCCAATTCTTATACGATCGAGATCGGCAGGATGTATCCACATATCCAAGTGACAGGCGAGGCTTGCCCCATGTGGGTTCCTTTGGTGGAGAATAATGAGTTTAATTCCCCGGGAGCGGATTATTTCGTGAAAAAAGCATATCGACCATCTATTATCCGTAGATCCGCAAATCGATACGCTTATCTTGGGATGTACTCACTATCCCCTTTTGATGGATAAGATCCGTGCTTTTCTTCCTTCCGGCATCACTCTATTCTCGCAAGGCGAGCATGTAGCGGAGAGTTTGCGAGATTATTTAGGGCGTCACCGGAGATGGATCGTAAACTCACGAAGGGAGGAAGTTGCCGTTTTCTTACCACGGAGTCGGCAGAGAAGTTTTCTGAGGCGGCCTCTATCTTCATGAATACTCCGGTCTCGGTTTCTCAGATCGAGCTATAACGCCCCTAGGCCCTATGAGGGAGATGTATATGAACGCTATTTATACTTCCCCTCCTTCTTTATGAATACTTGAAAGATATCGGATGAATTCATTTGAATATCTAGTATAATTCTACAGATCACGCCGTGGTCTGTAGAGTTCACGGCGTGATTTGTATAGTTCACGTTGTGGTCTATACAGACCATGACGTGAATTAGAAAATAAAATAAGGAGCGAGAACGTATAAGTATAGAAAGAAATAGGTATAATACCCTATCCTATCTTAAATTCTTGCCAGATGTCTGTCTTCTACAGAAAAAGTCAGACGTTCCCTTATTGATGCTCTTTCCAAAGGAGCCAAGGCTAAAAGCTGCCATCTTAAAATGTTGCATGCCGAAAGGGATGCCGATGATCGTGATACATAGCAAAAAGGCCGAATCCCAGATGCGTAAAGGGCAAATCCAAAAAGCCTCCGACGAATATCCAGATAATGTTCATGATAAGTGACAAGCATCCTCCGGAATTGCCCTCGTCTACGACACGGCTGCCAAAAGGCCATAAAGCCAGTATCTCGCTAATTTTAAGGTCTGGAGGCCAAAAGGTATACCAATGATCGTTATCATTAGTATTAGGCTGGATATCGATATTCTACACTTGTTATAATCCCTCCGAAGAGTAACCATATTATATTCCCCAAGAATTTCATACGCTAAGTTATTTAAATGGTTGATACTATCTTTCTCATATATAACAGATGCTTTACTAACTGTGGCTACATGAAAGCTATCTATTTCCGCCAAGATTTGCTGCTTGACCAAAGCGAAGTTATCCCTGTAGGCCGGTTTCACCGGTTCAGAAGGGGGAGCTTCCATTTTTAGCGGATCGATAGGCTGCCCGTTTTTGTGGACACGGAAGTCTAGGTGCGGCCCGGTAGAGAGTCCGGTGGAGCCTACATAAGCGATTTCTTGGCCTTGTTGCACATGGCTGCCTACTTGGATTCCTTTGGCGAAGCGGCTTAAGTGCATATAAGTCGTGGTGTATACGGAGTTATGTTTCACTTTCAGGAAATTGCCCCCGCCGTTTTGATATCCCTTGGCGATAACTGTACCAGCTCCGATGCTGCGTACCGGTGTACCGGTGCCGCATAATCAACCCCATGATGCGCCCGGTATCGTTTGAGGATCGGGTGAAAACGGGCGTTCGTAAAACGGGATGTGATCCGGAAAAAGTCTAATGGCGCTTTCAAGAACGCTTTGCGAAGGCTGTTCCCTTCCTCGTCGAAGTATTCGAAGATACTGTCTTGGGTGAAAAGGAATCGCTACAAACTCTTTGCCTTGATGCGTAAAGATCGCCCCCTCGATAGAGGCGATGCTCAAGGCGGTGGTATCGTCGATGTAAGCCTCATTGTATAGAACCTTGAATGAGTCTCCATCTTTGATATCGAAGAAAAATCGATTTGCCAAGCGTACACGTCCGATATCTTGATCGCCAGATACGGATCACCTCCGTTGGCCTTGATCACGTTCCATAGGGAAGAGTTTAATACTCCTTCCGTATATTTTTTTCTTGAGGGTTGATCGGCTTATTAAATTCATAGGCGTTGATCGTATCGCCGGTCAAGTCGATTACGGCATAATCGGTCAGCGACTTGGCGAAGGCGATATATCGGATCGTCTCCGCGAATCTACCGTGGAAAATGTGAATAATGCATGCCGGCTCGCAGTTTCGTCGGATCGAGGACATGGGTGGATGCCCTGCTGATACTGTTCTGCTTTCAAGGCCGTGAAGCCCAGCCCGGAGAAGATGGAGGCGGGATTATCCCCGTTTTTCATCAAATACTCTTTACGTCCAAGGAATCGATACAGATGCCGTATTGATACAGATGCTGTGAGCTATCCACCCACTGCGTATCCATGTCTGCGTCTTCCGTGGGCTGTTGGGGCTGTTTGCAGGAGAAACAACTCATCAACATGACTAATACGATACATATAGGTAGTTTCTTGTCCATTTGTCTTCGTTTGTTCATCAAAAAATTATTCAACCGGATACAAACTTACGGAAAATAATAGAAATAGCGAAACCTATTTAGCGTAAAGCTTTGTACCTTCGCGGACTCGTAAAAAAGGTGTTTAGGTAGAAAGCAGATCAATGGACATGTATAGACTATTCCGTGCCCCGAGAGGGCTGAGAGCAAATTATTTAAATTAACAGGGCCTATCTTTCTGGAAACCTTGCTGATGTTGACTTTAGGCGTGGTGGATACGCTTATGCTGAGCCATCATTCCGATAACGCGGTGGCGGCGGTAGGTGTGGTGAATCAATTGCTGAACATGGTATTCCTGCTGTTCAATATTACCACGACCGGAACTTCCGTCATGTGCGCCTCTATTTCGGGGCGAAGGATCATAAAAAGTTTTATTCAGGTATTAGGGACGTCTTTGCTGTTTAACGCAGGAATCGGTTGCTTGATCAGCTTGATGCTTTTCTTGTTCGGTAGGGAGATGTTGGTTCCCTGATGGATATCCGTCCGGATCTGATGCCGGACGCTGCGACTTATATGCATATTGTCGGAGGGTTCGGCTTCTTCCAAGCGGTTAGTTTTTACGATATCGGCGGTGCTCCGTGCGGCGAACAAGCCGAATTACGCGATGCAGGTGACCTTGCTGATCAATGTATTGAATGTGTTTGGAAATTATGCGTTGATATTTGGCCATTTTGGTTTCCCCTGCCCTCGGTGTACAAGGAGCGGCTATCTCTACCTCTGTTTGCCGGGGAGTGGCGATGACACTTTTGTTTATCATGCTGTTCAAGCGGTTGGTGCCTCGTATCCCTTTGGCTTATTTCCGTCCGTTCCCGTTTCAGAAGTTGAGAGACGTGTTGAAGATCGGTTTGCCTTCGGCAGCGGAACAAATCTCGTATGATGCCTCGCAGGTGACGATTGTCTACTTTATCAATATGCTGGGTAATGAGTACTTGACAGCTCGTGTTTATGTGATGAATATCGTGATAATCGGCTATATCTTTTCTTTGTCGATCGCGCAAGCTACTTCTATTTGTACCGGCAATTTGGTGGGCGCGAAAAGAAGCAAGCCGCTTATTTATTGAGTTGGTATGCTTGGAGGAGGTCGTTGCTGATTACGCTGGTCGCTAGTACCGGGGTTTATCTGCTGGGACGTCCTTTATTGGGGATATTCACGGAGAATCAAGCAATCATAACGATTGCGATGGGAGCCTTGCTGGTAGATGTACTCTTGGAGCAAGGGCGGGGCCACGGTACTGCTGTTCTTATTCTGCTTGCGTTCGGTAGGCGACGTCGTGTCCCGGTAATTATCGAGTTATTCTGTATGTGGTTCTTTGCCGTGTTCTGCGGGTATATGTTCGGTATCGTGTTCGGATTAGGCTTAGCGGGGATGTGGTTCGCTTTTGCTTTGGACGAGTGTTCCAGGGAGCGGTACTCTGTTTGCGGTGGCGAACGCAGAAGTGGAAAAAAGAGGATGTTAATCAAGAATCCTGTTAATATAAGCTAAAACAGGGTGCTCTTGGGAACATTTTGCCTTCTATTTGCGTCTTACTAATTACAATAGATATTTTATAAAAGATTATGATGAAGATGAAAAAGGTATTGTTTTATGCGTTTTTGCTTCCCGCTTTCGTTGGGATGATGTTTTCTTGTTCAGACGTCAAGACAGATGTGAAGAAGTTGGAAGGTAAATGGAATGTGGTAGAAGTGAAAGGTGAGAAAGTCTTGGAAGAAGGCCTGCCACAGATGGACTTCAATATGGCTGAGAAGAAATTACATGGAAATACAGGCTGTAATTTATTCAATACGACGATCACGTTAGATCCGGAAGATGTATCTTCTATTACGATCGCTCCGGGCGCTACGACTATGATGGCTTGTCCGAATATGGATTTGGAGACGAGCGTGCTTCAATCGATGGATCAGGTTCGTTCCGTGAAGGCCGGAAAAGATGAGAATGAGATGTTGTTGGTAGACCAAGATGGTAATGTATTATTAGTATTGGAGAGAAATTAATGAGAAAAGGTCTTTTTTATTTTGCCTGCTTTTTGGTAGGCGTCGGTTTGTTCGCCGGCTGTAAATCCAAGAAAGCGGTGGTAGCTTCTTTCTCGGATCTGGATGGTGAATGGGGGTGTCGTGGAGATGAACGGTAAGACGTTGAATCCCGAGGAGACTCATCAGGTTTTGGTGTTCGACGTGGCTCGTCAAGGGCTTTCAGGAAATGCCGGTTGCAATCGGTTGATGGGGAAGATCGAATATAATGATGCTTATAAAAATATCATTAAGTTCCCACAGGTAGCGACTACCCGAATGGCTTGCCCGGATATGAGCGGCGAACGTGAGTTGCTGGAAGCGCTTAATAAGGTGGTGCGCTTTGAGGCACAGGGTGTGAGGCGGCTCCTGTTACGGAAATCGCTTTGTTCGGGACCCCAATAATGATAAGTTGTTGGTGATCAAAAAGCAAAAATAAAATCACAGTTGTAGAGACGGGGCACGCCCCGTCTCTACAACTGGGTATTAATATTTGAAACTATAACGGAATCCTGCCTTAAACCAAATACCCGGTTGGGGGATATTTCCCAGATCATAATAAGTGGAATTGAGCAGATTATTTAACTCCGCATATAGATTTAACCGCTGATATTCCCAATTTACTTTCATATCTACTAAGCAATAAGGAGCGTAAGGTTCCTCATAAGCCGGCTTAAGATTCTCGTATTTAGTATAACTACCGGCCCGGTCTTGCCAACGGACATACCAAGTGGCCGAAAAACCTTTCCAGATAGAATGGCTTAATTGAGCCGTGAACTTGTGCTTCAGATAATCTAACGCATAATTCGATATATACCCCTCACTATCCTTGTCTTGATGGATAAACGCATATCCCAGTTCTATTTTCCGGATAAAGAACCGTTCGTTGCCCAGTTCCCTCGGTAATAAACTCAGGTTAGTCTCGAAACCAAGGTTATCGACTTTTGTCAGATTTTGGCTTTCCCAGATATCTTCCGGTTTCTCTTTCACCCAATCGATCATGTTCTTGCCTTTTCGGTAAAAGCCGGCTATATGAGCCCGGAGGAAGTAAGTGTTGTATTTCAGTCCGACCTCGAATGCTTCGCTTTCCTCCGGTTTTAGTCCGATTTCCTTTATTCGTCTTACCCTCATAATAAAGATCGGTGAAAGTCGGCATACGCAATGCCCGGTTCCAGCTCCCATACAGACGGAAATTGTCCCCGATACGGTAACTGGCATCTATTCCCGGATAGAAATGAATCCCTTCGTTTAAGGCCGAATTATAGTTTGCCAAGACCCCGACTGACAACGTGAAGCGGCGTAATAATACGTTATGCTCAAGAAAGTAGCTGATGTTACTTCGGTTATCGCTTTTTAGATATTGCCCCTCTTTCTCGAAAGGAACATCCTGCGGTTCCTTCATCGGCTTGCCTAATACGTTACTCCTTACTCCCTCGTTTCGAATTCCACGCCCATACTGGTTCTTCCTAGTTTCCACTGTGTCGTGGCGTTGAGGTTGGCTCCGAATACTTCCCGTCTCATGGTAATTATGCCCGGTATACCAATCGGCGGGATCGCTACGGAACAACTCGTACCGGTCGAAATGTCGGGTCCAGTATACCTTGGGGGGTGAACTTGATTTTGCCATGTGTTTCTCCTCCGGCGGAGAGGAAAAAGCGGCGAGTCTTGTCGTATTGGTTGGGGTAGGAAGCGGAGTAGAAGCTATTCGCTCCATAACCTTTGTCGTTGTATCCGGCTTGGAATTGGAAATCGGCCTCCTCGCTTTTAAGTTCCGATTGCCAAAAAAGATTTAATTGTTTGAAGTCTGTATTGTCTATATACCCTCCGGACGAGGCATACCCTGCGGAAAGGCGCTGTCCGAAATGAGTGGTCGCGTGATTGATGGCAGCTTCCAGTTTCCAGAGCTTATGCATTCCAGCGTAATTGTCGGTCGAGATCCTGTTCTCTTTTCCTGTTTTCGTGATGATATTGATCGCTCCGGCGAAAGCGCTGGCCCCGAATATACGGGAAGAAAGGGCCGGATACCACCTCGATGCGCTCTATGTCCGAGAGATTCACCGGGAGGTCAAAACTATAATGGCCAGTTTGTGGGTTGGAGAGGTTGACCCCGTTTAAAGAGAACCGCTATTTGGTCGAACGTCCCTCCCCGAATGGAGATATCGGCTTGGGTGCCTCCTTCTCCCCGTTGCCGGACGTCTATTCCCGCGGCATATTCTAAAAGATCTTGGATACTGGTGACAGGCGCCGCCGCGATCTCACGGGCGGGAATGACTGTCACGATCTTGGTCGCTTGGTTCCGTGCGATAGGCGCACGGGGAGGCGGTAACTTCTACCTCTTCCAGCTCTACGGAAGCTTCCTCGCCGGTCCGGTTAGGCTCGATTACCTTTTGGGCTTGCGCCGTGTCGGGCAGGGCGAATAGTAACGTGCTTGCTGTTACGACTCCAATGTTAATGACTTTGTGCATACTCCGGAACGCGGCGTAACGTTTCCGGTCGAATCGGCGGAAACGTACGGCGACTTGGGTATGCGATTCCCAATAATTCATTCGTTCTTATTTTTTATTTTGAGTAGGATAGTCCGGATAAAGTAAATACTTTTTACGCATGGCCTTGTATTGATCCAGCTCGGGTTTCCAACTTTCCCGGATCTCTTTCTCGGATAAGCCCCTTACGATCTGGTAGCGGAGCTGCTTCGTGCCTGCCAATAAATCGAACCAGTTCGGACGGGAGAAGAAAAAAGGCTTGATCCTTTCCCGCTTTATTGTAGAAGTCGAGGAAGAATCGCAAGGTTAATCCTCCTTCGAACGGATATTCCCGCAGATCGATGCCGTAACATACTTTATCCTTTTGCAAGGGATTGGTATCGAATCCGGGCAAGGAGGTCGGGGTAAAGTGAAATCCCCGTATTTAGGGTCCGGGGAAACCTAGTACTTGAAACGGATAATAGGTTCCTCTTCCCACGCTAACGTTCGTAGCCTCAAAAAGCAAAGCGACGGATACAGGCGGATAGACTGGTCATTCGGGAGGTTCGGAGAGGGTTTGACCGGTAACCAATAGGGATCTCCGTGTTTCCAATTCTCCATCTTTACGATCTTTAACCGGCAGGTATCGGGCACACTTTTCAGCCAGCCTTCCTTATTGATCATCCATGCCAATTCCCCTACGGTCAAGCCGTGCAAGATCGGGAGCGGATCGACACCGACGAAAGACTCGAATCCTTTCTGGCGGATCGGTCCGTCTACGAAGTCATTCGGGTTCGGGCGGTCCAACACGATAAACTCTTTGTTGTTTTCGGCGCAGGCTTCCATCACGTAATGCATCGTACTGATATAGGTGTAGAAACGGGCACCTACATCTTGTATATCGAAAACAATCACGTCGAGGTCGCCCAGTTGCTCGGCGGACGGTTTTCTTGTTTTTCCCATAGATAGAGATGATGGGGACACCTGTTTTCAAGTCCCGGCTATCTTTTATCTCCTCTCCGGCATCACCGGTTTCCCCGGAATCCATGTTCCGGAGCGAACACCTTCTTAACGTCTATGCCTTCCGCTACTAGCGCATCTAATAAATGAATCTGCCGCTTTTCCAAAAATGGAAGTCTGGTTGACCACTAATCCGACCCGCTTATCCTTAAGCAAACGGGTGACGACATCCATCCGCTCGGCACCTAGCTTTAACAGGGGCGTTTTGTGAATAGACCGTTGGCGTCAAGCTAAAAAAAATATGGCCAGAAATATAAAGATCTGTTTCATTACATTATATAATATATCACTGTGTACTGATCGCGAAAGTACGAAATGTTTGTGAGAAATGAATGCGGGGCTATCTTGAATAGAAAATTTTACCTACTCGGTCGATATGTTCCCCGATAGGAGTCCCTTTTTGTTTCTGATAATTAAGCAAGTCGACTTTGTAAAAACCCAAATCATCGATACGGTTGTTTATGTCGAGCTGTTGGCCAAAGGTGATATCTTCTCCATCCATGGCAAGGTCGATGTCTGAGCCTGCATGACTCGTGCCTTTGGCTCGAGAGCCAAAGATAAGTACACGCCGTATGTTGCTATACCTGCGTACCTCACGCAACTCTTCAACCACGTTATCGCTTAATCCAAACATAATAAACTATTAAAATAGATCTTTGTTCTCCGTCTCGTTCTTACGAATAATCAGCAAATCCCTAGTTCCCTTAACAAAGGAGCGTAGTCTGCGTAAATCCCTTTTGCGATCTCATCCGCCTCGTCCTCGTTGTATGTATGCGAGGTCAGGATTCGGGCTTTCGCCATCTTTCGCCATCGATCATGATCCTTTATCAATCCATTCTCAAAAGCCAACTGAAGGGGTCGTGTTCGGGCCTGTCTGGAATTGGAACCCTAGATATTGCATATAATCTTGCAGCACCTTCAGGCCAACTCAAACGTATATTCAAAACGTTGAATAAGCCCCTCTTCTCTCTCTAGTTCCGATAAAACGTCATATTCCATCGTATCCGTTATTTCCAATAAACGGGCACATGCTTTTAAAGGGAAATTATCGAAACGTTGCAACCAACGAATATCCCTGCTCATAGTCGTCTTATTTTATATATGGGCAAAGATAAACTTTTTCTTTCGTATCCGCAAAACAGGGCTTGTCGCTTTATAAGCCGAAATCTCTTGCGGAATGGTTCCGGGATCTACTCTATGGTAGGGATGGAAAACTTAGTAAAAGCAGACCCCTGTTTACTTACTAAGTAGAGGTCTGGTCTACTTAATAAGCTGATGGAGGTCTGCTTACTAAGTAGTTTCCGGATTTCTCGGTAAAGAGGAGTGGAGGAGATAAAATGATTTGTTTATTGAAAAAAATATAGGAAAATGTTTGTAGAGATGAAAAAATAATTGTACTTTTGTATCGTAATGGGAGTAGCGATTCTTACGCTTGATGATGCGTTATAAATAAAGAGGCATCATTTTCTTAGTGATGGAGGTTTAAAGTCGATGATACGTTATAATAAATAGAGGTGTCATTTTTCAGCCCTTTCCCCGGGGTGGTTTTAAATTCGATGATTAAGCTAGCCTTAATGAAAACTTTTCTCTCCCGCAAGATCAATATTTATTTAGCCGCTGCCCGCAAGCGACCTATGAGAGGTAGTTTCTCTTTTATATCGTTTGGGCTGGGTAGGTTTATTCTTTCTTTGGCAATAATGAGGGAGTAAACAAGTGTGTGTATTCATTCTTGTTTTGTTGAACTCAAAAAAGAAAAAATATGGCTTTACAGTAAGACGAATCAAAAGGCATTCGGCTTTGACAAGTCGAAGACCGAAAAGTATGTGATAGTCCCTGATCGGGCTACAGTGGTAGGTTTCGAGGCCCTTTGCGATCAAGTCGCTGCGGTCTCAGGTATTAATTTAGGAATGGTTCAATCCGTAGTCTATGAAGTGGTGAAATCCATGACGACATTCATCCGGCAAAGGCCACTCCGTGCAAGTGACGGGTTTCGGTACCTTCGTCCCTTCCTTTAACGCGAAGAGCAGTTTGGATGAGAAAGAGGCGAATGTGGATTCCATCCACCACGTGAAACTACGTTTTCTTCCCAGTGCGGAGTTGCGTACGATGATGAAATCAATGGAGTTCGAATTCGATGTAACGGACAGTACGAACGATTCTAAAACAACCTCCGAAGGGGGAGGTGATTCCGAGAGCCCGGACGAGATCTAATCGTTTGGGAAGGTAAGTAAAAAGCCTCAGTCCGGCAGCAAGGGGAAGCTGTTGGGCGGGGGCTTTCGTTTATGCTATTTTTACATGTCATAAACTTTGCTCACAAATAATTAAGAGTTATCTTTGCGGTAATTCCAAGTAGTGGCTAAGTGAGACTTAGCGGCCAAGAGGCTTCGAACGGAAGGACATATTTAACGAAGAGCGTTTTTAAGATATTATTCTTGTCATAGAAAATCGCCAAATTTCAAAGCCGTACAAGTATAATAGCAACAGAAAGCGCTCACGTCTTTGGTATATACATATTTTTCCTGTATGGGAGAAGTGTTATACATAAGGGCGTGGGACTGTTGTTTATTATTTGTACGGTGGGTGTTTGGCGATACCTCTATGACAGATAAGGCATTAAACAGTTTCCACGCCTCTTCTTTTTGTAACCTTATAAAAGTGATGTCGAACGGAGGGAGACAGGGAGATATGGTAGTATGATTAAAATTATTGATCTATGAGATTATTATTATTGTTATTATTATCGTTTATTATTTGTGATATCAAAGTATATTCACAAAGTGAGATCAATGTACATGTTGATATTCCTGGCACATTGCATGAAAAATTACCAGAACGTGATAATTGTTATATTGCGGCTTTGAAAATTTCTGGTAGTTTGAATGAGGAAGATTTAAAAAGTAGTTTCTGATTGGGGTAGTGATAATAAGAAAAAAGTTTGATCTAGATTTGTCAGAAGCAGGCATAAATACTATAGCATATCAAACGTTTGCAGGATCTTATTTGCGAAAAATTATATTGCCCTAATACAATAACAGAAATAGAACGAGAGGCTTTTTTTCAAATGTTCCTATCTAGAGTATGTGGATTTTTTCATTATGTTCTAATCTTACAAAGATAGGTATAAAAGCATTTGCTGGATGTTCTAATTTAATACTTGTAGATCTTGGCCAATGTGTTGCGCTAAAAGATTTGCAAGGATCTCAACAATTTGATGGGTGTTTAAGCTTACGATCTTTTATATTGCCACCAAATATAGAAGTTATGTTCACCTATTGGTTCGGATTATTTTGTGATAATATCACTTTTTTTAGAAATTCCATCATCTGTAAAGAAAATGATTATAGAAAAAGATGGAATTAAGAATGCGACCTTCAAAATGCATACTAAACAGCCGAAATTAATATTTGGAGTTATCCTCCGTATGGGCCATTGTTTCGTGTACCTAAAGGGACGAAATTATCATGGGATAATTCTGGAATATCTGTTAATGAATATTCATCAAAACACTATAATTTTAAATTACATTATAATGATGAAGGGGGTGTAGTTCGAATCGGTAATCGTATTTATAAATCTGGGGAAAATATAGAGATAGAAGATTGGAGCCTTTTTTATTTTTATGTTGAACCAAAAGCTTGGATATCATGTTAAATCTACGAAGAATATTCATCGTACAGGATATAAAACATATTCTTTTTATAATTTTAATTTTTGATCAAGAAGCAAGTCTTGAATTCGAAAAAAAAGATGCACCTGTGTATTTAAATGTTAACTATTCAGAAGGGGGGAGTGTAAGAGTTGATAATAAGCTTATAAGTTCAGGGGTGTCTTTTGCAAGTAGATGCTTTTAGAGATATTAAAGTTGATATAATTCCAAGTGATGGTTATCTTTTAGAAAAAGTTCGTGTTAAAAAATACTAATATAACAATTAATGATGTAAAAAATAATACATTGATAATTCCTGCATTATTATCTTCTGATAAAGAATTGAATATTCAATTCCGTGAAAATGTATATACTATAAATTGTTTTTATGAAGATTCTCAGGGGTATTGTGAAAATAAATGATAATGTTGTCAAAAATGGATCTGCAATCAATGTAATTGCTTCTACGAATGTTCAACTATCTATTGTTCCTAATCAAGGTTATCATTTAAAGAAGGTGACAGTTGGAGGTGTAGACAAAACGAGTGAAGTGAGGAACAACCAGTTAACGATTACTTCCATATCAAAAAAATCAGGAGATTTCTATACTGTTTGAGAAAGATGCTCCAGTTAGTTATATAGTGAAAGTTTCATATAATCAAGGTGGAACGGTAAAAAGTAAACAATAACAAAGTCGATAATGGTACGAGTACTACCGTGACCGCTTCTACGAATGTTCAATTATCCATAGTCCCTAATTCAGGTTATCATTTGAAGAGTGTGACAGTTGGGGGTGTAGACAAAACGAGTGAAGTGAGGAACAACCAGTTAACGATTACTTCCATATCAAAAAAATCAGGAGATTTCTATACTATTTGAGAAAGATGCTTCTATAAACTATACTGTAAAGGTCTCTTATAATGAAGGTGGTAAGATAAAAGTAAAATAATAACTTTGTAGATAATGGTACCATCACGACTGTTACTGTTCCTGCGGACGTCCAATTATCTGTTGTGCCAGATAAGGGCTATCATTTGAAACAAATAGTGGTAGGTGGTGTAGATAAAACAAATGAAGTGAAGGAAAATCAGTTGTTTTTTTTATTCAATATCTGAAAATTTAGAGGTCTCTGTTGCTTTTTGAGAAAGATGTACCAACAAGTTATACGCTTAGTATCAATAGATCAGGAAGTGGGGGATATGTAAAGGTAAACGGACAAAATGTAGGTGATGAAACAATTTCTATTCCCGCATCAGGTGTAATACTTACATTTGTTCCTGATGAAACACATCCAAGTATAAATATCGTGTCCATAGAGTGACCTTGAATGGCAAAGATATAACAGATCAGATAAAAAGATAACAGTTATACGAGTTCTTTCACCTTCAGAGAATCTCTCATTATATGTTGATTTTAAAGAAATACCTATTTATAGATTTACAATAGAACAAAAAATGGAGAAGGAGGTTTAGTGAAAATAGGGGATGAAGTTTTTAAACTCTTTTTCTTATTCATCATATATATATGAAGGTGAGTTTCTTATTATTCAGTTTTTGAAAATAAGTATTTTGAGTTAGATAAGGTTTTTCTTGAAGATGATGATATTTCGGATCAAGTAGAAAATGGTTTCTTGAAAATGAAATTAACCAGTTATTATAATTCTCATATAACCATAAACTATAAACCAAAGAAATATACACTTTTTATTAACAGATATTCAGCATATAGAGCAAATATCTAAAAGGTTGGGAATCTTTACCTCTTCAAAAAGAATATACAAATAGATGCAGGTTCAGGACTTCCCCTATGGATTCGTGCAAATGAATTTTATGCAATAGTAAAAGTCTTGTTGGATGGAGAAATTGTATATCAAAGTAGCAGACCTTAAGCTTGCAGATAATTATGCCCAGATTGAACATATTGATATGAATAAAGATAAAGAATTGACTATTATATTAAAATTGAAAGAAGTTAGAGCGTTAGAAGTTGATGTAAAAGAACCAGGAACATTATCTTCTTATTTATCAGAAGAAAATATAAAGTTAGCAACAGATCTTTATGTGCAAGGTAATATTGATCAGCGAGATTTTGTGATTATGAATCAAATGGAATCATTATCGGATTTGAAGATTCGTGCGGATATAAATAAATACATGGATTATCCTGCAAATGAAATCCCCAAAAAAGCTTTTTTATAATAATAAGACAATTCGCTCTATAACTATTCCGGCTTCTCTTGAATCGATAGGAACTCAGGCTTTTTTTATGGATCTGTTCTAAATGAGTTTACCTCTTTTGATACTTATATGCGATTAAAATCAATAGGAGAGGAAGCTTTTAAGGACTGTAAATATTTGACAGATATGTATTATTTGTGCAGATATAAAGGTGATAGAAAAAGGAACATTCGAGAATTGCTTGAATTTGAAACAAATGAGTTCTCAAAATGTGATAGAAATAAAAGAGTCTGCATTTAGAAATTGTAAGAATCTAACATTCTATTTGGATGGTAGTTTGGAGAGAATAGGCGATTATGCCTTTGAAAATGTACATGAGGTAAATGATAATGGCTATTACTTTGAAAATCCTCAATTATCATATATTGGGAAAAAAAATGCTTTGAAGGGTTGCCAAAATGAATCTTTCAATTTTAAGGCATATATGAATTTGAATGAACTCCCTAGCTTTGAAGGTTGTTCTAAATTGACTTCTATTACTTTGCCTAAGAATGTCAAGCAAATTCCTGTAGGAATATTTACTGGCTGCACATCCTTGGCTTATGTATATATGAGCGAAAAATATAGAGTATATAGCGGAAAATGCTTTTAGCGATTGTAATTCTTTGTATTATTTGTATATCCCGGTAAGCAAAAACACCAGAAGTTTTTAACAATAGCTTCTCTGATTTGAATTATCAGTTAACGAAATTAGCTGTACCTGCGGACTATTTACCTTTCTATAAAAAATCATCCAGTCTGGGAAATTTCTCTGTTATAGAACCTATAGGCCAAGCGAGTACTTACCCTGTGGAAATCATTCTTTCAGAGGGGGGAAGTCTGAAGTTCCGAATCAATAAGGATGATTATTGGCAAGATGTTAATTCTTCTTATTATGGGACATTTGATTCAGCTTCTCGTATTGAGTTTTTTGTAAGTCCATCGGAAGGGTATTCTATCGAATCTGTTTACTTAAATGGTGAAAATATTACGGAGTCACTAAATGACAACAATGGTTTGTAATACCGTATCTATTAGAAAATACTTCAATCTCGGTTAAATTCAAGAAAGATGATGTAACACTCTATAGACTCTGTAAATGCAGATAGATGTATTTTACAGTATAGGTTCGAATCAATTAATCCTACAAGGATTTTAAAAGTTGGCTCTTTAATCCATGTTTATGAGACAAGCGGTCGTTTGATATTCCGTTCTGAGGTTCAAAATAATGAAGAAAAAGATAGAGTTGCCAAATAAAGGCATTTATTTTTATACGTATCGGGAAGTGAAAATATAAAAATTGCTCTCTAATATTACGATAGGAATTACGAATCATGGATAAATTGTTTCAGGTTGGCAGTTAATAGAACCTATGAATGATGAATGAAAATGCCCCCCCTAGCCTTTTTTCATACCAGAAGGCTAGGGGGGCGTTCTTAAACGCCTCCCAATTCCTTTTTTTAGCCACACTTTCATCACCGGATCTGGAATGATGACCTTGCGTTTCTCTATTTCAATCAACTCTTTTTTAACTAATGCCCTCTTTACGATACTGACATTTGCCGATGAGCCAAGTTTATATTTCTGTAGAATCTCTTGCGTGGTAAACTCGCTAAGCAATACGTAACTTGAACAGTTCCAGTCGCAGGCAATACCGGCAC
>VOFK01002470.1_pt1 | contig 25291 bp, 44 predicted proteins | sample 5384121 | NCBI WGS metagenome assembly VOFK01 (sample SAMN12384730, study PRJNA508395) | human gut metagenome | isolation source: healthy gut J | host: Homo sapiens | reverse complement strand
ATAAAATATGACATTTTCACTTTTCTTTCAGGAGGCATCATCCAGAAAAAACCTCATGAACCTCCACAACATTCTCTGGAAGTTCATAGACAAATTTTTCCTCTTTTTCTGCATTTGCCCCAATAACCCAGAGCACAAATTCATGCTCCTGCATCTGATTGATATACTGGTGCATCCATGTAGAAACACCGCCGAACACATAAGGATAACACCCTTCCAAACCAGACAGATTCTCACTGTTTTCTCCTTTTTATCTGCATTTTCAATACATATGTTTATGTTACCAATAGTAAAAAGACCTTTTGACACTGCTGTCATTATATTTATTCGAACTCAATGTACACATCTTCCTGTTCTGCGCTCAGCAGATACAGATTCCCAGCAGCTGAGTCAAGTCTCCACCAGTCACACGCACCGGGTTCCTTTATTCATTCTCACCATCAGATACGCCTCGATCGTAAAAATTTCCCAGATGAAGATGCACTTCCTTGTCTGTAATGTCTTTTTCTCCACGGTCGGGGCATCATCTTTCAATGGCACCGGATAACTGGGGAGCCTGTAAAAGATTTCGGGAGTGCCGGTGCTGCTTCATTCAGCCAGGTCATGTACTCATCCAGACGGTTTTTCAGCTTTTCCCAGCCAAAAGGGCAGCGCCTCTGTCCTCATCAGAAGGTCATCCGAATGCATAAAATGAGTATTTACAAAATGCATATTCAACTCGAGACAAAGCAGCCATCTGCATATAATCGTCAATGATCGCACCGGAAATAATACGCGGCTGTTCTACGATTCCAAATCTTCAGCCACTTCAAAACTCCTGCACATAAGCATTAGTCGCCGGAAAAATAATTGCTGGCAATACGAATCTTGGGATACAGGGAACCCAGCAGTTTCCTTCCCGCTTCTGACAAAACATTAGAAGGAGGAACATAAACAGAACATGGTAGTCTCCGGAAACATTTCCTTTCCAAAATCCATCAGCTCTTTCATTGCTTTTTCCATGGCAGAAAAGCTTGTCCAGGTCTTATAGGGAAGTGCATCTCCATAATCCGTGTCTGACAGGCTGAGCGGCTGATGATTATAACCGTGATAACCCAGTTCCCCCCTGATGAAGTACCATATTTCCAAAATACTGGAACCGCTGTACATCATCCTGGCGTTCGTCTCTCCGTCTGTTTCATCCCTCATAATTTTCTATTATAACTCCTGTATATTGCACATTGTGAGCCGTAGCAAGGGGCGATCATATCCGGCCACCAGACATTGGAATAAAACTCCGCAATGCTGGTGCCATAATCCCTTTTTATATAAGTTCCATCTCCATTTGGAACTGGGGAGGGAAAATCATCCAGATAAAAAGACGGATCCGTTAATCACCGGATATACCCCACATCTGTAAGAAGACTGTAGGATGCAGCAAAAAGCCTCTGAAAGCTTTTTCATAAAACCCAAAATTATCTACTACAAACTTTCCGTTTCCATAATCAAAGCTTCCCAGATCAAAGGAATGCGACGTATCATCCGCCAGGCGTATACCCTTGCACGCTGACTCAGCTCCACTGCCCAGGCCGATTCGTAGCCGTCTGTGACTTTGTATGCTTTTCCTCCTCCGACGAAACCCACTGTCGAAATAAATGCTGTTTACCATGGCTTCTGTGTAACCCGAAGATACAATTCCAAGCTTCTGCTCAATAAGGGATACATAAGTATCTTTTGAAGAGTAAGGGCGAACATGGCACTTCCGCCTTCTTTTACCCAGTCGCTGATCTTCAGCACATTTTTCTTTCAGGCGGACTTAAATCGCTTAAAAGAACGACCACAGTCTCATAATCAGACAGATCATCCGGTATACTTTCATGATTTACATCAACCAGATCAGTACCCACCTTCATGTCCTTTAAAGATCTGCTCGAACTGGATCCACGCCATGGTGCTGTTCGCCTGACTGCTGTCTGTAAGAACAAGGCAGGTTGGCTTTAGTGTCTTTATCGCAGTTTCTTCCGTAACCACTTTATCTGCATCCAGATAAGTCAGTTTCTTTGCCTTTTCCCGGTAGGACAGACCGTATCGTTCTGCAAACAGAATGGCTCCTATAAGCAGAAAACAGCCCAGGATCACCAGAATTCCCTTAAATTGAAAAGCTTTTTCACTTTTTGATCCATCCAGCCAAAATCCCAGTGCCTCCCTTTCCTCTGGAAGAAAGATAGATATGCTCTTCCTTCAATGCCTGTAAGCTCTGTTTCAGTTCTTTCCCCATTTTCCGTTCTGCCAGATACCGAATTTTCCAGATCCAGTATTCTTCACCTCTGTGCCAGTTCTGATCCATGATTTTCAATACTTTTTCTGCCAGAAAAAAATCCCTTTGCACCATAAGATTTTCCATCAGGCAGACACAGGTATGGAGATTCACCTTTGTTCCAGCTGTTTTAACAAAAGCTGGGTATACTGGTTTCTGTAAATCTGTTCCATCTGCTTCTCCATAAAGCCCTGACTCAGATATTCTTTCAGAAATCACAGTACTCCTCCAGAATAACAGGATCATCTGGATCATTCGTATATTTTTTCTCAATTTTTTTGTAATCTGTAATCATATTCTTTGGACAGTTCCACCATGGCTGTAATCGCATAATGGACTACCTCCACATCCTCATTCATTCGTGCCTGCTTTAATAATTCCATATTCCCCCGGTTATCATTCAGAACGTTCATGATCAGTTCCCGGCGCCTGGAAGGGTCATTCAGAAAGAAGAGCCTCCCTCCAGAGGAACCACATCCTGTCATTTTCCTCCATGGCCGGAAACTTATGTTCTTATAAATTTCCTCGTTAACCCTGAGCTTTTTCAACTCCCACTGTTTTCACCTGATCCGTACCGGAAAAAAAAAATGTGAGCAGGACACACACCGGTCCCCCAGACTGGTACAAATACGGCAAGAAAGACAGCATGTACATCTTTGCTTTCAGAAATCCTGTGCGTATTCCTGACCAGATCAGTATGCAGATGATCGATGAATCGCCAGTGCCGTGATTCCAATTGCTGTTTTTGTCATGATTCCACTCCTGCTGTCTCTTTTCCTACCGAACATCAAGCACCTTTCCTCAAATCCATTTCTTTTCAGACGTTCAAGGATGACTGGCAATGCCTTGTCATCTGCCTGGGTCGAGAGATCAGATACAACTCCCCTTCCGGAGAAATACCACGGATATCGTTTTTCTCTGATACAGGTCGGTCCAGTGCCTCATCCGCATCCTCAATGGTCATATTCCCCATACTTCAGTTTCAGAAGGATATAGGATGCCATCTTCTGCTCACGCATAGAATGCTGAAGCTCCAGACTTTTTCAAAGTATTCCGGCTTCAGAATCCTCGTATTCTCTACATATTTCTTGTATTCCGTGGCTTCCCGATATTCAAGAGCACGTAAAAGTGATGTTTCTACCAGACCACATAAAATCTGAAACAGATTCATATAGTATAAAGTCAGCTGTCCGTTTTTTACCTCCTGAATACAGATCAACATCACCAGACTGCCTTCTTTCCTGATACCAGCCATATACATGGGATAACCTTTTTATAAAAATCCCATACCTGCCCTTTTTCAGGGTTTCCAGGGCAAGCGTATACTCACTTAATCTGACAGAAGCAGAGTACATTCCCTGAGACTTGGGAGATGCAGCTTCCAGCCTGCCATAGCCGTTTTTTCTGACTGAGGGAATAAAAACGCAAGGTTTCATTCTCCAGAACCTCTTCCATAATCTGCATCGTTTCAATAAACAATTCCTCTTGGCTGTACAATATCCAGCTTCCTGGTAATGTCAAAAAATCTTTCCAAAGCTGTCTTTACTGCCCAGAATTTGTTTTTTGTATCTTTATCCCCTGAAGGGTCGCCTGGTACAGATCACGCATAAAGAGAAATTTTTCCCGGATCAGCTGATTCTCCTCTGATATAAATTCCAGATTTTCCCTGTTTTTTCATTCGCACATAACCACACACGGCACCTGCAGCAAAATAAAAGATAAATGGGATCCAGTTAGCTGGTTCGTAAAAAAAGGTATACCACTTTGTTCCCCGGCTTTCATATGCCAGAAGCAAGTGATACTGTCTGGGCTGCTGCTCCGGCAATTCCATATCCCAGACCGTAAAGACTTCCAAACAAGACAATAAACACAAGACGCAGATCAATCATCTTAAACTGAGCCTCGATTTCCCAAGAAGACGCTGCAAAAATTCGAACGCCAGAAAGCAGACCACAAACTCACATACCCGCAGCCATCTTTGGTTCTGATTGAAAAAGTCTGGTAAGCCAGCTTACTTTTTTCCCATTGTTTTTTGTATTCATTATATTCTTTTATACATTTCCGAAATATGATCTAATACTGAAATCTTTGGAAACCAGTTATAGTTTGTTCGGATCTGTCTGTCGTCTTCTTTTATTTTTTTCTACAACGGCACTGCTTTTTATAGATAATGGAGACCGGGGATAAAACCTTTTTCAGTTCTTCGGTCACATCCTGAAAACAGATGTCAAATACATCTGGAACATTCAATACCTCTTCCTCATCATTCCAGTTATCAAAAAGCTTTGTACATCGTTCTGCCAGATCCATAGAATATAAAAAAACAGGCTTTCTGCTCCGGAGCTTCCCCAAAAAAACAGCTCCTGGCTCTCTTTCGAAGCTTGGAAAATTCTGTAAAAGAAATCTTTTTATAGGTTCCGAATATAAATAGGGTACCCACAGTATTTTTACCTTCAGACCGTACAGTCCCGCATAGCGTCTGCACACATCCTCTGCATTTTGCACCAGCAGAGTCTTGCCTGTTGGTACATCATACATTCCCTCTGGTCCTGTCACGTAAAGGAAATGGCTTTGAACCCCTTTCCTGCAGTATTGCAGGATCTTGCGCAGATTCTCTGCTTCCCCTTCCAGTTCTCCATGTAAGGTCAGATAATTAGAAAAGTATACCACAGCTTCAAATTCGTATGTTCTGAAAATATCTCCAAGTTCCAGTTCCGTCCTGGGAAATGGTCTGGAAATAAGTTCCCTTCTCCGGACTGTCTTTATCATTTTATTTCCAAGTACCGTTATCTGACATTCTGGAAATGCTTCTTCTACAAATTCTTCTGTCACATAGCCGGTATTCCCGAGCCAGCAAAACCTTCATATTCTTCTCTCCTGTTATCCTTTAGAATCTCTTCTGTCTGTTTAGGATACCTTTATTTCGGTCAAATATCCTATTGACATTTTTACAAAATTTTTCTGAAATTTTATATAGTTTTCTTTCAGATTGCAGACACACTTCTTCAAGCTTACCTGGGTGCTGATGTCCATTGTGGTTTTGTGTCTGATTGCCATGGGGCTATATGGAGTTCTCTCTTTTATTGAAAAAACACTATCTGAAAAAGCTTTGATGTGAAATGCACCCAGAAAATCCGGCATATTTTTTACAGAAAAAGGAAGGGGGACGTGGCAGCTTTCACACGTCTCCCTTCATTATTTACGATAATTCTTCTGCCAGTTTCGTCAGCCATTTCACTGCATTCTCCACATTCTCTGAATTAGCGAGAACTCCGATCTTAACAGGCTCATAGGTCACCTCAAGTTCCTCTGCCAGTTCATCAGAATCAATGGTAATGCTGTATTTGTCATTCTGCTCCCCCAAATACCTGGTAAACATCCTCTGGCAAAAGCTCTGTCAGATCCATAAAAATACTCATCTTTGAACTCAAAACCGTCCATATAATCTTCGGAACCAATAAGCACATCCACTGCCCTGGCAGATACTTTGGTGGTAAAGGCCATCTGGCTGTAGGATTCCAATGCAACTCCGTCTTCACCGGTGCGCAGGCTTTCGTCTACTGTGACAATTTCATATGGATCATCCTGGATTCCCAGCGCTTTCTGTACCTTTTCTTCGGCTTCCTCCTGTTTCGTTCCGTAGGAGTCAATTACCATAACCGTAAGTGCTGTATGGATCCTGGAATTTTCGTAAAGATCTTTTTACAAAAAAGGCTATAGCGATCACCGCCACAATGGCTGCCATCTGTGGCTTATAATAGGGCCCAGATATACTGAAGCTTTCCCTTCCAGCCCATACTGGCAAGCTTCATTTTTCTCAAGTTCACGCTTCTCTTTCTTCGTCAGATCGGTCTCGTGTTTGTAACGGATGTCGTTCTCATCAATTTTCTGCGGTTCTTCCTCCCGATTTTCGTCTTTTAATTCGATTCTCATACATTCTCCTGTGTTCTGTAAGAAAATCCAAAGGTCTGACGCCTGCCTCTTTGATCGATCCAGGACTTGCTGTCTTATGTAGTCCTTACCTCTGATTTTCTCTCTGTGATAGTTTTATATTGTAACACGTTTTATATATTTTGAACAGTTTTTCCGAAAGAAAGTCACAGTTCTTTTCACACTCTTTATCCCTGTTCACAATCTGCCCCATAACAGCAGGACATTGCCAGGAAACTGCAGCTTTCCGATTACTGTTCCAATATCCTCTTTTTGAAGGTATTTCATTTTCTCTAACTTCTTCACGCCCTCAGCCAGCTCCCGTCCAGCCTTGCAAGCAGTCTGGCATTGTGATAGGCCATCCGGAGAGTCAGACAGGTTCGTCCCAGATATTTGGTCCCATCCGAGTTTTCATACAGGCCAGTGCCAGATCCGGAATTCCCGGATTCTGAAGGCAGATTGGGATTAAAAAGCTGAATGGAATGGTTATAATACTGAGGAATGGCAGCCTTGTAGTCTGACTCCAGTATCCGTCTGGTCTGCTGTAAGGCTCCATCAAAAAGCTGTCTTACCCGCATGCCGCTCTCCCTCACTGCAGAAGGAAGCCGCTGCACATTTTCCTCATCATCAAAAATATGCTCATACTGAGGCACCACCGGCAGCTTGGTATCAAACACCAGATCGGAAGGATTTTCCACATAAGCAGCCCTGGGCGGCAGATCCGTAATTTTTATTTTTTAAAAGCGAGTAGTCTGTATAAAATCCTTCCAGATACCATTTTCTGTCTGTCCGGTACTACATTTGGAACAAAATAAGCATAAATTGGCTGATAATATTGATTAAAGAGTCCCTGTATGAAAAAGGGCATATTCTTTCTCTTCCTGTACTTTTCCTTCCTCATACAGTCTGCGGGAATGTATTTTCCAGATAACCTTTTCAGATCCGTTATCCCCGGACTGCCCAAAAACTCCACTTCTCGGGGGGATATCCTGGCCAGGGTTCTGGATCTGCCGGTTATAATTACCGCAGTAGGTAAAATCGAATAGGTTCATGTTAACTCCTGTCCTTTTTCTTCTCTTCCTTACATTTTATTGTGGAAAAAAGACTGACAGAACTGCCAGTTTTAAGATTCATCTTCAGGCCCCGCTGGCCTTGCTTAAAGGGTAGCACACAGATAAAAAAGCACAAGGAAAAGCGTTCGCCTCTTTGCGACAGGATCTGCCAGTAATATTCCGCAAGCTGTTCTTTTGTAAGTGTAATAAACCATAACCTGCCTCAAACTTTCCATTGCACCCCAGATAAATTTTCCCTATAATATAATATAAACATTTGGCAATCCAGGAGGTGTTTTTTTTGAAAAAAAAAGATTTGCTACTACTCTTCCGGTCAGTTTGCCCGGATGGCTGGAGTAACACTGCGGACCATCCGCTATTACGACCAGCACGATATTCTGAAACCTTCTCTTGTATCCGAGTCCGGCGCAAGATTTTATACTGACACGGACTTTGCAAGGCTGCAGCAGATCCTGCTGCTAAAATATCTTGGATTTTCCCTGGAGGATATCCGGGAGATGACTATCGAAGACCCGGACAGCCATTTTATGCTCAATGCCCTGAATGTACAGCTGAAGCTTGTACAGGACCGGATTGAACAGATGCAGCTTGTGGAAAAAACACTGAAAAGATACTGCCCAGGCCATTTCTGAGGAACATACCGTGGACTGGAGCCGTATGCTGGACCTTGATCCATCTGACTGTCATGGAAAAAAGCCCGAAAAATCAGTACCAGAATGCTTCCAACATTTCTTCCAGGATCAACCTGCACAGTCTTTATTCTGTAAACCAGGAAGGCTGGTTTCCCTGGATCTGCCAGCAGTGCCAGATTCATGAGGGAATGAATATTCTGGAGCTTGGATGCGGTGACGGAGCTCTCTGGACCCAGAACTTATCAAAACTGCCAGGGAACATACACATTACCCTTTCTGATATTTCCGAGGGTATGCTCCGTGACGCCAGGCGTGCCATTGGCGGAGAAGATCCCCGTTTTTTCTTTCAAAGCTTTTGACTGTCACAACATTCCTCCAAGGATTGGCACCTTTGATCTGGTCATTGCCAATCATGTACTTTTTTTACTGTGACGACATTGGAAAGGTGTGCAAAAATGTAACAAAAATCCTGAAGCCAGGCGGACGTTTTCTTTGCAGTACCTACGGTTCCAGAACATATGCGGGAGGTCAGCCTTCTAGTCCAGTCCTTCGATGAAAGGATTGCCCTCTCCGCAGATAAACTGTACGAACGCTTTGGCAGGGAAAATGGAACGGATATCCTTTTCCCCTTATTTTTCAGCAGATTACCTGGAAATCCTATGAGGACGAACTGATTGTCACCGATGCGGAACCTTTAATTTCCTATATTCTCTCCTGCCACGGCAATCAGAACCAGTATCTGCCAGACCGTTACAAGGATTTTTCGCGCCCTTGTTAAGAAAAAAAAAACAGAAAATGGGTTCGATATCACCAAGGATGCAGGGGTATTTCTTTGTGAAAAAGTAACAAACTTTTAGAAATAATTGTAAAGGTCTTGGTAAGGTAACGTAAGGTCACCTTTTATAATGTAGCTACAGACTCAGGTCAGGGCAAACAAATGCTGCCCAAATCCGGCAGCATTCATGAACGACTACGAAATTATGCCTCGACAGCATAAATCAGATATTGTTCGCAATAGGAACAATATAGCAAATCAACAAAGGAGAACGAAATTATGAAGGGAATTATCTTAGCCGGTGGATCCGGTACCAGACTTTTTTACCCATTGACCATGGTTACCTCCAAGCAGCTTCTGCCCATTTATGATAAACCTATGATCTATTATCCATGTCCGTTCTTATGAACGCAGGGATCCGTGATATCCTGATCATTTCCACTCCACAGGATACCCCCCACGTTTCAAGGAGCTTCTTGGTGACGGTCATCAGTTCGGCGTATCTCTTTACTTACGCTGTACAGCCAAGTCCGGACGGACTTGCACAGGCATTTATTATCGGCGAGGAGTTCATTGGAAATGACACTGTTGCCATGGTTCTTGGTGATAATATATTTGCAGGTCACGGTCTTAAGAAGCGTCTGAAAGCCGCTGTTGAGAATGCAAGCTCAGGGAAAAGGTGCTACTGTATTCGGCTACTATGTGGATGACCCGGAGCGCTTCGGTATCGTTGAATTCGACCAGGAAGGCAAAAACCATTTCCATTGAAGAAAAGCCGGCACATCCAAAAAGCAACTATTGTGTGACTGGTCTTTATTTCTATGATAACCGTGTTGTTGAGTATGCAAAGAACCTGAAAAACCAAGCGCCCGCGGTGAGCTGGAGATCACAGACCTGAACCGTATTTACCTGGAAAAAGGTCAGTTAAATGTAGAGCTTCTGGTCGTGGGGCTTCACATGGCTTGACACAGGTACACATGAGAGTCTTGTAGATGCAACAAATTTTTTGTAAAAACCGTAGAAACCCATCAGCACCGTAAGATTGCATGCCTTGAGGAAATCGCTTACTTAAACGGCTGGATCTCAAAAGAAGAAGTTATGGAAGTTTACAACGTGCTGAAGAAGAATCAGTACGGGCAGTACCTGAAAGATGTCATGGATGGGAAATATCAGGAACGTTTGTACTAAGAGGAGAAGCGCAATGACGATTATTGTTACTGGCGGCGCGGGTTTTATTGGAAGCAACTTCATTTTCCATATGCTCAAGAAGTACCCGGACGATCGGATTATCTGCCTTGACAAGCTGACGTATGCGGGCAATCTGTCCACACTTGCGCCCATTATGGACAACCCGAATTTCCGCTTTGTGAAGGCAGATATTTGCGACCGGGAAGCAGTCTGCAAGCTGTTTGAGGAAGAACATCCAGACATTGTCGTTAATTTTGCGGCGGAATCGCATGTTGACCGCTCGATTGAGAACCCGGAAATCTTCCTGAAAACCAATATTATTGGTACGGCGACGCTCATGGATGCCTGCCGCAAGTATGGCATCCAGCGTTACCATCAGGTTTCGACAGACGAGGTGTATGGCGATTTGCCGCTTGACCGCCCCGATCTGTTTTTTACCGAAGAAACGCCGATTCACACCAGTTCGCCGTACAGCAGTTCCAAGGCAGGCGCTGACCTTCTGGTTCAATCGTATTACCGCACCTACGGTCTGCCGGCGTCAATTTCCCGCTGCTCCAACAACTACGGGCCGTATCATTTTCCGGAAAAACTGATTCCGCTGATGATTGTCAACGCGCTGGCGGATAAGCCGCTGCCGGTCTACGGCGAAGGCTTGAATGTCCGCGACTGGCTGTATGTGGAAGATCACTGCAAGGCGATTGACCTGATTATCCACAGTGGCCGCGTGGGCGAGGTTTACAACGTCGGCGGGCACAACGAGAAGCAGAATATCGAGATTGTGAAAATCATCTGCAAAGAGCTGGGTAAACCCGAAAGTTTAATCACGCATGTCGGCGACCGCAAAGGGCATGATATGCGTTACGCCATCGATCCAACGAAAATCCACAATGAATTGGGCTGGCTGCCGGAAACGAAGTTCGAGGACGGTATCAAAAAGACGATACAGTGGTATCTCGACAACCGTGAATGGTGGGAAACGATCATCAGCGGTGAGTATCAGCATTACTACGCGAAGATGTACGGCAACCGCTGAACCGGAGGAAATGAACGTGAAGTTTTTCGTAACGGGCGTTGGCGGACAGCTGGGGCATGACGTGATGAATGAGCTGCTCAAACGCGGGCATGAAGGTGTCGGCTCGGACATTCAGACGGCTTACAGCGGTATCATAGACAATTCGCCGGTGTCAAAAGCGCCGTATATACCGCTGGATATCACAGATGCTGACGCGGTGGAAAGGGTCATCACGGCAGTCAATCCCGACGCAGTGATTCACTGCGCAGCATGGACGGCAGTTGACTTGGCGGAGAACACGGAAAATCAGGAAAAGGTTCGCGCTATCAACGCGGGCGGAACGCAGAACATCGCAAATGTATGCAAAAAGTTAAATTGCAAGATGACCTACATCAGCACAGACTATGTGTTTGATGGGCAGGGAACTGCGCCGTGGAAGCCGGATTGCAAGGATTACAAGCCGCTGAACGTCTACGGTCAAACGAAACTGGAGGGTGAATTGGCAGTCAGCCGGACGCTGGAGAAATACTTCATCGTGCGCATTGCGTGGGTGTTCGGCTTGAATGGAAAAAACTTCATCAAGACGATGCTGAACGTTGGCAAAACGCACGACACCGTCCGCGTCGTCAACGACCAGATCGGTACTCCAACCTACACCTATGACCTTGCCCGCCCGATGATCGACATGATTCTCACTGACAAATACGGTTACTATCACGCAACCAATGAGGGTGTTATATCAGCTGGTACGATTTCACGAAGGAAATCTTCCGTCGCGTTGTTGAGCTTGGACATACCAGTATGCCGAGGATAAAGTAACAGTTCTTCCTGTTACCACCGCTGAATACGGAGTTTCCAAAGCAGCACGCCCATTTAACAGCCGTCTGAACAAAAAGAAGCTGGTAGAAAATGGATTCACCCCCCTTTCCAACCTGGCAGGATGCTCTGGCAAGATATTTAAAGGAAATCGAATTCTAATTCACAAAACAAAGCGCAGTCAATTTCAAAAAATCAATTGACTGCGTTTTCTTTATAAGTCAAAAAATCCTGAAGCATTATTGACTCCAGGATTTCATAGTTTTTATTTACTTTCTTCTGCCTTTCTCTCTAGAGCGTGTTTGAAAATGGATTTCACCTATCTGTTCTTCTGATAAGGGCTGGCGCTGTTTTTTCGCTTGCTCTTGTTTTTACGGCTTTTCTGCGGTTTTCTTGTTCTCACCATAATAATCTTCCAGATATTCCTCAATCACATCTTCCTCGTCCACGCCATACTCATCCAGAATCTCATCAATTTCCTTTGTCATCCGCATCAGACAGATCATCATCTAAATCATCATCTTCATACTCTTCCGGGCACTTTCTGTGTACTGCTCCCTGGAAGGATTCTTTTTTATCATCACGCTCTTTTTTTTCCCTCTGCGCTTTGTCTCGCTTTCAGCCTCCTCCCAGTCAGCTTCTTCCCATTTATGTCGTCTTTCTGGTACTTTCCCCGATCCTCATCTTCCTCGTCATCGTAATCATCGTCATATTTCGGCTTATTAATGGCAAACTGGATCAACATTCCCACAAGGGGCGAACCCAATGGAAAAAATAATTCCAAAAGGAATTTCCTCCATTTTTGCCAGCTTGGGCAGCAGAAAAGCCACTTAAGATACCACCCAGAATACTGGTTCCCACAATGATCACTTTTTCGTAGCGAAGCGCCAGCATTCCGAGACCTACTCCCGCCAGAAGACAGATGAAAAAGCTGAAAGAAGTAGTCGGATGGATAATATATACAGTAATCGTCAGCCCAATACCTGCTCCCATAATAAAAAAATACCGGCCTTAAACACTGCAAAAGAAAGAATGGCAAGTACCAGTCCTTACCCCGATCATTCCCACTGCATAATACATCTTTTTCCCCGAATCCGATCTGATGAATGGCAAATAATCCGATTCCTGCTCCAATGAGAAATCCAAAGATCATCATCCAGAATCTTAAAAGATTTGGTATCCGAGTACACAGTTCATAATTCCGAACACAAGCACTACTCCAAATAACCCATGGACAAAGTACCCGCGATCTGCATATCCCGAACTCTGTATGCAATATTCATAATATTTTTAAAATATCAACCATATCTGTTTATACCTCTTCCTTTTAAAACATATAATAGATCGTTTTCATATTTTCCAGAATTCCATAATGATACTCTACCTGACTCATTCCATATATAGTCATATAATATCTCGCAGCCTCCTGAATGGCATCTCCATTGATCCAGTCTGCTCTGGCCTGTTCAAAAGCTTCCTGTGATGAGAATTTAAACCTCACTACTGCAGCCCCGTTATTCAGCCTCATCTGACAGTATGCCAGAATTTCCCTGATAGTCATAACTGTCAAAGCAGCCCTGGTTCAGCACATAAAAATTCATATCTGTTGCAGAACACGCCGGAAACCGTAAATTCATCAGAGGGTGTATATGTCATCTCATACTCCTCCGGAACGGACACAGATAATCATACAGGATTGTCTTATGTTCTGCAAGCTGGACTGCATCGCCCTCCAGAAATTCCGGCTGGTCACCGTTGGTCGCATCAAAATAGTAATCATTTCCATTTAAAGTAATAATGTTCCAGGCATGTCCCTCTGTACTTCCGGCAGTACTGCCTTCCACGTAAATACAGGGCACTCCAAGATATTCCAGCAGATACTGAGCAGCCCCTGCATATCCGGCACACACTGCCTGCCTCCTCCAAAAGATTCCTGCCATGCTCTGGTCGTCCCTCAGATTCCCCTGATATTCGGCAGTATCGATCAGATAAGTATAAACTGCTTTCGCCTTTTCATAATCATCCGCCTCCTCTGAGACCAATGCACTTTACCTCCTGACAGGCATTGTCAGCAGCTGCCTGTATCTCCTGATTTCCTCATCCGTATAACTGTAAACCAGGAGAAAACATACAATAATTGGCATTTGAGAAGGTTGTTTTATATACCTGCTTCCGGTTATGCACCCAGAACAGCTCGATGATCCATAAGCACCGCATGGTAAACCTTATTTACGGTTTCATCCTCATAGATCGTAAGGTAAAAATTCTTTCTCTTTTGCCCGGATTCCTTCTATTATTTCCCGATAGCCCCGCTGTTCTTCTTCATTCAGCTGACTAAAATAGTATTCCTGGCGCAGTCCCTGTGTGTCGGTATCTGCCACCTCCTGCTTCCGCAGTTCCTGGACTTCTTTCGGCTCTCCGGAAAAAATCTCCGAGCGTTATCCAGAATTCCCTCTCCCACCTTTACAAACAAATCGTCCGGCTCATACTGCTGCTGATAAACATAGACTCCTCAGGAAATTGCCACTGCAAACAGAAGAATAAAAAATAAATTTCCATGGTTTTTTTTTTCTCATTCAGCCTCCTTACCCAAGCTGCCGGATCCGTTCCAGAATATCTCTGGTGTTTTCCCCGGAATAAAAGTTCCTTATTGTAGCGGTAATATCTTTCACAGGAATATTCCTGAAGAAAGCCACTGGACTGCTGGTATTCAGTAATCCTGTAATAAACCAACCAGTTCCTGTCCACCCGCAAAAGCAATAAAAATCAAAACATATTCAAGCTGCTTTGCCGCCTTTGTCAAAACCATTGTCATATTCTTTTTCCGCATTAAACCAGCCTCTGAGAAGGGAAAAAGCAGACTGACCATCCTGTACATTCTCTTTCTTCCCAGATCCATCACATATTTTTCCAGGGTATCCAGAACCTGTTGGTCATGATGGAGGTCCTCCCTGGACAAAAAAGCCCCTGCTTTCTTGCCAATGAGTCTGACTGGAAGCGGTTCTTTTACATCCTCCAGATAAACCAACGGCTGCTCTTCTGCGCTCCCATAAGAGAGCTCTTTCGCCTCTTTTAAAATATCAAAAATGCTGACAAGCTTTTCTTCCTCTTCCTTCACCTTTCCAAAGGCTTTGTTCAGTCTGGAAAGAAGAAGTCCGGTGACACTCAGCTTTTCATCAAAGGAAGCATGTGCCGCCTTTTTTTACCAGAATATCATCAATATGGCCGCTTAAAACCTCATCGATCTGATAATCCGTACGGTACTTGTAGAAAAGTTCCAAATAGCTGGCGAAATCTCTTGCAATCTGCGGATGCTGGATATACTGGACTACCACGTCCTTATCCACGGTTTTCTCCAGTTTTCATATACCCGTATCAGTCTGGACAGATCCTCCCATCCTCTTGGGTAGCAAAATTTTTGCCATCTACTGTGCTCTCCATCTTATAAAAATTAGCCGGTCTTGTATTCAGATAGAAATCACTGCAGGGTGAACGCCTTTTGCGTAAGCATACTCTCTCCATGCGTCAAAATCCGGCTCCACCTGGATTTTCTTCACACACGGTCCATGGTCACCACATCAAATTCACGGACCGATTTATTGTACTCCGGCGGATTCCCGGCAGCTACGATCAGCCAGCCTTCCGGAATCTTGTGGCTTCCAAAGGTTTTACACTGAAGAAACTGCAGCATGGCAGGTGCCAGTGTCTCGGAAACACAATTGATCTCATCAATAAACAAAATCCCCTCTCGAAGGCCGGATTCCTGGATTTTCTCATAGATGGATGCTACGATCTCGCTCATGGTATATTCTGTAACTGCCATCTCTTTTCCGTCAAAATTCTTTTTGGAAATAAAAAGGAAGTCCAATTGCACTCTGTCTGGTATGGTGGGTAATGGTGTAAGAAACCAGTCCCCACCTTACATTCCCGGAAATCTGCTCCATGATCTGTGTCTTGCCGATTCCAGGGGCGCCAATAAGAAAAACAGGGCGCTGGGCCATAACCGGTATCTCATACTCCCCGTATTCATTTTTCAAAAGGTAAGCTTCTATTGTATGTGCGTATTTCTTCCTTCGCTCGCTTGATGTTCATAATATTATATTCTCCTCGTCTTTACAGATTGGCTGTACTATTCTAGAGCCTGTTTGAAAAAGGCTTTCTGCAAGATGTGCGTTACAATTTGTGGAAGATTTTATCCGAATGAGGGCGGCGTAGCGGGCTACGGCAACTGAATGAGGGTAAAAATATACCGCAAAGTGGGCTTGCAGATTGCGGGAATGATTTTTCAAACAGGCTCTTACTCTACATATCCTCTTTTTACATGAGATCTGACACAGAAAGACTTTTTAAACAGACTCCAGATCCTCTTCATCAAGGATCAGCGATCGCCATGGCGGCCATCAATGTCCTGATAATCCTCCTTCATAAATACAAAAAGCTGTCTCATACGGAGGCATTTTTTGCCGGATAAATTCCATAACCATCTGTAAAATAAATCAGTCCCCGAAGTTTTGTAAACTTCTTCCTGCTCTCATAAGCTGTTCCACATAGGCAAAAAGCAGGGCGAAAATCCGTGCCGCCCCCTCCTTTCACTGTGAAATGGGACATATATTCCTTCAACCGCATGGCATTTTCAATCACCACATCAGACTGGATTTTTCTCGTCACACTGAAGAATGTTACGTGAATCCCGTCTAAAAAAAACTCTCAGATTCACTGAGCACACTGTGTTTCCTCCAGAAACTTCCGGACAAGCTCTCCTTTACAGGACATGGAAGTGTCAATAACGATCACAAAATCTTCCACCTTCCGCTCTTCTTTCGTTTCTAAGGGGCTCGATCAGCGGCATATTGCCATACAGATTCATTCCATAATTGTAAAATATATAATCGAAAGTGTCCATATCAACTTTCATTTCTTCTTTCAAAACAGAAAATTTCCGCAGAAATTCTTTATAATCATAGCGATTTTGATTCTGGGCACGCAGCTGGTCTACCAGAGTTTCTCCGCCTTCTCCCGCTTCTTTTGAAAAAAGTTTCCATCTCTGTCTGCATGCGGTTGCGGATGTCGTCCCCAGTTCTTTTTTTCCGCTGGGACATCTGAGGACTGTTTGGATGGTTTTCATACCACTTACCATGGTCATCCCCGAGTAAACTCACGGCGCAGCTCCTGCATTTTATTTTCCGGCAAATGAAGAGTCTGAAGCCTTCGGTAAATTCTCTGAGCCGTCATTACCTTTTCCCTCTTCCAGTATCAGCTTCAACGCCTGCCTCTTCACCATAGATGCCGGCTGATGCACACATTTCAGATAAAGCCTGTCAATGATATTTTCCACTGTAATGTCGTCACATGCAAGATTCCAGTACTGACATCCACAGCAGGATTTCCTTCTTCATCCTTCTCTGGAAAACAGTGGAGAAAAATGCAGTGTAAAAGGCTGTGAAGATAGATTCGATTCACCTTTTCCTGGCTTCTCGAACTGTTCCATCAGTTCTTCCGGCTGATAATACAGGACAGTTCCATCCGTTCCAAACAGGATGAACGCCCATATCTCCCCGAAAGAAAAAGTGCTGACAAATGCGCAGTCCATAAAGCGCATATTCAGGTACAACTGGTTTCTGGCACTGGACAAAATATCCTGGCAGATGCTTTCTGCCGCCAACGCACGATCCCCCAGGCGTCATGTACCGGATTTACCTTGTACAAAGTATTTTGCCCATATGTCGGACTTATCTGGTATGCAGCTTTTCCCCCTGCGCTTTATATAACGAATCTTCCTCATGTAATGAATTCAATTTTTTCTTTCTGAACCACTCATAGTTCAAAACTTCTCCTTTTTCGATGGAAAATGCAGTCTCTGGTACTCCATAAGCATACTTAAAATCTCCGGAGATTTCACTTTGTCTGCCAGATTTTACCAGACCTGTAAACAGTTCTTTTTGCCCAGGTTCCAGGGGATACGTGTGAAGAAGCCATTCCAGCTCTTCTCTCTTTTCTGACGGATAAAATCAGAAGCAATCTGTTCTATATGCTCCTTCAGGTACTGCTCGTACTGTATTTTCGCCCTGTTCTGTCAGCCCTGTCCGGCCAGTTCAGTCTGCCATATACCATTTCTCTCAGAAATCTGATGATTCCTGGGCTCTCGCCATCTCAAAACGCTTGTCATACTCCAGAAAATAATTTTTTCCCCGAAAGCAGTTTCTGTAATACAGACCGCTTCCATGCACCTCAGTCATCAATATCCTGGCAGGAGAGTATTTTCCACACCTTCCCTCATAATATTCGGAAACCAAAGCATGGCTTCCACTTTTCCATATAATGTACCCAACTCCCCAACTTCTGAAAGGATCTCTTTCAGCCTGGATTGTTCATCATTCATCAAAACTTCCATTCTTCGGATCCTGTGGGCACCCCCTGTAAAAAGCTCCACTTCCAAGATCAGTAAAATCACTGGAAAACCATAGCTCTTCCAGATTCCGACAGTTATAAAAACCGTAACGGCCTATTTTCTGAACTCCCAAGGGAATCCGTATGACCTCGACAGCTTTTCCCGGAAAAAGATATTCAGCCAGTTCTGTGACCGGTACTCCGTCGATCTGTTCCGGAATTTCCACAATCTGGGATCCCCATCAATTTCCATTACTGCAGCATGATTTCCTTAATATCAAAGGTAAAACCGCTGTCTGTATGTTTTTTCATTTCATACACTCCTGTATATGTGCCTGTAAAAAGGCTTTGCTATTTTTTTCTCATTAATATTAAACTTAATCTATTGCAGTGTTAAAACAGTACTGATGTTCACACTCTATATAATATCGGAGGAATTTCCATGAGCATTAAAATACCGATTGAAACCTCAGCACGGCATATTCATGTGTTTCCCAGGAGGATTTCCAACTCCTGTTTGGAGAGGATGCCCAGCTTCATTACATAAAGGAATTAAGCCAACCTGGACAGTATCTCTGCCAGGAACGTCTTACCGTAAGGCCTAAAGGTGAGTATCAGAATATGGCCATTCTAGGTCCTTTTCGTAAAAACCCAGATTGAGCTTTCCCTTACAGATACCCGCAAGATCGGTCTTCCGGTCTTATCCGCCAGTCTGGTGATACTGTCGGCTCCCCTGGCTGCACTCTCATCGGACCCAAGGGCGAACTTATCCTTGATCATTTGCGTGTCATTGTTGCCAAACGTCACATTCACATGACTCGGCAGATGCTGTTACTTTGAAGGTCAAAGATAATGACGAAGTTTTTGTCCTGACCAAAAGCTCCGGCCCGCGCTCTTTATTTATGCAGATGGGTAGTACGTGTAGACTGGGAGTTACCGCCTTGCCATGCACGTAGATACCGATGAGGCCAATGCTTTTTCCAATGAAAAGAACCTTATGGGGTAATCGTAAAAAATTCTTTGATGATAACTATAATACGGATAAATGGATTGAAGACGTATTGTCCGGTATTAACCGCTAAATGTCAGAGCATACTCTGTGACTCCATTTTATTATTGTTCACTGGTGACATTCCGCAGGGTGTTTTTTGAACAGAGTGAACAGTAATTCCATTTTCTTGCAGCAGCATATGCCAGTCACAGCCTCCCGAGCCTGTCTGAAAATCAATTCTGTAATCTGTTCACTCAGTCTACTAAAATGAAAAGTGCTTCCTGCCCGAATCCGGGTGTGGAAGCACTTTGCGTCACTGAATTCCAATTGTCGCCGCCAACAGCTCCTGAAGAGAATTGGAACCATAATTCTGGAAAATCTACTGTCTGGGCTTTATTAACTCCCGCAGTACCTGCTGCCTCATTACTGCCAGCTTCCATCTCTGCGGCATCTCCGTATGTCACCTTACTAAATACACTTACGTGCTGTCCTGCATCAAACAATTCCTGAAGGCTGTTTGCGACATAGAGGCTTCCCGGTGAAACAGTTCCGTCTCCGGAAGCATCTATGGTAACCGTATCCATATCTCCTGTTGTAACAAGGTTCGCCTTAATCAGATCCCGAAGGTTATTGATACGTCAATTCCTGTGATATACTGGTATTGGCTATAGTTTTACCACTCTGCCTCATTTTTTCTTCCTGCTGTGCATTCGGATAGAAGGATGGCTGACGAATGTAACGAAAGCTTGCAAAAATATAAGCCTCTCCTACTGTAACACCATTCTTGCTGGAAGAACAATGTACAACGATCCAGTCTCCTGCGTCAGTTTTCCACAGATAATACCCACATGGTTGGCACTTCCTGCTTCTGGTCCTCTCTGAAAACCAGGTCACCTGGCTGGGCATCTGCTTCACTTACCACGTTCGCTCTGCCCCACTGGTCTGAGGTACCCGCTTCCTACAGCTGCGATCATAGCCTGATTCTCATAGCCATTGATCACTGCCCAGGTAACAAAACGCTGCAGTCAAGGCCATACGCACGTAAAGTACCGGTACTCTGACTTCCCTCTGCGCTTACCTGCTGTACTGCGCCCCAGCTTGGATCCATTCCGATTACAGTAGACTTACCGCCCCAGAAATACCCCACCTTACCAACCAGTGAATAAGCAGCTGCAATTACATTTTACACGCTCTTCTCTGAAACGTCATCGCCAACACTTGTCTTACAAAGCCCTTGGCTGCTGTAACGAAGTTGCACAAAAAGAAGCTTGCAGTCTGTTTCAAGATATTTCTTCAAAATCCCCTCTCATCCTTGGGGATCTTATTTTCTTTTTAATGTAATGGTTAATATGGTAATTTCCATATGTAACTCTGTTAGAATTACTTTCGTCCTTCACAACAGGATTCATTCTGGCAAAAATAGCTGCCAGATCATCCTTACAGGAAGAATCCAGCGTAAAAAAAGTGGCACCATCAAGGCTCTTCTCATAGACATATATGGCAAGTATATCCTGCCAGTTGCGTACAAGAAGGGTATCTGCGGATGGGTAACACCACCTTCGGGAATCAGATACATCTGTCAGTTGATTGGCAGCCTTATATACTCTGTCTCAATCTGCTCCATAACATCTGCAAAATCATCAGAAAATGACAGCTGATAGTTCTCCTGCAGGCTGTTCAGATAAAAATTCCTTTGCCTGCGTGAAGATTAGATGCATAGTAGACTGGGGTTCCATTAAGTGCCTGCGTTGTAGTGCTGTCAATCTTATCTGCATCTTTATCGTCTGCTGCCCCGGACAGCTGGCTGATCGTCTTCTCCATATCGGTAAGAAGCTTGTAATTAGTAACAGCAGCCTTCTCCTGGTCTGGAAAAGCTGTTATAGGTCTTTCTCGTGGCTTTGACTTTTTCTTCTTTTTCTTATCTAATTCCTGCTTGAAGGTTTTATCAATGTCTTTGATTAGGGCACTTACCTTCTTCTGGCTCTCTGCTGAAAGTCCAGGAGTCACAGTGGGTGTCACCTCAGGTGCGGCACTAGGCTCTGGTGTCACTGTGGGGGGTATCGTCCGGCGTTGCACTAGGTTCTGGTGTCGCGCTTGGTTTCTGGTGTCGCACTTGGTTCTGGTGTCACCTCGGTGTATGGATCTGGCGTCACACTTGGAGCCGGTGTCACTGTAGGTGTATGATCATCTGGTGTTTCACTTGGAGCCGGTGTCTCTGTAGGTATATGATCTGGTGTAGTAGGCTCTGATGGGATCTGTGTAGGCTCTGCTGGTGTTTCTGTGGGCTCTGATGGTGTCTGTACAGACTCTGCAGGTGCCTGTGCCGGCTCTGACGTTGTCTCCGGAGGCGCGGAAAGCGTCTCTGCCGATGCCTGCTCTGATGAAATCGGCTCTGCTGCCGCTTCCCGGGCAGCTTTTTCTGTTTCTGACAAGGCTGTCTCTTCTGCGGCAAAAAACACTGGCCGTTCCTGTAAAGGATATAGCAGCTGCCATAGTAATACATAAACATTTTGTCAGATATTTATTTTTCATATTCAAAAGATGCTCCCTTCTACTCATGAACATCCCTTTACTCCCTATATAAAGGTATGCATTCTTTACCTTAAAGACAGTTCGCATTAAGTATTAACATGCATTATTGTAGCATACTAACCCTTCTAAATCAACTATCCTCAAAATATACAGACGTTATTTTCGTGATTTTTCATTTTTTCTTCACAATTTCTGTACAGATTTAAGTGAAAGCGTTTCCCACTTGCTAAATACCGCCTTTTTCCAGCAGCGAAGAATTCATTTTTTCTTGCTGTACAAAAATACCAGTCCCGGTACTCACAGACAAGCTGCTGTGATCTCCCGGCACTGGCTCTTCCCATTATCAGCATGCAGCCGGAATCAGAATATCCTCTCTGCCAAACTGCTTCGCAGCCAGCTGCAGGCTTCCATGAATAACCTGTGAACAGATTCTGAGAATATACTGAACATCCTCTGCAATATTACGCTCCTTAAGAAGATATCTTTCATGGGCATTTCCAATGTACTCCACCAGTTCCCTGAAGCTTCCGAAATTCACTGGAAGAATGACCATACGATCTGCTGCCCCACTCTCTATGTAGCGCTTCAGATGGTTCTTAAGATGCTTCTCGTATTTATTATGCTCGTACAGATTCCCGGTAAAGTTCTTATTATGGGGGAAATGTAAAATAATCTGCCATATAATGCATCACTTCGCCAAACCTGCGCCAGTAAACGCGCTCCTTGCTTTCTTTGGGATCATTGTCAATAAGAGCTTTCATCTTACCCTGGATTTCTTCAGAAGGTGCCGAAATATTCATGCTTCTTTGTAAGAAAAAGATGGCTTGATATCCGGAAGAATGCTTCCAAGGCAGAACGCCTTTCTGTGGGACTGCAGACTCTTAGTGGCAGGCATCTGGTCTGCCAGATATCTGGCTACCAGTATATGGGATTTTTACGCAACCGCTTCCTCTTCTTTCCTGTTCTTATCCATTGTAACAGATAAAAAACAATAAACTGTAAAAAGCTTTTTGTATCTGCTTTTCAAATCATCGTTATCACAACTTAATATAGCAGAATCTCTGTCAAATTTCAAATAAACATTTTCTGATTTTCTGTGAAATATTTTCCAATATATCGTTAAATTGCACAATTAGATTCAGCGCGTAAGCCGGTCTTGTTTTTTTTCGTCATATATTGTATTATTAGGTTACTGTACAGCTGAAAATCATGCAGACCCATGATTTCTGTACATAACAAAGCGTGTTGCTGGTCACGAAATGAACCGTAACATGATCAAAAAAAAAAATGAAATGCTGCCAGTGAACAGTAATGAAATACACTGGCATCATGAAATCGTTACATAAAGGAGGAATTATATGCCTGGCCATAAACCACGGACGAATAAGGGGCTGGCTATAGCTGCTGTTCTTATGTGTCTTGCATGCGGAGTTGCTTTTTACCCAGTCTTCCGCTTCGCACTCACCCATTACAGATACCCAGATCCCGGACATGTTCGTAGCTGGAAATACAGATGATTCCCAGATTGAATCTGATGGTGCGGCAGCTGAAAATACCGATGCAGGAGAGGAGAACACACCGGAGGATGTCATTCCCACCGAAGCGCCTGCTGCAGATACCCCGACACCGATACCCTTTCAGTTCAGACACTTCTTTTGAGGTCTCTCCGGAAGCTTCCCAAGGGGGTGTGGACGCCAGTTGACAGTAACTGGTATTTCATGGTAAACGGAGAAGGTTATAAAGGCTGGCTCACAGATACAGACGGACACCGCTATTACTTCAATGACAAAGGCGTTATGCAGACCGGATGGCTTGAGCTTGATGGCAAGCGCTACTACCTCAATGCAGATGGAGTTCTTCAGACTGGCGATGTGATAATAGACGGCAAAATTTATCACTTTGGCGCTGACGGTGCACAACAGGGTGAACCAACGGCAGCAGATGACAGTTCTAATCGATCTGGTGTTCTACATGAATACTGCGTCAGTTTCTTCGAATGCTGACTAATCTCACAGCTTCTGCGGCAGGTGCTTCCACACCGGCTGCAGAAGCTGATATTTCTTCTGATCGAAATGAAGATTCCAGAAAAAAGCTTCTTCCGAAGTCGATGATCCTTCTGAAGCCTCTTCTGCAGCATCAGAAGTCTCCCCTGTACCGGAAGCCTCCGTTACTTCGGAACCGACTGCTTTCTCCGGAGCCAAAGGGGATGATTGCCCTCACCTTTGATGATGGACCCAGTGATTTTACAGACCGTCTTTTGGATTGTCTGGAAGCAAACAATGTAAAGCTACTTTTTTCCTGGCAGGTCAGGAAGTGGAATATTTTCAGGGAACCTGTAAAGCGTATGGAGGAGCTTGGATGCGAGATTGGAAACCACTCTTATGATCACCCGGATCTCACCACGCTTTCCCGCCGATGATGCTGCAAGTCAGCTTTCCCGCACAGATCAGCTGATCCAGGATCTCACAGGGCACATTGCCACTGTTGTGCGCCCCCTTATGGTTCTTACAATGACACCGTAGCAGAGACTGCAGCAAGGCCTCTGATTTTGTGGTTCTGGATACTCTGGACTGGGAAACACAGAATGCAGATTCCACAGTACAGAATGTAATGGACAACGCCAGTGATGGACAGATTATTTTAATGCATGATATTTTCAAAAGAATCTGTGGATGCTGCTGAAATTTTTTTATTCCGCAGCTGCTGCAGGAGGGCTATCAGCTGGTAACAGTAAGCGAGCTGGCTGCTGCAAAGGGGAATTACATTGGAAAACGGAACCGCTTATGGATCGTTTTGATTTGGCGTGTCCCAAGTTCAAACGCCTTATCGTGCAAGCACGAACGGCTTTTGGAGCTTTTGATCCTGGTATCATAATATAGCACTACATAAAAAACCAGAGTATCGTTTTCAGGAAATCATCAACTATACTCTGGTTTTATTCTATATATTTTTTCAAACACGCAAAAAAGGAACTGCCATCATGACAATTCCTCTTTTATACTTATTCAGTTTTCTCTTCCAGAAGGCTGCTGTGAACATACGCCTCAGAGCCTTCATAGTCAATCTGGATCCAGTCTCCGCTCTCACCTTTCTTGACTACTCCTGTCCCAGCGGACAATCCACCAATCACTTCTGCATCACTGCTGGCTGCTGCACGGACATTACAATCCTCTGTCACTACCAGCGTAGTTCCATCGGCTGTCTCTGCAGATCCTGTGACATCCCCACCAAGACCATCAAGGAAAGCAGCAAGTGCAGGATCTGCAGTCTGTGCATCCTCATACTGCTTCTGTACCTTGGCCTTCAGCTCCTTCACGTCGTCATCCCGACGCAAAGAAACTTCATATTTCGTTATCTCGTCGCTGTCATCGTGAGCAGCGCCGTCAATCTTCCAGTTCCCGTCTGTGTCCTTTACCACATAGAACTCAGCAAGCGCAGGTACCTTTTGTATCAATCCCCGACAGATGTAGTAAAAACAGGAATATACTCGCATAGGAATCGTCATCAAGCCCCTTTTTTCGTGTAGATATCACCAGCTTCATACCCTTCAATGTACTTGGCATTGGTAATCTTAGACTCGTCTGCCGGTGCAAGATTATCTACCAATGTACGCAATTTGGTAATATATCTTTATCAGCAATACGCAACCGAACCACCGA
>VOFK01004186.1_pt1 | contig 25315 bp, 41 predicted proteins | sample 5384121 | NCBI WGS metagenome assembly VOFK01 (sample SAMN12384730, study PRJNA508395) | human gut metagenome | isolation source: healthy gut J | host: Homo sapiens | reverse complement strand
GACATTGTAATTGAAAGAAAACAGCATAATCGAAGAAGCGACTTACGAACATCGCGTCCGCTTGCGGCGGCGATGTTGTAAGTCTATAAACAGCGTTGAAGTGCTTGACAGCCCGAAAACCGGGGCAAAAGTCGGTTACGGTCACTCTTGAAGATGCCGTATCCGTCGCGCAGAAGAGTAATATCCGTTACGACCGTGACGGGGATATGCATTATGACATACTTTCCGCATTTCAGAAATCCATTCGCGGTTCGACGAAAACGCCGCGCTGCACTATCTTGCGCGCGGCTTATAAAGGGCGGCGACCTTGCGTCGATATGCCGCCGTCTGCTTGTTATCGCTTCGGAGGACATCGGACTTGCTTATCCGCTTGCGGCTGCTGTGACAAAATCCTGCGTTGACAGCGCGCTCCAACTCGGTTTCCCGAGGCTCGGATACCGCTTGCGGAGGCTGTTATTCTGCTTGCCACCGCGCCGAAGTCTAACTCCGTCATAAATGCGATAGACGCGGCAATTTCCGACGTGGAAAACACTGAATGCGGAGATATCCCCGCAGACTTGCGTGACGCGCATTATTCGGGCGCAAAAAAACTCGGACACGGCACGGGTTACAAATACCCTCATTCGTATCCGAACCACTACGTCAAACAGCAGTATCTGCCCACGAAGATAAAAAATGCCGTTTACTATGTTGCGGGTGAGAATAAGACCGAACAGGCGGCGAAAAAATATTGGGACGCAATAAAAAACGATGAGAAAAAATCAAAAACTGACTGAAAAAAATTCTTGAACTGTACCCGCAGGGCGAATGCGCGCTTTGAATACCGCGACCCGTTTTAACTGCTGGTCGCTTCGCGCGTCTTTCGGCGCAATGCACCGACGTTCGCGTCAATATCGTCACTGCGGAGATGTTCAAAAAACTTAAAAACGCTCGAGGATTTTGCGTCTGGCGCCCGTCGAAGAGATAGAAAATTATATCCGCTCATGCGGTCTTTTTCACACAAAAAGCGCGTGATATAAAAGCGATGTCGCAAATGATTCTTGATGAGTTTGACGGCAAAGTGCCCGACAATATGCAGGATCTTTGCGCCTGCCCGGGGGGGAGAAAGATTGCAAATCTCATTCTCGGCGAAGTTTACGGTGCAAAGGGGCTCAGTTGTTGCGGACACTCATTGCATACGGCTGTCAAACAGGCTCGGTTACAGTCATAAGCACGAATCCCGCAGTCGTCGAACGCGATCTGCGTGCCGTGCTTCCTCCCGAAAAAGTAAACGCGTTCTGCCATGCTCTCGTATCTCACGGACGCGCCGTGTTTGCAAGGCGCAGCGTCCCGATTGCGAAAACTGTGCGCTGAAAGGGGATTGCAAAATATGCAAGAGAAAGACAAAAAGAAAAAATCGGAAAATGACGCGCCTTACGCCGACTGTCCGAGTTGTCTTTATTATATTTACGACGAAGATTACGAAGAATATATGTGCACGATGTATTTGGACGAGGACGACATAATCCGCCTGCAAATGCGAAAAATCCGACTTGTCCATATTATCGCAACGGCGACGAATATCTGACGGTAAGAAAACAGAACTGATTTTTGATAGCCTCATACCAATAAAACTAAAACGGCTTCCCGCCTTTGACGGGAAGCCAATTTTTTTATTAAAATACCGATGTTCCTGACATCATATTGGGAATAGGAAAAAAGGTTCGAATAAGTGAATCGAATCCGGTGGTTCGGGCATTTTTTACCCGCTAAATCAGCCTTTGAACTGCTGCTTTTTCTTTAAGCATTGCATTACGTCGTGTGCCGCCGCCCTCGACGATGCTTGTTTGCTTTCGAAACAACGGTGATTTCGCCTTTTTCTCGCAATTCGGGAATGGAGAGCGCTCCGCAGTTACACATCGTGGAACGAACCTTGCTCAATGAAAGCCCTACGTTGTCTTTGAGCGGACCTGCATAGAACATAGGAGTCAACGCCTTCTTCAAACGAGAGTTTAGCCGCGCCTCCCATGTCGTAACGCTGCCAGTTTCTTGCTCTTGCGCTGCGCTGCCTCGCCCCAATACTCTTTCATATAACTTCCGTTTATGTTGACTTTGTTTGAGGGTGATTCATCGAAACGCGCAAAGTATCTGCCCGAGCATGATGAAGTCCGCGCCCCATTGCAAAGTGCAAGCGTCATGTGATAATCGTAAAACAATGCCGCCGTCGGCGCAAACGGGAATATAAACGCCCGTCTTTTCAAAATATTCGTCACGCGCTTTTGCAACTTCCATAACAGCCGTTGCCTGACCTCTGCCTATACCTTTCTGCTCTCTTGTTATGCAGATTGAACCGCCGCCGATGCCGACTTTTGATAAAGTCTGCGCCCGCTTCGGCAAAGGAAGTCAAAGCCCTTTTTGTCCACAACGTTGCCCGCGCCGACCTTTAACAGTATCTCCGTAGGTCTTTTTATCCAACCGAGAGTTCTGGCCTGCCATTCGGAAAAGCCCTCGGAAGAATCTATGCAAAGCACGTCCGCGCCCGCTTCGATAAGGGCGGGAACACGCTTTTTCAAAGTCTCTTGTGTTGATACCCGCGCCGACAACATAACGCTTCTGAGAGTCCAGCAGTTCAAGCGCGTTTTCCTTTGTGCGAGTCGTGTCTTTTCTGAATACGAAATATTTGAGATTGCCGTTTTTGTCGATTATCGGCAGGGAATTGAGTTTGTTGTCCCAGATTATGTCGTTCGCGGTTTTGAGCGTTGTCGATTCGTTGCCGTAAACGAGTTTTTGAAAACGGCGTCATAAACTTTGACTTTGGTGTCGGGACTCATTCTCGAAAAAACACGGTAGTCTCTTGAAGTTACTATGCCGAGCAATTTGCCGTTTCGGCGTGCGCGTCTTCCGTTACCGCCATGGTCGAGTGACCGAGTTTTGCTTTCAAATCTATAACGTCCGCAAGTGTTGCGTCGGGCGTAAGATTGGAATCGCTTGTAACAAATCCCGCCTTTGTGATTCTTTTTACGCGTGCAACCATCTGTGCTTCGGATTCAATGGACTGCGAACCGTAGATAAACGATATGCCGCCCTCCTGTGCGAGTGCTTTATCGCCATTCTGTCGTCGGAAACCGCCTGCATGATGGCGGAAACGAGAGGAATATTGAGAGAGATTGCGGGTTCTTCGCCTTTGCGGTACTTTTGACCAAAGGCGTTTTAAGGCTGACATTTGACGGAATGCATTCTGCGGAAGAATAACCGGGAACGAGCAGGTATTCTCCGAATGTGCGAGAGGGTTCTTCGAATATAAATGCCATAACGATTCTCCTTGATTTCTTTTTAATATTACTGATTATTATATACCGACGGCTTGCCAAATGTCAACCCCGTTTTCGAAATGTTACGAATAATTCCGAACACGGTTTAATATGAATGGAACAAGATGAATGATTTTGATACCGAAAAATATTTCCCATATCCGCTGTCCGCGGTTGTCGGACGCACTTTTGCCCGCAGCGGGACGGGCTTCGTCAGATAAGACTTTCCCGTTCGGGTTTTCTGAGTTTTGACATCGGCGGTAAGAACGTGTTCCCGTCTTCCGTGAGACGTGCCGACGGCAATCCGATACGCATATCGGACGAGATTTTTGACGAATGTTTTCTGCGCGCCTGCGAATACTCCGTCCATACTTATGCTTCGCGCATACGGGATGGGTTTATTCCTCTTGACGGCGGGCATCGCGTCGGGGTTTGCGGCAGCGCCGTTACCGATGAGGGACAGGTTCTGCGCGTAAAAAATATTTCGTCGCTCGATTATCGCGTGGCTCACGCATTTTTCGGCTGTGCCGAACTCGGAGCGCGGTATATAACGGACGGCAAACGAATAAAAAATACCGTGATAGCGTCGCGCCCCGGCTGCGGAAAAAAACGACTTTCGTCCGAGACCTGTCGCGTCTGCTTTCCGCAAAAGGTTTTCGTGTCTGTGTCATTGACACACGCTCCGAAATAGCCGCCATGAAAAACGGCGTTCCCGGCTTTGACGTCGGTGCGCTGACGTCTGTTTTCGACGGTTATCCGGAAAGCGTTCGGTATGGGGAAAGCGCCGTTCGCGCATTCTGTCCCGATGGGTCGTCTGCGACGAAATAGAGCAGGGACGACCTTTCCGCTCTGCGTTTGTTTGCGCGTGGCGTGCCGTTTGTTAGCGGTGACCCATTGCGCCGACGCTTGCGAAATGATGAAAAATGCCGTGCTTCGCGCGAACTTATAGGCGAAAAAACTCGTCAGAAACAATTAATATTTCTCGACAGTTTTGCCCTGTCCACGCATATCAGAGGTGTTGACGCTGTCGAAAATTTTTCTTTTGACGGTGGTCTTCGTCTGTTGCTGTTCCGTCAGGAGGGCTTTGTGCGTTTCTCTTGAAAAACGTCGTAAAGAATCGCTTTCCGGAGCGCAGCGTTTCTTGATTTTTGCGGAAACGCTTCTGAACGGAGAACTCCGACGGCAAAAAGATAGTCGAACTTTTCAGTTTTCTCTGTTTGACGGCGGCCCAGCAGACACAGCTTTATATCGCGATTCCGTTGAAAAAAAATCTTGCGCGGACGGGCTTTCTTGCACAGGATGTCGCCTTGCTCGACACGTTTTTTTCGGAGTTCGGAAAAACCGACACCGAAAATCAACTGACGCTTGTTTCTTCCGTGCGCGAAGCCGCAGAAAAACTGTTTGCGGAAGCGGACGCGGACAAGACAAAATATGCAAGACCGTATGCCGTGTTCGGACTTTTGGCAGGTGCGGCGCTTGTTATAATCTTTTATTTAGGAGTTTTGAATGGACATCTCCGTTTTGTTTAAGATAGCCGCCGTGGAGGCTTGATAGTTGCGCTGCTCAATCAACTGCTGACAAAAACGGACAGGGAGAGTATGCCATGCTCGTGACCGTTGCGGGGCTTATCGTTGTAATACTCGTCCCTGCTCGGCAGTCTGACCGACCTTTTCGGAGCCATGCGCTCCCGCATTCCGGATTATGAGTGCGCTTCGGGTCGTCGGCATCGCTCTTGCCGCCGTGATGATGACGCTTGTTCTGAAAAAAACGGTGCGGCGGCGCTTGCCGTTTCCGTTGCCGCAGGCGTTATCGTTTGCTTTCCGCCGTTTCGGATATAATGTATCTTGTTTCGTATCTTCGCGGACTTGTCACAAAAACGCCGACTGCGGCGGAGGGTCTCGGCGTTCTGCTCAAATGTGTCGGAATAGGGTACATAACCGCTTTCGGCGCGTCCGTCTGTTCCGATATGGGCGAAAAAGGACTTGCGGACAAAGGTTACTTTTGTCGGCAGGATACTTGTTCTCGTTACGGGCTTGCCCCTCGTGACTTCGTTCATTGATACGGTTGGTGAGATCCTGTGCTGAAAAAGGTTTTTGTCATTGCGCTTGTCCTTGTTTTTACGTTTACATTGCCGTTTTCAACCTACGCGGAATCTCTTGAACAAGGACTTGCGGACGTAGAAGATGCGTTGCCCGAAAGCGTTCGCGAATACGGTCTGACAGCCGAAAACACCGCAGATTTCCTTGACCTCGGTAACGTGTTTTCGTTGCTGTTATCCGCACTCAAAAAGGCTTTTTCGGCGGCGGTCGTTCCGTTTTGGCAACTCTTGCCTTTCTTGTCGCGCTTTATCTTTTTGAATGCTCTTTTGTCGGACAAAGACAGTCCTCTTCAAAAAACGCTTTGCGCCGTTTTCGCGTTCGGTTCGCTTGTTTCGACTTTCGTTTCGGTTTTTGACGTTTCGTCCGCCGTTTCGCACCTCGATAAGCGACGTCTGCGCACGTTCGGTCAGTCTCTTTCCCCGTCCTGCTTTCATGTGTCGGTGCGTCGGGACGAGCCGCCCGCGCCGCGCTGCGGCTTCTGTCGAAACGGGAGTGCTGTTTTCCGCGTTGTCTTTGTCGGGACGGAACTTGTCGTTCCATGCGTCAATACGTTTTTCGCAATAAGGCGTGACCTCTTCCGTCTTGTCGAACGGGGCTCTTTATTCGCTGTCCAAAAACGCTTAAAAAATCTGCGTTTCCGCGCTCGGCGTCTGCTCTCTCGTTTTCTCTCTTTCCGTCGGTGCACGGCATGCGCTTGCGTCGGGTGCCGATGCAACCCGTCCGTTCCGCCGCTTATGCTGTGGGTAACGGTATCCCCGTCGTAGGCGGAAGCATAGGCGAATCAATGTCCGCCGTGTTTGCAAGCGCGGAAGCCGTCGCAAAAAATATCGGGGTGTTCGGCGCGGTCGCCGTTGTTTTACTGCTCTTTTTCACCGCTGGTCACCGTCGGCGTGCTGTGGCTTTTTGTCTTCGGTTTCGGGTGCTGTTGCGGAAATGTTCGGGCTTGACCGTATGCGCCGTTTTTTCTCTGTCGTTTGCGACGCGTATTCTTTCTCGTTGCCGCGCTTGCCGCAGGCGTCGGCGTGCTTGTCATTATCAGTCTTGGGTTGGTGATGTGATGAACGAATTTTTTTTCACGTCATTGTTCTCTGTGTGGTTTGCGCTCTTCTCGAATGTCTGCTGCCGAAAAAGGCGGGCGATCTCGGGCGCGCTCTGCTCCCTTTTTGTCGTTGTCTGCGTGCTCGGTGCATTCACTCTTTCGGACGGCATTGAATTTCCTCCGTCCGCACCCGTGGCGTATGACGATATGTCCGACTACGCATTCCGCAAAGCCTGCGAAGAGCACGTTTCGGAAATATGCGAGGAATACGGCGTTACGGCATCTTCCGTGCAGATTGTTTTGCAGAACGGCAAAAAGCGTGGAAAAACTGACGCTGGGCACCGAAAAAAACGACGGGTCTTTGCGGCACGTCTCCGCGAGATTTTTCGGGTGCGAGGTGACGTTTGAATGAGACAGAAAAAATTTGACCTGAAAGAACTGAAAAAACGGTTTTTACCAAAAAAACTCTGATTCCCGTTTTTGATATGCGCCGTCGCGGTTCTGTTCCTTGCTTTCGGCTTCGGCTCGGGAAACAAAAGAAACTGTGGCGGAAGCTGAAAGCACTATCCGTCGAACGCTATGTCGCCGATATCGAACGCCGCCTTTGCGAACTGCTATCGAAAAATAGATGGCGTGGGAAGATGCGAAGTCATGATAACCGTTTCGACGTCGGAACGGAGCGTATTTTTTCCGACACGGAGAAAAACGGTGATAATTCTTCAATCTTCGCACATAAAGATAAAAACGGGCGGGAACGAACAGGCTGTCGCGGAATTTCGGTATATGCCCGCCGTTGCGGGGGTCTCCGTCGTCTGCGAGGGCGCGGGAAGCGTCAGCGTCAGAAGCGAGTTGCCGAAGTCGTCGAGCGGCTTCTCGGCATAGACCAAAGAACCCTTGTTTCGGTCGCAAAACGTAAATGATTTTGGGGAGAACTCTTATGAAATTCAGAAAAACACGTTGGTTGATAGCATTCCTGACCGTTGTTATCGTTGCCGTCGGCAGCGCTAGGCTGGCGCGTCTTCCGGCAAAAGACCGTGCCCGAAACCGTGGAACGGACAAAACCGTCAAGACTTCTGCGGACGACGATTATTTTGACACCGCCCGTTACACACGCCAGCAGTCCCGCGACGAGGCGATAGGTGTGCTGAAAAGTGTTGTCAACAACGAAAACGCCGACGACCAATCAAGACTTGAAGCCGCCGATAAGATAAACGGTTATGCCGTGCGCAGCGAACAGGAAAAAGCGATAGAAAATCAGATAATCGCAAAGGGTTCGGGGGACTGTATAGTGTTTGTCGGCGAGGATAACGCCTGCGTTGTCGTCAAAACGACGGTCTGACTTCCGCACAGGCGGCGCAGATACTCGACATAATCAGCTTCTGCCACACATCTGAACTCAAATGTCATAAAAATTATTGAGATGAAGTAGTGACAAACGGGAAAAAAATGTGATATAATATACTCCGGAACATTATAAACGGATTCTTAAAACCGTATTTGCCGTTTTTCGGCATTGCGGCATTTATCCGAAAGACCAAAGGAGGCTGTCACATTATGGCAGATGAGAACATCGGTTCCGTAAAGATTTCGAAGAAGTTATCGCACGGGCATCGCTTCGACCGCCGCTTGCGAGGTCGAGGGCGTTCCGTCTTTCCTCAAAAAGGCGTTGCGACAGCGAAAGAACTTGTTACCGAATATAAACAGCTGAATAGCAAAAGGCGTCTATGCCGCGGCTGCGCGGATTGTCAATTTCTGCGTGGGAATAGTCGTTTGAAAACGGCGTAAAAGTGCAAAGGAGTGTCTTCAGTGCAGAAAGAAAGTCAAGGACGCGGTTGAGACCATGACGGGACTTTGCGTCCGGAGAAGTCAACGTTTTTGTCGTCGGCGTTCATACCGATAAAAAACCTGCTGCGGAAAACAACGACTGAACCGTAAAACGGAAGGATATTGCCTTTATATGAAAAGAAAAGACGCCAGAGAAAATGCTTTTAAGGTCCTTTTTGAAATATCTTTTCGGACGGCGCGGACGTTGATGAAAACAATGACGCTTGCCGCCAAAATATGGGATATGAAGTTCGATGACTATTGCCGCGGACTTAAAAGGCGTTGTCGGAAAAAAAAAAATAGATTCCGTTCTGAACGAGTTCAGCACAAAATGGAAAAACGGACAGACTGTCCCGCGTTGCTCTTTGCACTTCGGGAGATAGCCGTTTCGAAATCATGGGCGGGTGAAGTTCCGCCCGCAGTCGCCGTCAACGAGGCTATCCGAACTTGTCAAAAAATTCGATACGGATACAAGCGCGAAATACATAAACGGCGTTCTCGGCGGTTATGTTCGCTCCAAAGATGTCGGCTGACAAAGCGCTGGCTTTCGACACAAGCAATTACACCACCTCCGCCGCAACGCTCACCGTTTCGGGAGAGGCCTTCAACTCAAAAAATCTTTTGCCGTCGAAAGCGGCAAACGCGGACTGCGGCAGTCCGATGCCGTGTTTGCGCATACCAAGCAATTATGATGTTTTCAAAGCCTCGATCAAGCGGTATCGAGGCTGTCGGAACGCCCCGCGCCCGCGCAGCGTTGAGGGGGGGCATATGCCGTGTTTTCTTGTCGGCAAAAACGTCCGGTCACATCGTCGCAAAAACGCTCGGCGTTCCGTGTATGAATTTTCGCATCAGCAGGGTCGTATCGCTGCGAGGCATTTTCCTGCGGCAAAAAAATTGCTGAACGGCGGTTTTTTATGCGTTTCATCTTTCGGGCGGCACGATGGAACTTTGCCGAAGTCAGTATGGATAAAATAAAATAGTCGCAGAGACCGACGATCTCACGGCGGGACAACTCATAGACCGTTGCGGGTCCGTCTCGAGGCTCGGTTTTCAGCGGGAGCAGGAACGAAAAGCTTGCGCGTGACGGCACATCGCCGCGAAAACCGAAAGTCGTTTTCAAAAACGGAAAATGCAGTCTTTCGGGCTTTGAAAACATTGCCGAAAAATGATTTCGGACGGCGTTTCGCCTTGCGATACCGCCGCATTTTTTTTTTGAGAGCGTTTATAAAAATATAGAAGACCATGACCGATTACGCCGTTCGCGAATACGGCGAAAAACCGGTTCTTTTCGTCGGCGGCGTTATGTCAAACGCACTTATGCGCCCCTCGGCTTGAATCAGGTACGAGTCGTATTTTGCCGAGCCGTCTCTTTCAAGCGATAATGCCGTCGGCACCGCTTATCTGACGCTTGCCGCCGCAAACGGCGATATTGATATTTTCAGCCCCGCGGCAGAGTAGGGAGGGTTTATCATGGCTTTGACCGTGACGGTCTCACAACTGAATATGTATGTTAAGTCCGTGTTGACTTCCTAGCCTAATCTGAAAGGCGTTACCGTTCGCGGAGAAATTTCCAACTATACGCGCAACGCCCGCAGCGGACATGCTTATTTCACTTTGAAAGATTCCTCCGCCGCCGTCAAGTGCGTTATGTTTTCTTCGGCGTGTTCGAAAGTAAAGTTTGACGTGTCGGACGGGCTTGAAGTGTTTGTTACGGGAAGCGTCGCTTTGTATGAACGTGACGGTGCTTATCAACTCTATGCCGAAAAAATGACGCCTGTCGGAATAGGCGCGGCGTATCTGGCTTTTCTTCAACTCAAAGAAAAACTTGAAAAAACGGGACTTTTCGCTCCCGAATATAAAAAACCTCTTCCGCGCTTTCCGCGCACGATGGGCTTATAACATCAAAAACGGTGCTGCCGTAAAGGACTTTCTTTCAATCTCGAAAGCAAGGTTTCCGTCTGCCGAGATAATCGTTTATCCCGCAACCGTTCAGGGTGACGGGTGCCGTGACAGCGTTATCGGCGGTATCGGATATTTCGAACATCGTGGCGTAGACGTTATCTGTATCGCCCGCGGCGGAGGTTCATACGAGGACCTTGCCTGTTTCAACGACGAAGCGCTTGCTTATGCCATATTTCAGGCCAAAAAACGCCTGTCGTCAGCGCAATAGGACACGAGATAGATTTCACCGTTCCGGATTTTGTTGCAGACGTCCGAGCCGCAACCCCGTCGAACGCCGCCGAACTTATCTGCCCGTCTTCATCCGAACTGAAAAATTCGGTAACTTCTTTGAAGACCCGTGCCGCAAATTCCGCCGTTTCGCAGATAATAGCCGAACAAAACAGGGTTGAAACGCTTTGCTCCCGCTCTTCGCCTCTCCGTTTAGTCGGAGAAAAACGATATTGCTCGACGGACTTTTCTCCCGCGTTTCGTCCGCCGCCGCAAAACACGACGTCGCACTTTTGGGACAAACGCTTGAAAGGCTTGTCGGAAAAGTTGAGGCGATGAACCCGCTGTCCGTGTTAAAACGCGGATATGCCGCCGTTTCTCTCGGCAAAAAAACCGTATCACGCGCTTCGGAAATATCCGAGGGCGACAAAATAAAACTCAGATTTACCGATGGGGTGATTGACTGTGTCGCAGGAAAAAAGAGATGACTTATGAACAGGCGATAAAACGCCTTGAAGAGATCGCTTTGCAGATGGAAAGCGGAAAAACTTACGCTCGACGAATCAATAAAGTATTACGAAGAGGAAGCGTAAAACTCACGGAGTTTTGCTATTCAAAAACTCGAAGCCTTCAAACAACGCATTTATGAAGTAACATCATCGGGAGAAAAAGGAGTTCGCTCAAAATGATTGATTTTGAACAGAGATTCAACGACTACCGCGCATATATCAACGAAAAACCTTTTGCCGCTTACGTTGCAACGGACGGCTCAAAAATTTGCGATTCGATGCATTACAGCGTCATGGCGGGAGGCAAACGCATACGTCCGTTCTTGCGCTCGAATGCTGCCGCCTTTGCTGCGGTGATTACAAAAAGGCGACTGCCTTTGCGTGCGCGCTTGAAATAATCCATTCATATTCGCTCATTTACGATGACCTGCCGTGCATGGACAACGACACCATGCGCCGCGGAAAACCGACAAACCACGTTGTTTTCGGCGAGGACATCGCACTCATGGCGGGTATGGGACTCTATTGCCGCGCATTTGAGATAGTTACCGATACATACAAGGGAGTTCGGATTGACCGAAACGCAACTGATAGACGGTATAAAGGCTCTTCTCAAAGCGTCGGGCATGAACGGAATAGTTCTCGGACAGGTACTCGACATCGACAATGTGGAGGGCAAACATACCGACCTTGATTATATCAAAGGGTTCACGATTATAAAACAAGCGCCATGCTCGAAGCATCTTCTGAAGTCGGCGCTATCTGCGGCAACGCGACCGAAAAACAGCGTGCGGCGCTGCTTGAATATTCGAAAAAACATCGGTCTGGCTTTCCAAATAAGAGATGATATTCTCGATGTTACGCACTGACGGCAATATGGGAAAAACGCTCGGCAAGGATAAGGAAAGCGGCAAGACCACGTTCGTGGACATCTTCGGTGTCGGCGGCGCACAGCGCAAAGTCGTTGAACTGACCGAACGTGCAAAATCTGCGATCTCGTGCTTCTACGACGGCGGTTTTCTTATTTCTTTCGCGGACTATCTCTGCGGCAGGGACAATTGACGTATTGTTTAGGCTGAATGTACCCTGTCTGACGTTTTCGACGGAAGACGACTTTTTTCAAATTTCCCGAATCTGTTTTATCATCTGTCAAAAATGTGCCGAAAATACAGCGTATACTATACAAACATAAAGGAGAGATTATGTTAGTTCCTGTCGGTGACAGTTGCTTTTTTCTTTTCATTTCTAATCCTTTTTTCTGAGAGATCCCTTCAGGGTGTCTCTTCTTCTTTTATTATGAGAATGAAAGACTTTCGTGGTGTTTGGTGTGTTTGTTCTTTTGTGCTCGGTGCAAGTTTTGCGATTACGGTGTTTATTGTACGAATTTTTATGACGCCGATTGAATTAAATATATATTTATGATATAATATCAAGTAAAATGTATAACGAAAGAAAGTGGACGTTATGAGACCTTATAACCAAACATTACTTTGCGATTTTTATGAATTGACCATGGGCAACGGTTACCTGCTTTCCGGCAAAAAATATGCAGGCGTGCTTTTGACCTTTATTTCAGAAAAGTCCCCTGATAACGGCGGTTATGCAATTGCCGCAGGTCTTTCGGAATGATCGAATTTTTGGAACAACTCCATTTTGACAAGGAAGATATTGACTATCTTCGCTCGAAAAAATCAGTTCAGCGAAGAGTTTTTGCAGTATTTGGCTGATTTTAAGTTTGAGTGCGACGTTTACGCTGTCGAAGAGGGAACACCCGTATTTCCGAACGAACCTCTCGTTACGGTCAAAGGTCCGGCGATACAGGCTCAACTGCTTGAAACGATGCTGCTTCTGACCATAAACCATCAATCGCTTATTGCGACAAAAGCGAACAGAATAGTCCGCGCCGCACAGGGCAGACCCGTTTTGAGTTCGGTTCAAGACGTGCGCAAGGCAGCAATGCCGCGATACTCGGCGCAAGAGCCGCATTTGTCGGAGGTTGTGCGGGAACCGCCTGCGCTTGCTGTGAGCAACTTTACGGCATTCCTGCGGTTGGCACCATGGCGCACTCGTGGATACAGATGTATGACACCGAACTTGAAGCGTTTGAAGCGTATGCGAGATACTATCCCGACAACTGCATTTTTGCTTGTCGATACCTACAACGTTGTCAAATCAGGGAATCCCGAATGCGATAAAGGCATACGAAAAATGTTCTTAAACCGCTCGGTAAGAGACTTAAAGGTATCAGAATAGACTCGGGCGACATAACTTATCTGACAAAGAAAGTCAGAAAGATGCTTGACGAAGCGGGACTTGAAGATTGCACTATATTTATTTCCAACTCTCTTGACGAATATATCATCAGAGACATTCTTCTTCAAAGTGCGCAGATAAACTCTTTCGGCGTCGGCGAAAGACTTATAACCTCGAAGTCCGAACCTGTTTTCGGCGGCGTTTACAAACTTGTTGCGACCGAAAAGGACGGCAAAAATACATTCGAAGATCAAACTTTCGGAGAACGTTGAAAAGATAACCACCCCGGTTATAAAAAGAATATACCGTCTGTTCTCCAACGAAACTGGAAATATGGTTGCGGATCTTATCGCATTGCATGACGAAGAGTTTGATTTCACTAAAGCCCATAACGCTTTTTGACCCCGTTTACACATGGAAGAAAAAAAGACGTTTGAAAATTATCGTGTTGAAGAGATATTGAAACCGATATACCTGAACGGCAAACTCGTTTACAAAACACCGTCCGTTATCGAATCGAAGAAATACTGTGCAGAACAGGTCGGAAAATCTTTGGGATGAAGTTAAACGTTTCGAAAATCCGCAGACGTATTACGTTGACCTTTCGCAGAAACTTTGGGACGTTAAACACAGCCTGCTCAGCGATGGCGCGGGAGAGAAAAAAGTGAGATACGAAAGTACTATATGCCCGTCCGTCTCGTTTCCGGCGAGGGAGAGTTGCAAGATATGACGGTTATTCCAAACTCGAAAAACTCTGTCTTATAATATCGGGCAAAAATCTGTACAAGCACAGTTCCGTGTTCGCAGACCTCCAAAAAGGGCTTCGCAACTGCGGCGTCGATTACAAAACATTTTTGAGGTCGAGAATAACCCGTCTTACGAAACCGTTAAACGCCGTTTCGGCGGTTCGCGATTTGGCGCGCAGATTTCATCGTAGGTGTCGGCGGCGGCAGTTCCATGGACGCCGCAAAGGCAACTGCTTTTGCTTTGCGCAAATCCGCAGGTGACGGAAACGGATATTTTAATGCTTCCGCTTTTGTCAACAAACCGCTTCCGCTTCTTGTGATAGGCACAACGGCGGGTACGGGCAGCGAAGTTACTTCCGCGTCGGTTCTGACATTTAACACCCCCGACGGTATTGTGAAAAGACCGTCAAAAATCCGCCGAAAGTTAGCCACTTCGCGCTCTTTGCGATTCGACGTATACGGGAAAACTTTGTCCGAGAGAACCACCGTGGCAACCGCGCTTGACGCAATCTGTCATGCCGTTGAAGCGTATTACAGCAAAAAGTCGGTTCATTCGGCAGAATGTATTCAAGAAAAGCGATTTCTGTTATAGTTCCCGCTCTTAAAAAATTTACGGAGCACGGAAGTTCGAAAGCAGTCCGCGAGGGAACTTTATATAGGCTCTTTGTACGCAGGCTGCGCCATAAATGACGGCGGTATTGCGTCGTTTGCTCACTCTCTCCGGATATCAGTTGACGAATTATCTCGGTTACGAACACGGTTTTGCTGTGCCGCGCTGATGCCCGCATTTATTTCAAAAGCGAGCGATGCGGACGGTCTGGCGGCGTATGCGGATATGACGGCGCTTGAATTGAGCGACTTTATCGAGAACCTTTTCAAAAAATATATCCCGAAACGGATATTTTCGGACGACGATGCGAAAAAAGTTCGAAATAGGGCGCTTACGATGCCGAGTCTGAACAATCATGTATTCGGAACCTCTCGACCTTAACGAGTGCGAAAGAATATATAAAGGCATCTGAAAAAAGAAAATCAGGGTTTTTCTAATGATTAAATGGTTAATAAAAAACAGGACGAAGCGGCCGTTGCCTCGATAAGAAACAGTTCGGCTTTTGCGCGAATGCCGTTGCCCGTGTGCTGGCGTAACCGCGGATTGACGGACAAAGCGAGCAGAGTCCTTTTTGATATATATAAGAAAACCTGCACGACCCGTTGCTGCTTGCCGATATGGAAAAAGCGACGGCTCGCGCATAAACAAGGCGGTTGCGAACGGGGAAAAAGATAACCGAATTTGGCGATTACGACGTGGACGGCATAACGTCCGTTGTCGTGCTTTACAGGTATCTGACTTCGGTCGGTGCGAAAAGTGGATTATTATATTCCCGACAGAACGGAAGAGGGTTATGGGCTTAATCACCGGCGCTTTCGCTCCATATGAGTCGGGCACGTCTCTTATCGTCACGGTCGATACGGGAACAACCGCCGTTGAAGAAATAGCCGAGGCGGAGGGATACGGGCTTGACGTTATCGTGACCGACCACCACGAGTGCAAACCTACGCTTCCGGAATGTGGTGTTGGAACCTTGTGAAAAAGACTTCGACAGCGTTTATCACTTACAAGGAACTGGAGCATCGGTGTTGTTTTCAAACTTGTCCGCCCTTATCGGCGACAGTTCAAAAGGCGTTTTTTCGCTTTTACGGGGATCTTGTCGCAATGGCACGATAGCGGATATTATGCCGCTGGTTGACGAAAAACCACATACCCCGGTAATCGGTTTGGAACTTCTGCGCAAACGTCCGTCTGCGACATTCGCGCGCTTTTTACTGGAGGCTTCGGGCGGATATAAGCACGGACGAATAACCGCTTCGACGATGGCGTTTCCGGGTCGCGCCAATAAATGCCGCAGGCAGGATAAGCCCAGTCGGTCGAACTTCTGCTTTTGCGAAGATCCCGAAAATGCCGCCGTACTTGCAGAGGGGCTTTGCGAGGAGAAACAGAACGCGCAGATAGCGGATATAATCGACGACGTTGAAAAATGCTGAAAGAAATCCCAAAAGACAGGATAAATCGTTGTCGGCTCGAAAATTGGCATCACGGCGTTATCGGAATTGTTGCTTCCAAAATAGTTGAAAAAAATATCATTTGCCGTGCATATTGGTATGCTTTGGGGACAGGGACAAAGCTCCCGCAAGCGCATAAAAAAAATGTCGATGTTTGACGACACAGGCTTCCAGAACATCTCCAGAAAAAAGTGGCGGCCGCGATGGCTGCGGGACTGACCTTGAAAGAAAGATTTTGATTTTCGTCCGCGACAACAGCTATCGCAAACGAAAAAATCAACGATGATATGATGATTCCTGTGGTTGAGTCCGAATGCGTTATTCCTTTTTCGGAAATCTCTCTCGACACGGTTCTACGAACTTCAACGTTTGGAACCGTTCGGAACAGCAACCCACACCGAAGTTTTTGCTTTCGGCAACGTGGTTCTGACCGATGTTCTTGCCGTCGGCTTTGCGGAATGCACCTTAAATTGACGTTCTCTTACGGCGGACAGGACTTTCCGCAATGCTTTTCGGCACGACCCCGCAGGATTTTTGATTTTGCGGTGGGAGATACCGTGGATATGGTCTTCTCGATGTCGGAGAACTTTTTCAATAACAGATATTCTCTTAACATGAGCATAAGCGTATGCGACTTTGTGCCGATACCGAGAGAAAGAGTCGGAAGCGGAAGCGCATTATCGCGCTTTCGAACAGCGCCCGTTGACTGTGCCGCATTGACCCGAAAGGATTTACTGCGGTATACAGACATCTTCACAGAAATTATCAATTTCAAAACGAACCAAAATATATGCCGCACGCTCTTGCAAGAGGTTTTGCAAGAAGGCTTTGACGGATTCGACTTCTGCAAACTCATGCTTTGTCTGAGATATTCTTTCCCGAACTCGGGATAATAGAGTACACATATAACGGCAACGTAAACATTACGTTCAAAGATACACAGAACAAAAGAAAAATCTTGCCGACAACAATAATGGCGAGCCGTCGGAGGTGAATGAGGAGTGAATGATTTCCGGAATAGGTCTTATAGACCTGCTTGAAAAAAAAGCAGGCTTGATATGGGAGCGGATAGGAAAGCGCTCATTCGCGACCGCCGCCATGAGGGGCAGTTCGAGCGGAGAGCCTTACATCACGCACCCATTCATGTCGCAAGATTCTTGCGTCTTACAGTGATTCGGACGCCATATCCTTGCACGATACGGTAGAAGACACTCCCGTAACCATAGATGAGATAAAAAAAGAGTTCGGCGAAAACGTCATGCAACTTGTCGACGGCGTTACCAAACTGAACAAACTTTCGTTCAATTCCCGCGAAAGAGCAGCAGATAGAAAATATCAGAAAATGCTGCTTGCCATGGCATAAAGATTTCGCGTTATTCTGATAAAACTTGCGGACAGGCTTCACAATATCAGAACCATGGACGCACAGTTCCGAGGAAAACGCCGCGAAAAGCGCTTGAAACGATTGAGGTTTACGCGCGCGCCTCTTGCGCACCGTCTCGGTATCCAGAGCCTGAAAACAGAACTTGAAGACACGTCACTCAAATACCTTGACCCCGTGGGTTACAATGAGATAGTGGCGGACTTGAAATCGTTCAATGCAAACAGCGATGTTTTGAACGAGATTCGCGGCATAATCACGGATAAACTTTGCCGAGGTCGGCATAAAAGCCCGCGTAACGGGACGTATAAAGCACATTTACAGCATATACCGCAAGATGTTCAATCAGAACAAGCAGTTTAACGAGATATATGACCTTTTACGCGTTCCGTATCATTGTTGAAAAAGGTGAATGACTGTTACAATGCGCTCGGCTATATATGCACGATATATTCCGCGCCATTCCGGGCAGAACTTAAAGACTATATCGCAACGCCGAAACCGAATATGTATCAGTCCCTGCATACGACCGTTTCCTAAAGGGACATATTTTCGAAATACAGATAAGAACGGAAGAAATGCACCGTATAGCCGAAATGGGTATCGCGGCGCACTGGAAATACAAATCGGGCGAAAGTGCTTCTGCCGAAATGGACTCGAAAACTTGCGTGGGTACGCAAACTTCTCGAAAGTTCAGGATAACGTCAACGAACACGACGACTTTGTCCAGACGTTCAAAATAGACCCCTTTGCGGATCAGGTATTTGTTTCTACCCCCGAGAGGTGATATAATAACGCTTCCCGCCGATTCGAATCCGATAGATTTTTTGCTTACGCCATTCACAGCGCAATAGGCAACAAGATGATAGGCGCAAAAGTGAACGGCAGAATGGTCGAACTCACAACGCACCTGCGTAACGGCGACGTTTGCGAAATACTGACTTCTTCCAACAGTACAGGTCCTTCCCGTGACTGGCTCAAACTTGTCCGCACCAATGAAGCAAAGAGCAAGATCCGCCAATGGTTCAAAAAGAGAAGAAGGAAGAAAATATTGTCAACGGCCGCGAAGACCTTGAAAAAGAGAACTTCGCCGCATAAACGTAACTTTCAACGTGTTCACACGCGAAGAAGTTTATGCCAACGTGATGAAACATTATCAGGTCGAAACACTTGACGAGTTTTATGCGATGATAGGTTACGGCGGTATTTTCCATTTCGAAAAATACTTCCGCGAATCAAAGACGATTATACAAAACTTATCCAGACATAGCGCGAAGCGACAACTCCCGGATTCGCCGACGCTCAAAACCGAAAAAAAAAAGCGGTCAACGGCGTTGTTGTTGAGGGTATAGACAACTGCCTTGTACGTTTGGCCAGATGCTGTGTCCCGCTTCCCGGAGACGATATAATTGGCTTTGTTACAAGAGGTTACGGCGTTGCGGTTCAAAATGTGACTGTCCCAACGTCAAGAATGCCGACCCCGAACGCCTTGTCAGCGTGCATTGGGAGGGCTATGACAACGGCTATTTTGCAACGAGCCTTGTGGATTTCCGCATTCAGCCGTATCGACCTTATGGCGGATATAACCTCCCCGCGCTTGCGGCAATGCGAATAGCGCTTCATTCAATGTCAAGCAAAAAGAAATGAACGACGGATGCAGTGAAGTTTATATTACGATAGACGTTCACGGACTTGACCACCTGCGTTCCGTTTTTGCTCCGCCTTGAAAAATAAGAGAGCGTTTTCAAGATAGAAAGGGGGAACTCTCAGTTAATGACTGCCGTTATACAAAAGAGTTTTGCGCTGTTCTCTCGTCGCCGACGGAGAAAGCCTTATTCAGAGATTCGAAAGAGGACTTCTTTATTCTGCTCGGCGTGCGCGAGGGTGATACGGATAAAGATGTTGAAGTTCTTTCTTCAAAAATCGGCGGGCTGAGAAATATTTACGGACGAAAAACGACAAAATGAATCTTTCCGTCAACGATATAGGAGGTAGCATAATGGTCGTTTCGAATTTCACGCTTTGCGCCGATGTCAGAAAAGGCAAGCGTCCGTCTTTTACTCCCGCCGCCGCGCCGAAGAGGCAAACCGCCTTTACGGAAGCGTTTGTTGAGCGTTTGCGAGTTCAACCCTGTCAGAACAGGAGTTTTCGGCGCGGATATGCAGATAGAACTTGTCAACGACGGTCCTATAACCCCTTGTTGTCAATTCGGAGGACTTGATCAAAAAAATGAAAGTGAAACGAGTTGCTGTCGGTGAATATGCGACAAACTGCTATATAATCATTTTTCAGCCGACGAAAAAAAAGCGTTATGCTTATAAAGATCCGTCGTTCGACATTCCCCGTATAGAGCATTTTGTCGGCGATAAACAGGTTACGGGATATAGTGCTGACGCACGCACACATAGACCATATATACGAAGCTCCGTGTTAAGAGAAAAGTACGGTGCAAAAGTGTATATCGGCAAGCATGACGCACCGTTGTTGAAAACAGAACTCTGTATGCTCCGCAAACTGTATGGCATATTGCGAAAACAGGAAATATCCGTTGATGTCTTGCTTTTTGAAGACGGCGACGAGGTCGTTTTTTGCTCCGATTACAAATTCCGTGTTCTTGAACTTCCCGGGCATACTCCGGGCGGGATTGTTTTACGGCGAGGGGGCGCTCTTTTTCTGCGGCGACGTTTTGTTTACCGCAGTTGCGGCAGAACCGATTTTTGAACTCCGGAAACGCCGATGATATGGAAAAGTCTTTGCAAAGACTTTCTGCCCATGACCCCGATACCCGCGTTTATCCCGGGCATGGTTTTACAACTACGATAGGCTCGAAATCGAAAACAATCCGTTTATGAAATAAAGAGGAATTGAAAAATGATTAGTGTAAAAGATATTACATCGAAAAAAGAAACGTGACGGAATAGTTTTATATTGACGTCCTTGATTGTGAAAGTTCCGTTTGACAGGGGCTTCCGTGGAAGAACTCAAACGGCAACTATCTCACCTTGTCTTGACGACAGAATTAACGACAAACTTTCGCCCGGTCTGAAAGTACGTTCAAACAACATCGAGGCGCGCAGGTCTCTTGCAAAACGGATTCTTTCTGTTTTCTCGGTTCATATCGTCCGCAACACTCCCCGGGTATGGAGCATATGTTGCGACGACAACGCAGGTGGAACGGATATTTACATCGGCTCGGGCAAAGAAAAGAAGTTCTGGCACGTCTGCTATTGCTTTAACCAGTGAGAGAAGCCTTTCGACATTTAATACAGACGGCAAAATGAACGAATATACCGTTAATCTGCCTCTTTACAGCGGTATCGACAAACTCGAAATAGGGCTTTCTCTCCGACGCGCGTATCGAGCTCCGTCCAATATGCCGTTGACCGTCCGTGCTTGTTTACGGCTCTTCGATAACGCAGGGGCGGCTGCTGCACGCCCCGGACTGCTTTATACCAACCTTATCGGCAGAGAATGCTGGAATGTTGAGACGACGGATGGGCTTTTTCATTCGAACGTCGAGAGGCAAAATATGGCTCAGGCGTTTGCAAAACTTGACCTTGCCGCCTTTATTGTCATGGATTACGATTGAATGCTCCGAACGCAGCATGGCTTAAAAAACACATGAAAAAAATTTTTAAGGTGTTGCGAAAAGCAAGACCCGAAAATGCCGATAATAATTGTTTCAAAATGCGATTATGACAGTGACCCCGTTTCGGGCGAGGAACGCAGACTTGTTATAAAGAAAACTTACGACAACGCGATTGCCGCAGGTGACGAACACGTTTATTTTGTTGATGGAAAAGAAATATTCGGGCACGACTTTTTCCGCAACGAATGCACCGTTGACGGAAACCATCCATCGGATATCGGACACATGAGGCTTGCCGAAGCGATAGGAAACGCCGTTAAACGGGCGTTGGGAATTTGATATGAGGATTTATCTTTCGGGCACGGACAGAGAATATGACCTGCAATGTCTTTCTTTGTTGTTTTTCCCCGGTTCCGATTTTTCTTCCGATGACGGAAAAAAGAATTGTCCGTCACCGTCGAGGGCAACACCGCAACCGCCGTTTTCAAACTCGGCGAAAATGAATATAACGCAACCGCAGAGGTCAGGGGACGAGTTCGATTCTGCCCGCCTTGCTGTAAAGCGCTGCGCTTATGACGCCATGAGTGAGGCCACGGGCATAACAAGCCCGTGGGGGCTGCTGACAGGTATCAAGTCCGCGCTTTACTACGGAACTCAAAGAGGCGCACGGCGATAATGCAAGAAAAGTCTTTTCGAACGTTATCTTGTCCGCGACGATAAAATCGACCTTTGCGAAAAAAAATTCTCGAAACGCGCAAAAGTGCGGTTCAGATGTATAAAGGACACTTGCAGCGTATATATATCTGTTCCGTTTTTGTCCGACGCGGTGCAGTTACTGTTCTTTTGTGTCTTCCGCAACATCTGCTGAGGGGCGGTTCCTCGACCCTTATGTTGACCGCCTTGTGCAGGAAATAGAGCAAAAGGCGCAGCTGGTAAAGGAAAGAAAATTAAAAGTTCTGAGCCTTTATATCGGCGGCGGCACTCCGACCGTTCTTTCTGATGAACAGTTGGACAGAATCCTTTCGGCGTATGAAAAGCACTTTTCCTACGATAATATAAAAGAGATCACCGTCGAAGCGGGCAGACCCGATACAATAACGTCGAAGAAACTCGAACGCTTAAAGCGCACGGCGTAAATCGCATAAGTGTCAATCCGCAGACGCTGAACGACAAAAAGTGCTTGAAGTTATCGGGCGCAAACATACAAGCGAAGACTTTTTTGACGCTTACGAACTTGCAGCAAAAGAGAATTTCCGCATAAACGTCGATATTATTGCGGGACTTCCGACCGATACGTTCGAAAGTTTCGAAAAAACGGTTGTCGGCGTATCCGCTCTCGACCCTGCGAATGTGACATTGCATACGCTGTATGTCAAGCGCGCGGCGGATATTCATTCATTGAATCCCGCAGCGGAAAAGGCGAACGGGGAACTTGCGGGCAAAATGGTCGGATTTGCGGAAAATTACCTTGATGAAAAAGGGTATTTGCCGTACTATCTTTATCGGCAGAAAAACACCGTCGGCAATCACGAAAAATGTCGGTTACACAAAACCGTGGCGGGAGTGTCTTTACAATATCTTTATGATGGACGATATTCAGACCGTCATCGGGATAGGAGCGAACGCCGTATCCAAAGTCGTGCATGACGGCGGGCATATCGAACGTTTTGCGAACACCAAATTCGCTTACAATTATTTGAAAGAGGATTTCAAACCGATTTCTTTCGAATGATAAAATCTTTGTTAAAAAAAAAAATGCCGCATATTTTCTTGTTTTCCTATTGACAAGCCCCTTATTTTTTGGTGTATAATGGTTTAGCAAGAATGGTATACATTTTTTCTTGTAATGTGCAAAAGTCGTTGCGGTTTTCCGAGCGATGGAGGGAGGGTAGTCTGATATGGCAGAAGTAAAACTTAAAGAGAATGAGTCTTTGGACAATGCTCTTCGTCGTTTTAAGAAGCAGTGCGCGAGATCCGGTATTCTTACCGAGGTCAAGAGACGCGAACACTATGAAAAAGCCTTCCGTAAAAAGAAAAAGAAGAAGTCCGAGGCTGCCAGAAAACGCAAATATAAGTAAGATTTTTAAAGGTTTGTGATTTCGGTCGCAACCTTTGTCTTTTTTTTGAGGTAAAAATGAATTTCAGACCCGACATATACGTTTCGAGTTTCAAAAGATAACTCCCCGAACTTCTTTCTCGTCTCTCGGAGTCAGGGCTTTGCTTACGGACCTTGACGACACTCTTGTTCCGCACGGCTGTATGGTCATTCCCGACGAAGTAAAAAATTGGGTTGCCGCGCTGTCGGAAAATGGAATAGGCGTTTGTATTGTTTCCAACAATTCCGAAGAGCGAGTCAAGACCCGTAGCCGAAGAATTGAAGACCGAATATGAACACGACGCGCATAAGCCCTCGACCGCATTTATCGAGGACGCAAGCCGCAAATTCGGTGTCGGAAAAAGACGAAATGATTCTTATGGGTGACCGACTGTTCACGGATATTGCCGCCGCCAAAAGGGCAAAAAATACGCTGTATTCTTGTCGAACCCGTCGGCGAGCAAAAACCACCGTTTGGATAAGACTCAAACGTATTGCCGAAAAATTGATTAAAAAAGAACTTCCGAAAGGATGATTGATATATGACAAGTATTGAAAGATTGCAGGCAAAGATAAATGTCGGAGACGGTGTTATCATCAGCGACGAGTACAACAGAAGATATTTCACCGGTTTTTGAATCGTCTAACGGCGTTCTTGCCGTTACGAAAACGAATGCGGTATTCTTCACGGATTTCAGATATATCGAAGCCGCGAAAAATACGATAAAATCGGCAGAAGTCCGCATTCTCGAAGCATCTCATTCCGCTGCTTGCATAAGTGTTTTTGAAAAGAAGAAATTAAAAGTTTATTTTGAAGCGGAAGCGTCCTATTCGTACTGCACCGCAATGCAAAAAGCGATGCCCGCTTACGAATTCGTTCCCGGCGACGATATATTTGCCTCCGCGCGCAGAAGACACCCGAGGAGATAGAATATATCAAAAAATCGCAGGCAATAACCGATAAAGGCTATGCGCATATTCTTGAATTTGTAAAGGAAAATTACAAAGAAAGGCATCTCCGAAAAAGATGTCGCGCTCGAACTTGAATTTTTCCTGCGCAAAACGGCTCCGGAAAAATGCCGTTTGATATTATCTGCGCATCGGGCGAAAACACGTCCCGTCCCCATGCCGTTCCCTCCGACAAGATAATTGCGGAAGGCGATTTTGTAACTCTCGATTTCGGATCGTCTTACAACGGTTACGCAAGCGATATGACAAGAACTTTTGCGGTCGGTCACGTCAGCGAAGAACAGCGCAAGATTTTATGAACTTGTTCTCGAAGCGCAACTTTCCGCGATGAAGCAGATAAAAGCGGGCGTCAGAGGTTGTGACATCGACGCAATAGCAAGAAATCTGTTTGCCGAACACGGCGTAGCGGAAGCATTCGGACATTCTCTCGGACATTCTCTCGGACTTTATATCCACGAAAGCCCGAATTTCAGCCCCAGATATACGGGCGAAATCCCTGAAAACGCGGTTCTTTCCGATGAACCGGGACTTTATTTCGAGGGCAAATTCGGTGTCCGTATCGAAGATATCGTTCATATCAAAAGGACGGCTGTGAAAGTCTTACCCACAGCCCGAAGAATTTGATAATAGTTCAATAATTACCTAGCAATTCGGCGCAAAGTTGGTATACTATGCGGGTATAAGACATCTTTGCGCCTTGTATGCTGATATGGCTCAGTCGGTAGAGCGGTTCACTCGTAATGAACAGGTCGTGGGTTCGATTCCACTATCGCTCCAAGCCCCGTCACTTTTCGTGAGTGACGGGCTTTTGTTAGTTGTGGGATTGTTGCGGTTATGGGATTTTTGACAAAAATGCTTTTTTGCTTGTTGCGGTTCATATTATATCAAGTTATATCACATAATGTATATAAAAATGATATAAAAATATAGCAATATCCACACGAATATCCACACGAAATTTATTGAAAACGGTGCAGAAAGGTGGAGAATATTACGGCGCGGTCACACGGTTGCGGTGAGGCTGACTTGTGAAAGATATTGCGGCGATGGATACCGTTCCATGTAATGGTTAATACGGTTCGCTTTTACTTTTATATGCGAGATGTTTTTGTCAATACCGTCATAAATATCCGTCCTTAACGGATATTTGCCCTTTTGGCAAAGTCCTGAACGCTGCCGGCCGCACACAAGTGTGTCGTAAAAAAAATTCGCAAATATTTTATTCAAAGGCTTATGCGTGAGTTCTGAAACAAACTTTGTTCCCAGCAACAGTAACTGAACGAAGTACTGA
>VOFK01003931.1_pt1 | contig 25357 bp, 40 predicted proteins | sample 5384121 | NCBI WGS metagenome assembly VOFK01 (sample SAMN12384730, study PRJNA508395) | human gut metagenome | isolation source: healthy gut J | host: Homo sapiens | reverse complement strand
TATTGTGCTTTGATTCGGTTACGTATTCGCTTTGTATTCGTTTTCTTTTTCCTGACAATTTGATTTTTTGACGGTTGAGTGCGGTAATTGTTTTAGATACTTCCGTCAATCCCATTTCTGCAATATCACTGGTAGCAAATCCAAGTGCATTGAGTGTTTCCTGCGTATTGAAGTTGGTAACATCTCTGAAATCATCAAGTTCAAAATAACCGTCCGTATCAACGCCGAGCCTTGACATCATCATATATGCCACACTGTTTGTCACGACATTTTTATAAATGAAAGCCACAATATCCTCTTCCACTTCCTCAAAGGAACTGCCCTCGGTTGCATAGTAAAGGTCTTGCAGATAATCAGGGATATTATCCTCTGCCGCATTTCTTGCTGCTCCCATAATTGCTTCGGCAAGACTGCTCTTATTCTCAATCTCTCCGAAAGTGCTTTCCAATGTTTCAATCACATCAGCTTCGTATTCCTGACGCATATCCCAAATAGGGACTGTTCTTGAATATCTGCTTTCGTGAGTATCTGAAATGTCAAAGTAATGTGTCAGTCTTTGCCGTGAACGGTTTTCATCAGCAAAAACAGCAAATACCTCTTGCACCTCGGTTGACCCATCTGCCAAAAATTTTGTTCCACTGCTCTATCTCAAGAACCGCTGTTGCATCAGGTCGCTGTGCATATACAAGTAGCTGTTCGTCATAACGTAACTTATAATTTCGGCAAGCCGAAGCCAAGAATGCCTGCCAGTTCTGAGGATTTGATACAACCGTTTTGCAGGTGCGGTTGTAAAGCTCAGAAATAAGGTCATCTTTTCGTGCCATTACTCTTGCACCTCCTTATCGCTGTTTTTCTCTGTTTCTGGTCTTGTTTTTTGACGGTTCGGATTGATTGACAGGTTCAACTTTACTTTCACTAAGCTCCATTTTTTCAGCAAACTCGCATATATGATAGCAGCAATTTCCGACATACAAATGGTAGTCATCAATATACTTGCACACTCTGTCTGCTGTGTGTCCATCACGAAAAGTAATCCTGATTTTCCCACCATCGGGAATATAGAATTTCAAATTGTAATGACTGTCTATAAATCGAATTTGCTTTTCCTGTGGCTCTGCTCTATTCTCCTGTTGCTTCATTTTCCTTACCTCTCATTTTTGTTGCTTCATCAGAACCGCCGCCCAAATACGAAAAGAGTTTACCGGACTTTGTATTCTTCTGAAGCTCCATAATCACACCCATATCAGGAATCGTGATATTCGGGATTTTCAGGATTGCTTCCATATCAAGCTGCTGCAACTTTTTCTCCGTATCACAACCGGAGTCAAAGAGTTTATTCAGCACCTTGACCTTATTCTGAAAAGTTGCTTTGTCTTTCACGAAAATACCTCCTTAACTAATGTTGATTACAATAGAAATACTACCGCTCTGTTCTTCTTTCTGCGGATTACGTGAATACTCAGGAAAAAGGGACTGTACTCTCTGCCTTGCCCTGCGTATGGTTTCAAAACAAGGAAGTCCGTATGCTCGGTAATTAAATACAATATCCTCAAGCGGAAGATTTCCGGCAGGTATATATCCATACCGATTGTAATAATGCAGAATGAAGAAGCATATCATCATACCTCGACATCGGGCATTCCTTTAAGATTTCAAGCACTCGGCTCTCCACCGTTTTCTGTTGTTTCATAATGTTCCTCCAAAAATTAAAGGGACAGAGTTTTTTACGCTCTGCCCCGACTGGTTAATGTTCGCTTGTTACTTACTTCTTACGGTTTTTAACCTGAAGAAAGATAAATCCGCCGACAATAACGGCGACTAATGCGATAGCGATAATTGTCTTTGCTTCCATTACTCGTTACTCTCCTTTTTCTTCTTCTTTTTTTGTGTGCAACAAGAGAAGTTACAGCGATACCGACAGCAGAAAGTCCGGCAAGGACATACCAAAGTTTCATATTGGTATCATCTCCTGTTTTCGGAGTATCTCTTAACTCATTGTGCATTTTTACAACAGCTGTTTCATCAAGTTTGATAGTAACATTCTGGTCGGCAGGTGTGATATATGCGGCAGAGGCATTGTTTGCCACTTCGGATACGGTATATTCGCCAATACGAAGTCCCTCAATCACAATTTCGCCGTTCTTATCTGTTTCAAATGTCATATCATAGCCGTTTGCTCCGGTTACTCTGAACGCAAAACCTTTGACCTTACCGTCTGAAGATGTCTTAACGATTTTCAGTGTTCCACGCATAGCTTCATTGATAAATCCAACACCTGCCTTATTCTCAACGGAATAAGTTGTTTCGTCTTTCTCAATGAAAACAGAGTATTCTCCCTTATCAAGCAGGAAGCCCTCCGGTGCTTTTGTTTCACGGACAATATATTTTTCCGTACAGCAGCCCTTTTCATCTCATAAATTCCGGTTTCGGTTTCTTCAAGATTTCCGATAAGTTCATCGCCATCATCAATCTTTCCATTCTCATTGGTGTCCTTATATACCTCAAAGGTTGCACCCGTAAGCTTGTTATCCGGATATTCAGCGTCCACCTTCGTGAGTCTGATATTGCCGTGAACATACTCATTGACAATCTCAATTTCAACTACCTGCTCGGCTTTGCTGATATTGACCTCATACGCTTTTTCATCAAGAACAAATCCCTTTGGCTGCTCGATTTCTCTTACAATCCATTTGCCATAAGGAACTTTTGCAAAAGAAAAACTACCGTCTTTTGCAGAGGTAGTCGTCATAAGTGCAGTATCCTTTGTAAATTCTGTTTCTTCGGCTTTGAAGATACCGATAACAGCACCCTCAAGTGCTTCTCCATTCTCGTCAATCTTCTTACCTGATACAGAACCATAGATAAGTTCATTCTTGATTTCTTTTCCATCATTCACTTTGATTTCAACTGTTGCGGTATCCTGACCTGCATATTCAAACACAACCGGATATTTCGTATCAGAGAGAATATAATGCTCATCGGTTGCAATCTCCTTGACATAGTATTTGCCAAACGGAATGTCTGACTTCATAACAGCCGTTCCATTTTCATTTACGCTGACAATCTCAATCAGTCCATCAGCCGGAATAACGGTACCGCTTGCAGATACAATATCTTCTGTGGCATAAAGACCAAAGCTGATGTTTTTGATTTCTCCGTTGTCGCCAATACCAAATGTCTTGTCCTTTTCAATGGCTTTTGCAAGGCTTACCTGCACTTTCTGTCTTTCGTTATAGAATGATGTGGAAGTTTCGGTAACAGAGATATTCTGACCTGCGTAAGTAAGCTCAACCGTATGTGTTTCTCCACTAATTACCATTCCATCAGGTGCGGTAATTTCCTTGACCTCGTATTTTCCGAGATAAAGTTCTTTGCTCTTCTTCACAAATCCATCGGAGCTTGTTGTGATAGTATCTACCACTTCGCCCTTTGAATAGCGAAGTGTACCGTCCGGTGTACTAATATCTTCCGCAGCACGGACTTCATAAACTGCACCCTCAAGTCCTGCCACTTCATAAACAGGCTGATAGATAACATCACTGTCCTCAGAACCACTTACATTGACACCGCTAAATACTTCTCCGGTCTTTTCAACCGTAACAGTGCCTTTCTGTGCCATATTCGGCTTATTGACTTTCACAACAGTTACGCCGCCTTCCTCTGTGGAATTTTCTTCGGTAATATCAAAATATACCGGAGTATCATCAAGCACATATCCGTATGGAGCTTGTACCTCTACGATAGAATATCCCTTGCCGTAATCCAGTTTCTCAGGTGTGACAAGAGAACCGTTTGCGTCGGTATAGAACACATCAATCGTGGTCGGTGTCGGATAAGTAAAGGTCATTTTGACCTGATTGCCCTGCGGGTCGTAAATCTTAAATTTACCTGCTCCTGCATACGGAATACTCTTTCCGCTTTCTGCGTCCACCTTGACTACATTGACAAAGCTCTCGAAGTTACGGTTATTGATGAGATAACGATAAGTCTGTGCGTTCTGTGAAATGAACACATCAAAATCATCCATCATCTCTCTGCCTTCCCAACCGGAAGTCTGGTGTACGGTATAAATACCATACGGCATATCTTTTGTCTGACCGAAGCCATTTTCATCGCATACGATAGTATCTCTCTCGTCTTTATTGGCTGCGTCATAGCTTCCGGCAGATTTCAGGTAAATCTCAAAGGAAGCACCCTTTTCAGGTGTTTCAATCTTTGTTTCTCCATCATCAGTGTGTTTAATGATAGCCACATTGCCTTTGATTACCTGCTCGGTTACATCATTGGAAGTAAGGTTGTGTTCCACTTCATAAAGTTTCGGGTCTGCACCTACCTTGTGAATGGTCTTATCAAGCAAATATCCCTCTGACGGTGTAATTTCTCGGATTGTCCAGTCGGTATCACAAACATATTCTTTAGTAGTGAACTGACCGTTTTCATCAGTAACATACTTATCTACAAGCGTTTCGCCCTTATAGATACCGTAAACTGCTCCTGAAAGTTTGGCATTGCCCTGTGCTTCGCCCTTCTCAGCGTCGCTCTTTGTGACTGTTACAGTAAACTTCTTCAAAATGTTATTGAAGTTTCTTGTGGTTACTTCTTTCCACTTCACTGGTGCAGTCTGATTTTTTGGTACGACATAACGGATAGCTGTGTCTACTTCTTCAAGTGTATATGGTTCAGAACCACTGATAAGCACATCTTTGAAAGTTGCCACACCGTTTTTGTCTGTAACTGCATACTGGTCAACAGCATCACCGGAAAGAGAAGTACCGAAAAGATGGAACTTCACACCTTCAACAAGGTTATCTTCTGAGGACTTCACTACCTGAAGGTCGCCACGCTTCAATTTGTTATTGAAAGTGACCTTTGCAATCTGTCCTGCTACAACAGTAACTCTATGTGTTTCCTGCGGCTCGTACTTATCGTATGCCTGCTCGGTTACGGTATAGATACCCGGCATAAGGTTATCAATCTGGAATTTACCGCCATTAGCTGTTGTAACTGTCTGATTGATACCGTTTCCGGTAATCGTGAAGTTGATACCGTCAGCCTTGCCGTCCTCACTGGTCTTTACAATCTGACAAGAACCATAGCTGACTTTCATCTTCACATAACCGTTGATACTATCGCTTACTTCCTGAGCATAGCTGACAACATCCTGCACACTGGAGTTCTGACCGTGTTTGCCCTCTGACCATACAACCACACCTCTGCGGACTGCATTTTTCTTTCGTTGCGGTAATGGTAAATTCCTTACTCGGTGCAGTATCCATAGAAACAGTAAGTTTGTTACCATTCACTGAAAAGCTCACTCCACTGATACTTGCCTTGAAATTATATTTGGACAGCACATTATTGGAGTCTGTCAGAGTAGTTGTTGTGTACTTACTTCCGTTCCACTCAAGTTCTATTGTCTTTGCCGAACCGGACGATTTATTACAAAAAGCTCGGTATGGTCGCATGGTTCTGTACACTCTGCACCATACTGTTGTAATAACTGAAAATCTTATTGCGAAGCGGATGCTTTGCATTGATGACATCTTTCACATTACTGCAACCACTGGCTGCTACATGATTGAAGTTCGCATCACGCTCTCCGATAACAGTTTCCCAGATAAGAAGCTGTGTGGCATAAGCCTGTGCAATGCTGTTTGCTGCCGCTTCATTCTGTGACCTCCAAGATGTCGAGATTGTCCCACGGTAGCCATACTGTAAAATACGACCAACAAAAAGACGGATTTCATCTCCGGAAATAACCCCGTTGGCTGCAAGGTTATTAAAATAATTTTCGTCATACTTATTCATTGTCTGACCGACCTTGAGCGAAATTCCCGGCTCAATACAATAAGCAACATTGCCTGAGTATGAGCCAATAGCCTTAAGATTGGTAAAATTGGAACGTCCGGTATGCCAACCATTTTTCAAGGTCAAATTGCTGTGTCCCCATACCCCATCGTAATTAGCATCACCATCACGAGGGAAATCGACCATATAAACATCGGCTTTTTCTCCCGAAGCAGCATATGCTGTTGTCGAGCTAATGCCTGCAAAAGTGGTCACACACATAAGGGTCGCCAAGAAAAGCGACGTGACTCTTTTGAATTTTGACTTTATCATTGCGTTTCCTCCTGTAAAAATTGAAAAACACACCGTATCTCTACGATGTGCCTTTGTGGATTTTCTTTTACGACAAGATTTACCTGCCGAAAAACAAATGCGGATTTTTCGTTAATTTTTCATTTTACCATACACCTCCCGTCCGTTCATACTGTGCGATTGCCCCTTAGAGATAGACATATACTTTGAGATAGTTATATTCAAGTGAGATAGTATATATCATTTTCGGTAGGTAAAAAATAACTAAGGGGTTAGAGTGTGAGAAAGGGGAACTGTAAAACAGGCTATCTGCTGTCACGTTCTGCACGGTTACGCAAAAACTTGTTGTAATACTCCAATGCTTTGCAGACAAAATCCTCTGTCTGACTGACGGGAATGTTTTTCGGGATAAGCTGTCTTACTCTGTCGCCCCTTAACACGATTTTTTTTTTCTTTTGGTTCGGCTTTTCCTCAGACATAACAGCGTGGATTGCTTCTGTTGTAAGGTTGCCCTCGTTGAATAACTTTCGCATACGGATTGTCTGGTCGTGTGACGGGGTTGCGTCATTCAGGTCGATTTCGTCAACCACATCACGCTGGCAATCTTCATCAAGGTAAGAAAAAGTTCTACGGCAGGACGCATTTTAATACGCCCCTCATCAACAAATTCAAGCAGTTCGGGAACAAGGTTTGTTAGACGAATATAACGACGAACTTGCGTTTGACTGTCGCCCGATTGTTCTCCGATTATTTGAGCAGTTTCTTTGCCATCCGACCTTCCGACCCAGTGGGTTGGAAGTTAAATCTGTTCTTTTCCCTTGTCTGCTTAATGCTTCCAAACGCATTTTATAGGCAAAGGCTTTTTTCACTCGGCAATATCTCTGACCTCTGAAATTACTTTCAACCATTAAAATGGTCGCTTCATCTCTGTTCAGGTCTACAATCTCACTTCTCAGGGTTTCAAATCCTGCCAGTTCACAAGCTCGCTTTCGTCTGTGTCCTGAAACAAGTTCGTATCTGCCGTCCTCTTTCTGCCTTACCGTTGCCGGAGTAATAACCCTCTTTCCTTGACACTCTCCACAAGCTGCATCATATCTTCATCGTCCCTGACCTTAAACGGATGGTCGGGGAAAATCATCAATCAGCTCTAACGGAATATCTCGGATTTTTTGAAAGCTGTTCTTCATCTCTCTGTGCCTGCGTGGTAAATAAATCATCGAGCTTCGTGAGAGTGAAGTCGCTCTTTTCTTCCTGCCATCGGCTAACACCTCCTCTTTTGTAAATTCAGCGTATGCCTTAGACACTGTGCTGTTTGGCTCATAAGCATAAATGCTTTTACCTTTGGAAGAAGTTTCAGCGGCTTTTACGGCAATCGGGATTTGTGTTCGATACATCCTTATCTGATTACCGAAGTTTGCCCTGAGTGCTTCCACCGTACTCTTTGCAAGGTTTGTTCGGCTATCCACCAAAGTAAGCAGCATACCGTCTATCTTAATATCCGGATTGATATACTTCTTTACTTTTGAAATGGTCTGCACAAGCTGTGTCATACCCTTTGCCGGCAAATACTGAGCCTGAACCGGAATGATAACACTGTCTGCCGCCGATAAAGCATTGAGAGTAACCATACCAAGTGAAGGCATACAGTCTATAATTACATAATCATATCTGTTCTTCACTTGACTCAGATAATTCTTGAGTGTAGTTTCTCTGCTCATTGCGTTCACAAGGTTAAATTCCATTGCTGAAATCTCAAGGTTTGCCGGAACAAGGTCAACACCTTCTTCGTGGTGCAGGATACCAACCATAGGGTCTGTCATCGTTTCATTGATTACATCTGTGAGTTTCGTTGCAAGCGTAATACCCAAGCCGTCTGTATCCTGCCAACCAAGACAAGTCGTTAAATCTCCCTGCGGGTCTGCGTCTATGAGCAATACTTTCTTGCCCTGCATTGCAAGCCCGACTCCAAGATTAACTGTTGTGGTGGTCTTTCCGACTCCGCCTTTCTGGTTACATACGGAAATCGTTTTACAGTTTGACACTTCTTTTTTTGCCCTCCTTTCTGAAAATTCATAGCCACCGCATTATGGCTATGTACCTGACCGACTCATTTCCTAATCGGTCATAGCAATATTTGTTCTCAACACCCCTTGCCAAGCAAAATGCTTATGGGAAGTCACTAAGGAACAGACTGCTTATCTGTATCATAGGATTCTAACCTCTGCCGGGTACTCCGCCAGCTCCGTAGAGAAGTATCATTATCATTCTGACTGTCATCGCCATATCAGGAGCAACCTGATACTCATAGCCGGAGTTCTCGCTATTCTGAAATACAGAAATCACGGCGTACCTGCTAAAGTGGCTATCATCAGAAATAAAGTCTTAGTGAATGACTTATTCAATTTTCAAGTGAAAAGGCTTCCGTTTTTTGCTATCCGGAATGAACCCCTTCACTCATTTGGACAAAGAGGGTATGAAATGCACACCCAAAATCTCCGCTTTTCCAAAAATATTTCAAAAAAATTTTTGGAAATTAAAAAGCCGTCTGCTCCGGTTAGGAAACAGACGGCAAAACACGTTCTAAATGTATTCAATTTTCAATTTCTTTTTCTTTGCTTCAAGCACTTTGCAGAGGACATCATCTACTGCATCGGTGTATCGTCCCTGAGCTGCTAAATTGTTCTTCAGTTCAATGAGCGATTGTATCACTCGGCTTCGTTCTTCTTTCATTTAAGTATAGATGATAGGTTTTCTCTCTCATTGGCTATCCCCTCCATCTTTCAAATGTATTTTTGATTATCTCCACATCTTCCTCTGTATCAGAAGAAATAAATATATGTACGCTCTGAAATGCTTTTTATACGCTATTGGCATAATCCAGTTTCTGTGGCTTTCATCGGCAACTTAATCAGCCTTGATTCCACGTTGCTTGCACAGAGATGTTCCTTATTATTTCTATTTTCTCAGTCCGCATCTTCCTGACTCAATAGCCAACTTTTCTGTGGGATATATACATCAAGTGGAACTGCCGAAAACCTATCAGAACCAAGTTCAACTTTCAATCCTTTCAAATTAGAATAATAACTGATTGCCAAAGCAGGGAACAACGACATATACCCTGCTCACAAATTCTGCATCCTTTATTGAAATCAGTACGCTTCATTTATCTTCATACTCCAAGAATGACCGTATCTGCATTTCCACCACGCTCTTCTTTGCCGAAGTTCTTGAAACTTCTGTGGGCTTCAACTTATTTTGTTCATAATCCCATTCCCTCTAAAAACCTGCTTATCTGTCGTCGCCAAATCATTATATCCGGCAAGCACTTCTCTCTGCACAGACAGGGGCAAACCGTTCCTTTCACACTCGGGCATTGATAACTGATTTCCACTCGTTTCCACATTTTCTGCAATGCCACCAGACATTTTTCCTCGACTTTGCATTTACCTCATTTCGGTTTCAGAGGAAAATTCTTCTCTGACCATTCCTCGGCTATCTGTGGGTGTGTGTTTTTCAGGTCATTTTTTCCTTTAATAAATGTATAGCCACTGCAACAGGGACATTTACTGCCGCCTGAACGTAGAGATAAGCGTATTCCATTCATAACCGCAGGTTCTGCACTTCCACCAAGCCTTGCTGTTTGCAAACGCCATAACTTCGGTTGGCTTCTTTTCATTCTTCTTGTCCGACCATTCATTTGCAACTTCCGGGAACAGGGTTGCAAGGTCATTAAATCCGGCAAGCACTTTGTTATGGGAGCAGTACGGGCAACCTGTTCTATTGATGGTTCTGCTCTTTACAGTGGCTATCCATTCGTGTCCCTAATTCTACATTTCCATATCACTTTCTTGTGTGAGCCGATAGATACCTCTGTCGGTTTGATTTCATTTTTTCTGACCACTCCGAAGCCAATTCCGGCTTCAATGTACTTAAATCGTTAATTCCCTCAATCACTCTCGCACCGGAGCATATGGGGCATTTCTCTCCACTGGAACGAGCCTTTATACTTGTTTCCCATTCGTGACCGCAAGCACCTTTCCACCATACTTTCTTATTCGAGCCGAAAGTCACGCTGTCCGGTGTCAGCGGTAAATTCCTATCCGACCATTCGGCAATCAATTCGGGATGTACTGCCGCTAAACTGTTATTCATAGCCAAACCTCAACCTCCTTTGTGCTTAGAGTATATGAAGTTTTGGCTTTATCTTGTAGTTTGCGAATATCCGTATAAATAGAAAAAGCCCTTTGAGAAAGGGATTTCTCCTCTCTCAAAGGGCAAAGTTGGCAAACTGGAAGTTGCCGTTGTGAAGGTTATGCTCATTTTGCGTTATTACTCTTCCGAACTCCGTCATTCATTCTTTTCACTTTGCGTTTCCATACAAAATATTGAATGAGCCAAGTGATGACGAAAATTGCAACAAATATTCCTACATATGAAAGAATACCAATGGCATTATGCTTCATCCAATTCGTAATATAGGCAATCGGAAACATCGTAACACAGGCAATGGAAAAAAGTAAATTCCGCTTTGCTTTGCAAGGCTCCACGAATCAATTTCCCAAATAACGGAAGCCATTGCAAAGCCTGTACCCAAAATTCCGCAGAGAATTGTTTGAAGAATAACTGCGTTTAATTCATTTTTCATTGTATCAACAAGCTCAGGGTTGACAGGATAGAACGAACCATCTCCTATGCACATTGATATAATCACAGTTATTACAAAACCGATAGCAATGCCAAGAGGGAATCCGAGAAGCCCACGCTGAATCATCTTTTTTTTTTCATTTTTACCACCTCATATTCCTAATAATTGTTTGATCTTGGCGACAAAACGCCTTGAAACATAAGTAACCGTCCCATTTGAAAGCGTAACACAAATTGTTCCTGCAAAGCTTAAATCAAAACCCTTGACTTTTCTCAGATTGATAATATCCGAGTTTGATATTCGGACAAAAAGTTGCTGTCCAGCCGCTGCTCCATTTCGTAAAGCCGCAGACGGAGCGTGTACTCACCGTGATTTGTTTCGGCAAACACTTTGCCTGATGCAGCAAAAATGCGGTAAATATCAAACGGCTCCAACACTTCGACAATATCATCTTTGAATCCGGCAATCATTTTCGGCTGCTCGTCTGAAAGCCTTTTCGTGATTTCATTGATTTCGTCGGTCATTTTGTTTGTCACAACGATGATTTTGGGTTCCTTGCAGTTCTCATCTAACTTGATTTCAATTTGCATTTGCTCACCTCCTCTTTGTTACGGTTACAGTATAAGAAAGTCTAGAATTGATTTCCACCGATTCTCGATAGGTGGTCGTTTTCAGACCATAGACGGTAGATTATATAAATAATCTTCCTCATCAAATTCCGATTTGTATTTCTGTTCGTTTTAAAAATGGGCAATCCCGATTGGGACTGCCCATTCATCTTGAAAATTATGCGATTTTTAAGGCTCTGCACCGTTTCAAGCACCATTTGGTGTAAATTTGGTGTATTTGTGTATTTTCAGAGCTTTTTCACAAATGAAGTACATCCCGTTTTGTCGGGTAAAACGGTACTTCTTAGTAGAGCTTTGCACCTGCCGGGATTTTGTCATCTACCATAAGCAGATGGAGCTTTTCTTCGCCTTCTTCTTCGTGTACTGCACTCAGAAGCATACCGCAAGAATCAATGCCCATCATTGCTCTTGGGGGAAGATTTGTGATTGCGATAAGTGTCTTACCAACAAGTTCTTCCGGCTCGTAATACTCGTGAATACCGCTTAAAATGGTTCTATCCGTGCCTGTTCCGTCATCAAGAGTGAACTGAAGGAGTTTCTTTGACTTCGGTACTGCAACACACTCTTTAACCTTTACAGCTCTGAAATCAGACTTTGAGAATGTATCAAAATCAACATTTCTTCAAACAAAGGCTCAATCTTTACCTTTAGAAAAATCAATCTTTTCAGACTCAGTTTTTACATTTTTTCAGGTGCTTCAGAAGCTGTATTATTTACATCATTTTTCTTATTTACACCATCTAACGACTTCATTGTCGGGAACAAAAGTACATCCCTAATTGCAGGTGAATCTGTAAGCAGCATAACAAGTCTGTCAATGCCGTAACCAATACCGCCTGTTGGTGGCATACCTACTGCAAGTGCGTTAAGGAAGTCCTCATCTGTGTGCTGTGCTTCCTCGTCGCCGTTTTCTGCGTTCTTATCCTGCTGTGCGAAAAATCGCTCTCTCTGGTCGATTGGGTCGTTAAGCTCTGAGTATGCGTTACACATTTCCCATGTGTTAATGAAAAAGCTCAAAACGTTCAACATAATCTGGATTTTCATGGCTTCTTCTTAGTAAGTGGAGATATTCAAGAGGATGATCCATAATAAATGTAGGCTGGATTAAGATGCTCCTCGACAGTATTCCTCAAAGAAGAGGTTGATGATGATCGCCCTTATGTGACGCTTCCTCGAACTCAATTCCTGCTCTCCTTAGCAAGAGCCTTATGCTTCTTCTGTCAGTCTTAATTGTATCAAAATCAACACCGGCATATTCCTTGAATTGCGTCGATTCATAGTAAGTCTTCTGAATGGCTTTCCAAGGTCTATCATTACATCGCCGTAATGGTAGTTGTACCGCATACAGTCTCGGCAAGGTGTCTGAACATGCTCTCTGTAAGTTCCATCATACCGTAGTAATCAGTGTATGCCTGATAAAGCTCCATAAGAGTAAACTCAGGATTGTGTCTTGCGTCAACACCCTCGTTACGGTATACTCTGTCCTATTTCGTAAACTCTCTCAAGACCACCAACGATAAGTCTCTTAAGATAAAGCTCTAATGAAATACGAAGCTTAACGTCCTCGTCAAGTGCGTTGTAATGAGTCTCAAATGGTCTTGCAGCAGCACCGCCGGCGTTAGACACCAGTATAGGTGTTTCAACTTCCATAAAGTTTCTGCCGTCAAGGAAATTTCTGATTTCCTTTGATAATTATCTTTTTGATCTCTTTACAAATGTTTCCTTAACCTCAGGATTCATTATTAAATCAACATATCTCTGACGGTATCTCATATCAGTATCTGTGATTCCGTGGAACTTTTCTGGAAGTCACCTGTAAGCTCTTAGAAAGAAGAGTAATCTCCTCAGCGTGAACTGAAATCTCGCCTGTCTTAGTTCTGAAGATAAAGCCCTTAACACCGAAAATATCACCAATATCAGACTTCTTGAAGTCTGCATATGCTTCTTCGCCGATTGCATCTCTTTGAAATATAAGCCTGCATTTTGCCCTTAGAGGTCAGCAATATGTTACAGAAAGATGCCTTTCCCATTACTCTCTTGAACATCATACGTCCGGCAAAGCTTACATTAATTGAGAAGCGTCCATAATGGCTCTTCTCTCATTGTAATCAGCATTAACTGCTTCTCTTGCCTGCTGCTCATCTAAACCTTCAGTATTAACTGCTGGTCTGTCACCAAGAAGTTCCTTCTCATGTGCTTCATAGATGGCTCTGATTTCATCTGTGTGATGTGTTACATCATACTTTGTTATCTGGAATGGATCCTTACCTGCGTCCTGAAGGTTCTTTAACTTTTCCATACGAACCTTAATCTGCTCGTTAACGTCAGGCTGCTGTGCAGATTTATTATCTCCCATGAATGAGTATCTCCTTTTCTATACGTTACTGAAATATATCTTTATTAGTCGTTCTCTCAGAAATTAGTCGTTCTTTTACAGATACAACTGTATATTCAATCTCTCCAACAGGTGCTTCTACCTTAACAGTATCACCCTTCTTCTTTCCAATAAGAGCTGCACCAAGTGGTGACTCATTAGAAATCTTGTTATTAAGGCTGTCTGCCTCTGATGAACCAACGATTGTATACTCGATATCCTCATCGAATTCTACATCGTGAAGTACAACAACGCTCTCCATCTTAACTACATCTTTATTCTTATCGTTATCCTGAATAACCTCACAGTTAGCAAGAATTGCTTCAAGTTCTGCAATTTCTGTTTCGATATCTCTCTGCTCGTCCTTAGCTGCATCGTACTCAGCGTTCTCTGATAAATCGCCCTGCTCTCTTGCTTCCTTTAACTTCTGGGCAACTTCCTTTCTTTCTGACAACCTTAAGCTCCTCAAGTCTTGCTACTCTTTCGTCATACCCCTTTTTAGTAAGAAACTGTTTCTCTGCCATGTTCTTATCACCTTTCTATATATATGCTACACTAATATGCTTCTGCTCTACTAGAGAATAAAACCCCACAAGCGTCACAATATTATAAACTATCAGTTCCTGTCTGTCAATGCAGCCCTTCCAGTATCCTGTCCACAAGCCCATCAAACTGTTCCAGATTAGTAACCTGGTTAGCTTCATTTCTTAATGCCGCTGCGTGCTTGATTCCTGCTGTATACCATGCAAAATGTTTTCTCATCTCGCGGATTCCTGTAAACTCGCCTTTTTATCTCACACAATCCTTTGGCATGCCTCTTAATCATCTGGCATATTTTTTCAACAGATGGAGGTGCAATTATTGTACCATTATTCATATATTCAGAAACCTGTCTGAATATCCATGGATTTCCTCTTGCAGCCCTTCCAATCATTATTCCGTCACAGCCTGTCTGCTTCATCATATTAACAGCGTCTTCGCCGCTTTTAATATCGCCATTACCAATAACTGGAATCGATACTGCTTCTTTGACCTGTCTTATTATATCCCAGTCTGCATGTCCTGAATAATACTGCTGCCTTGTTCTTGCATGGACTGCAACGGCAGCCCCGCCTGACTCCTCAATAACATGTGTGCTATCTCAGGCGCATTTATACTATTCTCATCAAATCCTGCCCTTATCTTGATTGTAAGTGGCTTATCAAGTGCATCAGCCATCTTCTCGACTATTCTTCCGACAAGCACAGGGTCCTTCATAAGTGCCGAACCTTCGCCATTATTGACTACCTTTGGAACAGGACATCCCATATTGACATCAATTATATCGAACTCTTCAGAAAGTCTCTTCGCTATATCTGCCATGATATCAGGGTCTGAACCGAAAAGCTGCAATGCAAGCGGACGCTCCCCTGCACCGTCTTCATCAGGTCTTCTGTATTCTTATTGTTATACAGCACTGCTTTTGGCGCTGACCATCTCTGTACACATAAGCCCACAGCCCTGCTCCTTGCATAAAAGTCGAAATGGCAGGTCTGTTACTCCTGCCATCGGTGCCAATGCAATATTGTTCTTTATCTCAACATTTCCAATTCTCATAATTACTCCATGCCTAAGAAGAATACCTTTGAAGAAACATCTCAAGTGATTCAAGAAGCTCTCTCTTCTCATACTGATACTTTTTGACAAGCATGCCGCATGCTATCTCGTCATACAGTAAATCACCCTCGTCTGCTGATGATTTGAACAAAAAAGATTGCCCTCCTCATCGAATTCCATATCAAGTATTCCGCCTACTTCCTCTGTGAAAAGAACGCACATAATCTTTAACTCGTTCTTTACATCATCAGGAAGCTTATCGAAATCAGGGTTAAAAATAGTATTTCTTCTCATAAGAATTAGATACACATAAAACTACATTTTCATCAAACATATCCATATAATCCTCTCACAGAAACCTCTCCGGTTCTGATAATCTTCTCGCCCTCGTCTGTCTTAATGATAAGCTCGCCCTCATCATTGATTCCAAGTGCTTTTCCAACAATTTCCTTGTCAGCATATATTGCCTTGACGTCGCCGCCCTTATTGACAAGCATTGAATTATAGTCTTCTTTAAGCCCAGCCAGATTCTGTGTCTTAACAAATGTATCATAGTACTTTTGCAAAGCTCTCTGAAAATGCGGCTACTATACGGCTTCTTTTCAGATGGTCGCCAGTCTCAAGATACAGTGAAGAAGCTGTTGCCTTGATTGAATCATCAAATTCTGTCGTATTAACATTAATTCCCATGCCGATAACCACATAATGTATGTAATCCATCTCAGCACTCATCTCTGTTAATATTCCACATACCTTCTTTCTTATTAAGAACTATATCATTAGGCCACTTTATACGGCACTCTGCGTCATGTCCGTCCTCTGTAAGAACCTTGTGTATTGCCTCCTGAACAGCCATGGCTGCCACTATTGTAAGCATTGACGCATTGACTGGTGATATATCCGGTCTTAAAAAGAAGCGACATCCATATCCCGCTTCCCGCAGGAGATACCCAATTCCTGCCGCGTCTGCCGCGGCCGCCTGTCTGGCTCTCTGTTATATAAAGTGTTCCATCAGCTGCATTATCTCTCTCTGCCGCTCTCTTAGCTTCGTTGTTGGTAGAATCTGTCTCGTCATAATACACTACTTCGCGGATAATCCCGGTTGTACTGCCTGTATCCACACATGTAAGCTGACTCATTATCTCGCTTGATGTAAGAATATCAGGATACTGTGTTATATGATATCCCTTATTCTGGACTGCCTCTATAACATAGCCTTCTTCTTTTTTAACTGGTTTATCACCTTCCAGACAGCCGTTCTTGAAACCCCCCATCATATTGCACAGTGCCTGCCCTGACACATATCCATCTGATTTTCTCAAAACATTTAAAATCTTAGTCTTCATACCATTACCCGCCATGCTATTACTGCCATAAGCAGAAGTACCAACGTAACAACTGTAAGAATAACACCTGACACCGTTCTGTCACTCATGAAATTCTTAGCTGCTGTAAGTCCGTTAACTAATGCTCCAAGCATGAATTCCACAGCGAATAATATTCCGCTTCCACTGCGCAGGAAAAGTATAATTATGAATACCACTCTATTGCAAATGTGAGTGCTATATTGGCATAGTCTATGAGCATCTTGCTCTTTCTGTACGCGCCACTCGTTGTATAATACATAACGCCTCCATAATAAATATCTGGTGAATTACTATTTCATGCTGTGTCGTCCTGATTTTGGACTTTCACATGTCTTTCCACTGCTCTAACGTCCAATTCCGCGTGTCAACTTCCCGATTCTGGACTTCCTCGTGCCTATTCACTGTTTTAAAGTCCAATCTGTCATTCTTTCTCGTCACTTTTGGACTTTCACATGTCTTTCCCACTGCTCTAACGTCCAATTCCGCGTGTCGGCTTCCCGATTTTGGACTTCCGGCATGACACACGCCACTCTAACGTCCAATTTACTTCATAAGCTCCAAGTGTAGCTCCCATTCCAGCCTTGATTGTATGCATTCTGTTCTCTGCCTCGTCGAATACAACTGACTGCTCTGACTCAAATACTTCATCAGTAACTTCCATCTCGTCAAGACCGAATTTGTCATGAATCTCTTTACCAATCTTAGTCTTAAGGTCATGGAATGCAGGAAGACAATGCATAAATATTGCGTCCTTAGAAGCATTGTCCATAACTGCTTTGTTAACCTGATATGGAAGAAGTGCCTTGATTCTTTCAGCCCATACTTCATCAGGCTCGCCCATTGATACCCCTACATCTGTGTATAATACATCTGCGTCCTTAGTTCCTGCCATAACATCTTCTGTAAGTGTTACAGAACCACCGCTTATCTTTGCCCATTCCTCACACTGTGCAACAAGTTCCTTGTCTGGGAAATATTCCTTAGCTGTACAAGCTGTAAAATGTAATCCAAGCTTAGCACATACTATCATAAGTGAATTACCCATATTATATCTTGCATCTCCCATATATACGAACTTAACACCTTTTAATCTTCCAAGTTTTTCCTTGATTGTAAGCATATCTGCGAGCATCTGTGTTGGATGGTATTCATTGGTCAGTCCATTCCATACTGGAACTGATGAATACTTTGCAAGGTCTTCTACTATCTCCTGTCCAAATCCTCTGTATTCGATTCCTTCAAACATTGTACAGAGAACTCTTGCTGTATCAGCAATGCTCTCCTTCTTTCCAATCTGTGAACCTGTAGGGTCAAGATATGTAACACCCATACCAAGGTCATGTGCTGCCACCTCAAATGAGCAACGTGTTCTTGTACTTGTCTTCTCGAATATAAGTGCAACATTCTTTCCGATAAGTGGCTGTTCTACAATGCCCTTTTTCTTCTTATCCTTAAGCTCTGCTGCTAAGTCTATCAAATATAAAATCTCCTCAGGTGTGTAATCCTTGAGTGTTAAAAAGTCGCGTCCCTTTAAATCCATGACATCCTCCTGTCTGTATGGCAAATTCGCCTACATTGAATAATTAATAACTTTGTTCATTCTATCGCAATTATAGTCCTTCGTCAAATGCGTTGTTTAATTTGTGTAGTTGCAAAACGGTCGGTTGTGGGAGATAGTGGATAGCTTCCGTTAAACTTCTCTGCATAATAATAGGCACTGGGCGTTCCATGCTTCGTCCCCGACCGTTAACGCTGTCAACGCACATCCGTGGCGCCAGCTCACGCGTCCGTCCATGGACGCGTGTACACTCATTCTTTCTACATGCCCAGTACCTTTATTATGCGTTCAGTTTAAAGTCAGCTTTCCGCCATCTCCCACAACCTCCCTTTCTCCACACTTCTCCAAATTCAGGGCAGAGTAGCTTTCCTCTCCTACACCTCTCCGGACTGGTTCACCTTCCGTCCGCCAATAAAAAAGGCGGTGTGGCTTTTCTGACTGCAAACTATGCACATAATAAAAGCATTGAGCAAAGTCACTACCTATGTACGCGCGTCCACGGACGGACAGCGCGAGCTGTCTCGCACACGGATGTGCGTTGACAGCGTAACGAGAACTTAAACAACCTTCCACGCTCAATGCTTATTATTATGTAGCGTAGTTTGTACGGAAGAAAACCACACCACCTTTTTTATCCCTTAATGGAATATATGATCTCCAATTATTACAAAATCCGAATAGTTGTTAACATCTACAGTATATAATGCCCTGAATGATGTATAACCACCTATATTATTAACGCCTGATAATGCTTCAAGTGCTGCCTGCATGCATTCTGTGTTTCTTGGACCATTTGCAAGTCTTGCTGCAAATCTGTCTGATGGATTACCAGCGCCATCTGATACACCAGAGAACTGTGATCTCTGATAAACAACACCCGAAACTGTCCCCGGATAATGTCCGCTTCGCACTCTGTTAAGAATAACATTTGCAACAGCGAGCTTTCCTGCATATGGCTGATATGCAGCCTCCCCAGTCTATGATACATGCCATAAGCCATATATCATCATCTGATACGCTCATAGTTGGGTTATATGTTATATCTGTTCCTGATATTGTATTAGCAATTATCTTCTGTCGTCTTGCTTCCTCTGCTGCAGCAGCCGCTCTTTCAGCTTCTGCCTCTGCCTCAAGTCTTGCTTCTTCTGCAAGTCTTGCAGCCTCTTCTTCTGCTTCAATAGCTTCAATCTCTGCTATTGTATATCCTGCAAGAAGATTATCTGTTCCAATCTGTTCTGCTATAGCCTCTGCTTCTTCTCCAAAACATAAGCACTGTGTCTGTACATAACCTTCGCAGTTTCCTGAACTAACTTTTAGTCCATTCCTTTCCGACCATATCAACATCTACAAGTGTGTTAGTATATAATCTTCCCACAACCTGTGCTGTCTCTTCGTCAGAAGTGTCATAAACATCAAGATAAGGATCAGTAATTGCTACTGCCTTTGTTCTTTGTATGTTCCTGTTTCTTCATACCCAGTCACAAGAACCTCTTCTGTATTAGCTGAATAAGATGCAACCTTAATTCCCGTGTCAGTATTCTGTGTTTTCTCATAGGTAGTTGCCACTGCTGGAAGAACCGGTGTCATAAATAACACAATTGCAACTCCCACATAGCAAGCAGCTTTGCTACTTCTAAGTTTCATATTATACTTCCCTTCCGGCGGCTTATTTAGCTTCGCCTGTAAATTGTTACAGAAATGTTACAATTTATTACGGAAATATAATAGCAAAGTTACAGTAATTTGTCAAATATGTTAAACCCGCTCTATGAGCGGGTTTGCGGGTTTGTTTATTAAATTCATTTTACAAAATATAGTATATGACCATATATATAGTTGGTTATCTACACACTTCTCTGTCTGACAGCTTCGTATGTAAGAATTGTACATGCTATTGCCGCGTTAAGAGATTCAACCTCCCCTGCATCGGAATTCTTATAAGTGTATCTGCCTGCTTAGTGATATCATCTGTAAGTCCATTCCCCTCATTGCCTATTAGAAATGCGGTTCCTTCCCTGTAATCTTCACCAAGATATGTATTCTTTCCGTCAAGATGTGCAGCATATACCTTAATTCCGGAATTCTGACACTGTGAAACTGCATCGCTAAATCCTGCACATAAACAAATGGCACTCTGAATATAGAACCCATTGTTGACCTTATTGTCTTAGGATTATATATATCCACAGTATTAGAACTCATAACAACTCCAGTAACGCCTGCACCTTCACCATCCTTAATATAGTTCCCAGATTACCCGGATCCTGAAGATTCTCAACAAGAATCAGCAACGGATTGTCGGTAAGCATATCTGAAATACTGCTGTCCTTCATTCTTACAACCGCCATAATCCCCTGTGGTGTCTGTGTCTGTGACATTCTGTCAAATACATTATCGGCGACAATCTCAATATTGTCAGAAGAAATCCCCCTGCTTCTTAACCAGCTCATGCACATACTCAGGATTGTTACTATGAAATCTTTTCAGACATATATATCTTCACCAGCAAATCTGCTGGCACCTCAGATACCATGCGGACTCCCTCTACAACATATTCTTTTATTCTTCTTTCTTTTTCCCCCTGGCCTTCCTAGAAAGCAATGATATAACATGCTTTTACCTGTGAACTGCTCGTACTGGTTATCATTATGAGGTTACCTTTTTCTGCCATGCATTACTTAGAAAGTATAGCACTTATATTAAACTCATAATCACTAATATCCTTAGTCATAGCAAGAGCCTCATCAATATCATAATCAACAAACCTTCCGTCCTTATAAGCTACAAGTCTGTTGCTCTTTCCTTCAGCAAGAAGATCAACCGCATAAGCACCCATAATAGACGCATACATTCTGTCCTTACATGTTGGTGAACCACCACGCTGCATGTATCCTAAAATTGTAGCTCTTGTCTCTATTCCTGTAGCAGCTTCTATTCTTCTTGCCATTCCTGTTGAATGTCCGATTCCTTCAGCATTAATTATAAGATGGTGTTTCTTGCCCTTCTTTCTTCCTTCTATAATATGATTAATAAGAGCCTGCTCATCATTATCATATATCTTTCCGGAAGGAGGATATCCTCTGCACCAATTGGCAATACCACACCACAACGCAATATAACCTGCATTACGTCCCATTACTTCAATAATACTACATCTTTCGTGAGATGTTGATGTATCTCTTATCTTATCAATAGCTTCCATTGCAGTATTGATTGCCGTATCAAAACCAATTGTATAATCGGTACAGGCAATATCTAAATCAATTGTTCCCGGAAGTCCGATAGTATTAATTCCCTGTGCTGCAAGCTTCTGTGCACCTCTGAAAGAACCATCTCCACCGATTACAACTATACCGTCAATTCCATGCTTTCTGCATACTTCAGCACCTCTCTTCTGACCTTCTTCAGTCATGAATTCCATGCATCGTGCTGTATAGAGGACTGTTCCACCACGCTGGATAATATCAGCAACGCTTCGCTTGTCCATATCAATTATCTCATCATTAAGAAGTCCGTTATAGCCCTTCTGAATACCCTTTGACCTTAAGTCCCTTATTCAAAAGCAGTTCTTACAACTGCACGGATAGCAGCATTCATGCCTGGAGCATCTCCACCACTTGTTAATACGCCGATTGTTTTAATTTCCTTTGCCATAACTTCCCCTTTCTTATCTCTTAATATTACTTTCTGCTTTATGTTACCACATTATAAAAGAAAAAATCTTCTTTTTTTTGATAATTTTTACCAATGTTAATTAAAATTTATGTTGTAGCAACATTTTTCTCACCATATTTACTCTTAAGAAGATAAAGCAGGTCTGATGTCACCTTCACGCACTGACTCTGTGGAAGCGCTATTCTCTGTTTTTCTGCCACACAATATATTGTGACTGTGTCTTTACCGTCCGATTCTTTGAAAATATCAGTAAGCTCATCCCTGTGTGTCTCTCATACTCAGCAAGACTGTCAAACCTAAGCCACAATCTTCTTGGAACACTGTCAAAGCTCACAACACTGTCTGCCGCCGTAAGTCTTGCTGGTTTGTCGGCATCTGCCTGTATTCTTCCCCGTAACAAATACCTTGTTGGTTCGTATCAAAAAGTCTTTTATATTTTTTGATAATTTCTTGCAAACATGATTACCTCAACGCTTCCAACAAAATCTTCTATTGTAAGGTACGCCATCTGCTGGCCTGAACCGGTAGTAATAACCTTAATGTTACTTATAAGGCCACCTATCGTCTGCTTTGAACCGTTCATAAGCTTTTGCCTGTCCGGTTTCCTCATCAATAAGAAAATCTGTACTTCTCGCAGAAATATGCTTCTCCCACATACCAGTATATTCATCCAGCGGATGTCCTGTTACATATACACCGAGAACTTCTTTTTCCCGCTTCAAGCAGATCCTCCTTTTCAAACTCCTGAATATCAGGCACTTTCATTTCAAGGCTCTGTTTATCCTCTTCACTTACGAAATCAAATAGTGACATTTGTCCTGAAATAGCATCTTTATTCTGCTTAACAGCACTATCAATCATTCTCTCATAGACATTCATCATGCCCGTCTTGTATTACCAAATGTGTCAAATGCACCTGCAAGTATAAGATGTTCCACTGTTCTCTTATTAATTACCCCTGCCATCCTTGTAATAAAATCCTGCATGGAGTGAAAATCACCATTATTGGTTCTTTTCTTCAATAATCGCAGTAATTGTAGGTCTTCCCATACTCTTTACCGCATTAAATCCAAACCTTATGTTCTTACCTTCAACACCGAACTCAGCAACTGATTTATTGACATCAACAGGAAGAATACTAATTCCCATCTCTCTAGCTGCAAGAATATATTCTGCGACCTTACTTGTTTTATCAGTTACACTTGATATCAGCCATGCCATATACTGTACAGGAAAATGTACTTTCAGATATGCTGTCTGATATGCCACAACCGCATAGCATGCCGCATGTGATTTGTTAAATGCGTATTTTGCAAAGTCCATCATCTCATCATATATCTTATTGGCTGTCTGTTCACTTATGCCATTCTTAATACAGCCTGGTACTCCGTTAGATTCATTACCGTATACGAAATTTCTGACGTTCCTGCTCCATTACATCAAGCTTTTTTCTTAGCCATTGCTCTTCGCACATTATCACTACCGCCCCACGAATATCCGGCAAGGTCACGGACAATCTGCATAACCTGCTCCTGATAAACCATACAGCCATATGTCGGCTCTAAGATTGGCTCTAACTGCGGGCATTCATAAGTTATGTTTCCCGCGTTCTCTTTTTCCTTTAATATACTGTGGAATGAAATCCATAGGTCCCGGTCTGTAAAGCGATATTCCGGCAATTAAATCCTCTAAACAATCCGGTTTTAACTCTTTCATGAAGTTTTTCATTCCGCCACTCTCTAACTGGAATATACCTGCACATTTGCCCTGACTTATACATTCAAATACAGCCTTATCGTTATATGGTATATTATCCACCGAAAATGCAGGGTCAATCTGCTGTTCACATTTTTTCAGTCTGTTGGATTACAGTTAAGTTTCTAAGACCTAAAAAGTCGAATTTTAACAGTCCCCAAATGTTCCAAAGTAGGACCTTCAAACTGCGTAACCTTAACATTATCTGCTCCAACTGCAACCGGAACATACTCTCCAACATCCTTCTGACTGATAAGAACACCTGAGGCATGAACTGAAGCATGCCTTGGCAGTCCTTCAAGTCTCTTTTGCTTTATCTATAAGATCTCTCACTGTCTCATCAGCTTCATACAATGCCTTAAACTCAGCATTTGGCTTAATGTCCCTGTCTGCGTCACCATTCATTGCACTGTCAATCGTAACACCAACCTTCTGTGGTATCATCTTCGCAATGTTATCAACCATCGCATATGGAAGATCCATAACCCTTCCGACATCTTTAATAACGGCTCTTGCTGCCATAGTTCCAAATGTGATTATCTGGCACACACATTCTTTTACCATATTTTTTCTATAACATAATCAATAACCTTCTGTCTGCCTTCTGGTGCAAAGTCCACGTCAATATCGGGCATGGACACACGCTCAGGATTCAGGAATCGTTCAAATACAAGATTGTATTTAACAGGGTCAAGCGTTGTTATTCCAAGACAGTATGACACAAAGACTTCCTGCCGCCGAGCCTCGTCCGGGTCCAACCGGAATATCATGTGTCTTGGCATAATTAATGTAATCCCACACAATCAGGAAATAATCGACATATCCCATTGAATAGATAACTGACAACTCGTAAGAAAGTCTCTGGAATATATCATTCAGAATCCTCTGCCCTTTTTATAACAACATCTTTTCTGTCTGCAACTATTGATGCTTTTGCCTGCTCTATAATATCTTCAACGCATACATCTGCGGTCTTGTCCGGATATCTCTTCTTTAATCCCTCATAACATAAAGCATTAAGATACACCCATGAATTCTTTCCATATTCTTCAGGCACATCAAATGCTGGTAGCTTTGTAACTCCGAATTCTATCTCAACATTACATCTTTCTGCTATCTTATGAGTGTTCTCAACTGCTTCCGGTACGTATTTGAACGATTCCGCCATCTCTTCCTCTGACTTTAAATAGAACTGTCCACCCTCATATCGCATCCTGTTTTCATCAGAAAGCTTCTTGCCTGTCTGTATACACAATAATATATCATGTGCATCTACATCATCTGCATAGGTATAATGAACATCATTCGTACATACCAGTTCAATTCCGGTCTCATTATGCATACGCATAAGCTGTGGATTGACATAGTGCTGTTCTGCTATTCCGTGATCCTGTAATTCAAGAAAGAAATTTCCCTTTCCAAATATATCCTGAAGTTCAAGTGCAGCATCTCTTGCAGTCTCATACATGCCTCTTGACAGATATCTCTGCACCTCACCTGCAAGGCACGCACTCGTAGCAATAATTCCCTCGTGATATTCCCTTAGCACTTCCTTGTCTACTCTCGGCTTATAGTAAAAGCCTTCTGTAAACCCCCTTTGAGACTATCTTCATAAGATTCTGATATTCAGGTATTACACCGAACGAAGTACACAATGAT
>VOFK01001793.1_pt1 | contig 25367 bp, 38 predicted proteins | sample 5384121 | NCBI WGS metagenome assembly VOFK01 (sample SAMN12384730, study PRJNA508395) | human gut metagenome | isolation source: healthy gut J | host: Homo sapiens | reverse complement strand
TTGAAGGGTCTTGAAGAGAACAGAAAATGAAACGGAACAATGATCCGGAAATGAATAATATATTGAAAAAGCTGTCTCAAACTTGAATTACAAAGATGAGACAGCTTCTTTTCATTTCACGCAACGCTTTACATAGTGATCGGGCAGGGGAGGTGGAGCGGTTTCCACATTTACACCTTCCGGTTTCTGTAAGACCTCTTCCACTTTCATTCCTTTCACCAATCGGCCTGATGCCTTGGCAAAAAGTTTCCATTGCATCCGCCCCCAAAAGAATACCTGTTGAACCACATCGTCTTCCGCTTCTGCCTCAATGTGGCTGCTGCAAGGTTTACCTTGCGTTTTTATAAGTAATCTTCATTTTTACTTTCTTCCCTCAGCTTGGTTTCATGTTTGTATAAACCAAATGCTGGACATCATCAAATTCTTCCAAACGCTCTACCATCTTATCAATTGTTTCGCGCTGTTCGGGGATTACATCCTTCAGATCGTTAGGAATATAAAGTAAAGTCACCACCGACCACTCAAAACCGCATTCTTCCAAGTGTTTCTGAATAGCGGCATAGCTCTTCCAAGGGTCACCCGTAAATAGTGATTGTTCCTTCTTCTTCATCGATATCGAATTCATCTTCTACATTGTAATCTATCAAATCAAGAATCAGTTCTTCCATATCAAGACCTTCTTTACGCTTAAAAGTAAAGACACATTTATGATCGAACAAGAAAGCCAATGAACCGGTAGTTCCCATGTTGCCGCAAATTTGTTGAATACAGAACGGACATCTGCTACAGTACGAGGTGGTATTATCGGTCAAAAATCCACGAATACTGCTACCCCGTGAGGGCCGTATCCTTCGTAAGTCATACCTTTGTATCGCTGGTATCCTTACCCATTGCATTTTTAATAGCACGCTCGATGTTATCCTTCGGCATGTTTTTCGCGCTTACAAGTAGCGATAACACCACGCAAAAGTCGGGTTGTTTTCGGGTTCCGGACCGGCCTGCTTTTTACAGCAATAGCAATTTGTTTACCCAGTCTTGTAAAGTCTTGGCCATGTACTTGGCCCCATCTTTTCAGCTTTGTAGCTTTTCTATATTCAAATGCTCTTCCCATTGGATTATATTTTTATAAATGGTTATTTTATCAATTATCTTAGTTTCGCATTCAATTTGCTTTCCAGATTGGCAATCAGCTTAGACATGATTTTGTCGATTTGCTTGTCGTTCAGTGTTGCATTTTCATCCTGCAACAAGAAGCTGACAGCATAGCTCTTTACCGGTTCCAAATTCTTGCCTTCATGTAACATCAAACAGTTCTACTTCTTTCAGCAACTTCTTTTCTGTTTCGTAAGCTATCTTTTCGATTTCGGCAAATTGGATATTCTTGTCGAGTAACAATGCCAAGTCACGTCTTACAGCCGGGAACTTGGAAAGTTCCTTAAAGTTGACCTTCGAAGTCTTGATGGCTTTCATCAGCTCATTCCAATTGATTTCGGCATAATACACTTCGTTGTCGATATCGAATGCTTTCTGAATCTTCTTGCTGATGACACCAAACGTAGCCAATAACTTGCCGCCACGGGTGTGTACGCTGACAGCTACAGAATAGATATCATTACTCAAATTACCGAATACCACGTTACCGAAGTTCAAGCCCAAACGAGTGAAGATATTCATCACATAAGCTTTCAGTTCATAAACGCTGGTGTTTTCATCAGGATGTGCCCATGAGTTGCTCACACGCTTACCTGTCACCCACAATCCCAGATGATATTCTTCTTTGTATGCAGCCAATACCTTTTCAGGGTTCTTCTTTTCCGCATTAAAGAAATAGCAGTTACCGAACTCAAAGAACTTCAAATCGGCATTCTTACGGTTGGCATTGTGCTGGATGCTTTCCAAGCCGCCGAACAACAGCGTCTGACGCATTACATTCAGGTCATTGCTTAACGGATTCATTAAGTTGACAAGGTTTTCGGGCTTGTAGGTTTCCAAACCTTCATAATATCCGAAGCAGCAGTCAGTGAGTTATTCAGAATTTCATTGAATCCGCAACCTATCAACTGTTCGGAAATCAAGTTCTGAAGCTGTTGGGATTTATCTACTTCCCCCTTCGTGGTCAGGCTTGACTTTAATGTTGTGGGAATTTCCACATTATTATATCCATAGATACGGAGAATATCTTCTACCACGTCACAGTCACGCTGAACGTCTACACGGTAAGCAGGAACTTGTAAAGTCACTCCTTCGGGAGTCTCGTTTACAATCTTCATCTCAAGACTGGTAACGATACTCTTTATGGTTTCCACCGGTATGGTTTTTTTCCTATCAGTGAATGGACTTTCTCATAATTTAATTCTACTGTAAAATCCGGCTATCGGGGAGGGTAATTGTCTTTAATTTCAGAAGCGATAGTTCCGCCTGCCAGTTCTTTTACCAGCAAGGCAGCTTCTTTCAAGGCATAAATAGTTCCGTTGGGATCAATACCACGCTCGAAACGGAAAGAAGAGTCGGTACTCAAGCCATGACGACGCGCCGTTTTACGCACCCAAGTCGGATTGAAATAAGCGCTTTCAAAAATACATCTACTGTCTGCTCGGTTGTTCCCGAATCCAGACCACCAAATACACCGGCAATACACATCGGCTCTTCAGTATTACATATCATCAGGTCCTTGTCGGATAATTTGCGTTCCACTTCGTCCAAAGTAACGAATGTAGTACCTTCGGCAACAGTCTTTACAACAATCTTTCCACCCTTAATCTTATCGGCATCAAAGCAATGCAGCGGTTGGCCGTAAGCATGAAGAATGTAGTTAGTGATATCCACAATATTATTGATAGGACGTACTCAATCAGGCGTAATTTGTTTTGCAGCCATTCGGGACTCTTTTTACAGTTACCCCTTTTATGGAAACTCCGGCATAACGCGGACATGCTTCCGTATTCTCTACTTCAATGGCGATGTCCATATCATGGTTTGTCCACTTTAAACGCTTCTACAGACGGACGTTTTAAAGTGGCTTGTTTGCCGTTTTGAATCAGGTAGGCATACAGATCTCGGGCCACGCCGTAATGTGAGCAGGCGTCCGCACGGTTCGGGGTGATATCCACTTCCAGTACGTATTCGCTTTTGATATTGAAATAATCTTTAGCGGGGAGTACCCGGAACAGCATCCGCCGGCAGTACGATGATACCTTCGTGGCTGTTTCCGATACCGATTTCGTCTTCGGCACAGATCATACCCATAGATTCAATTCCGCGGAGCTTTTGATTTTTTTATGGTAAAGCATTCTTCACCGTCATATAGCTTTGGTGCCCAAAGTGGCAACCACAACTTTTTGTCCGGCAGCTACATTAGGAGCACCGCAAACAATCTGCACAGGTTCTCCCTGTCCCAAGTTAACCGTAGTTACATGCATGTGGTCAGAGTTGGGATGAGGTTCGCAAGTCAGCACTTCACCGATAACGATACCTTCCAGACCGCCTTTAATTGTTTGGACTTCTTCTACGCCTCCTGTTTCCAGACCGATAGAAGTCAGCGCTGCTGCCACTTCATCAGGGGTCAAATCGAAGTTGACGTATTCTTTCAGCCAATTATAAGAGATATTCATATATGATATATTTTATGTATTTCAAAATGACTTGCAAATTTAGTAATTATTTTCTTTTTATCCTGTTATTTATCCATCACAGATTACTCAGATTAACACAGATTTTTCTTTTGAGGGAAATAATCCGTGTTAATTCTGTGAGGGATAAATAAATGTCAGAACGGTAAAGGTCCTTCGGGAATAGGGGCTCCGAACGGATTATTGTCGGCAGGTGCGGCATCAGGAGATGGGGGAGGTACACTGTTGCCGCCACCGTTCATTTTGGAACGGATAATACCCGGTGCCTCACCCGGCATAGGCACGATGACATCATCGTCCGGATTCTGGAAGCGGGCGAATTCGCCACGGAAACGCAGCAGTACATCACCTACGGCACCGTTACGGTGCTTGGCGATAATGATTTCTGCCATACCGTGCAAGTCGTTCCCTTTTTCATCCGAGTAGATTTTATAGTATTCCGGGCGGTGGATAAAGCATACCATATCGGCATCCTGCTCAATAGCTCCGGATTCACGGAGGTCACTGAGCTGGGGACGTTTTCCGTCAATACCCTCACGACTTTCCACACCACGGTTCAGCTGGCTCAGTGCGATGATGGGGATGTTCAGTTCTTTGGCTAACCCCTTCAGTGAACGTGAAATCGTACTGACCTCTTCCCTGACGGCTACCGAATGACATTCCGCTGGCATTCATTAACTGAAGGTAGTCAATGATAATGATTTTTACCCATGCTCGCGTACAAGCCGTCGTGCTTTGGTGCGTAATTCAAAGACGGACAAGGATGGTGTGTCATCCACATACATCGGAGCATCGTATAATTCTTTTATTTTATAATCCAATTGTCCCCATTCATACGGAGCCAACTGACCACTCTTGATTTTCTCACCCGGAATTTCGCACACGTTGACAATCATACGGTTGACTAACTGTACGTTGGACATTTCAAGAGAGAACAAAGCCACAGGGATTTTCGCATTTACCGCCATGTTCTTTGCCATGGAAAGCACAAAAGCCGTTTTACCCATAGCGGGACGGGCGGCAATAATCACCAGGTCGGAATTTTGCCAGCCCGAGGTCATTTTGTCCAATGCATGGAAACCGCTTTCCAGACCACTCAGCCCGTCCGTTCGTGCCGCCGCTTTTTTGAAGCATCTCATACGCTTCCTGAATGACAGGGTTGATTTGCGTATAATCCTTCTTCATGTTCTGTTGCGAGATTTCGAACAGTTTTCCTTCCGCTTCCTGCATCAGGTCGTCCACGTCTTGGGTTTCGTCGAAAGCCTTTGTCTGGATGTTGCTGGTAAAGGTAATCAGTTCGCGTGCAAGAAACTTCTGCGCGATGATACGTGCGTGATATTCTATGTGTGCGGAAGAGGCTACCTTGCCGCTTAGCTGTGTTATGTAAAAAGGACCGCCTGCATCTTCCAGTTCACCGGTGCTGCGTAATTGTTCGGCCACAGTCAAGATATCGACTGGTTGCTGGCGTAAAGCCAAAGAGGTAATAGCCGAATAAATAAGTTGGTGACGGCGTTCATAAAAAGATTCGGGACGAAGAATCTCACTTACTAATGAGTAAGCATCTTTTTTCTATCATTAAGGCTCCCAATACAGCTTCCTCCAGCTCAGGTGCCTGGGGCTGTCAATGTCCGTATTCGTCAACAGGCTTTGCTTTCGAAGTTTTGGGAGTACGTGTCATTTTTTCGTTTCTGCCATTGTCGTCTGTTTAAAGTAGGGCAAAAGATAGAACTTTTTGCTGAGTTGGACACTCGTCCATTCCCAAAAAATAATAAAAAGAAATATGAACCTGAATCTACGGAGAAATGAACAATCTGGACAGTAAATGGTTTTTTTTATATGGTAAAATGAAAAGTTTGTTCTATATTTGGCGCTCTGTCCGGATAAAAAGATGGCGTGCATCTTTGTAGAACGGGCAACAATCTAACGAAACACACTAAAAATAACTATTTAAAGAACAGAATATGATTACATTTCCTAATGCAAAGATTAATTTGGGACTTAATATTGTAGAAAAGCGCCCGGATGGATACCACAATCTGGAAACCATATTTTATCCGATAAACCTGCAAGACGCTCTGGAAGTGACGCGGCGGGAAAACAATGACAAAGAATACACTTTACACATAAGCGGATCTCCTTTGGAGGGTGAACCCGAAGATAATCTGGTAGTAAAAGCCTATAAGTTATTAAAAAAAAAAGACTATCCCGGACTGTTGCCGGTAGATATACACATGTACAAGCATATACCGGCGGGTGCCGGACTAGGTGGCGGATCATCAGATGCCGCTTGTATGATAAAGCTTCTGAATGATAAATTTTCATTGGGACTCAGTACGGAACGGATGGAGGAATATGCGGTAAAACTAGGGGCAGACTGTGCTTTTTTTCATTCGGAACAAACCTGTTTTCGCTACCGGAATAGGGAATCTGTTCGAGCCTGTGGAATTGTCATTAAAGGGATACCACATAATTTTGATTAAACCTGATATCTTTGTGTCCACCCGGATGCGTTTGCCGAAATAAAGCCTGTGCGTCCGGCTGTTTCTTTGAAAGAAATTGTAAAAAGCAACCTATGGAAACATGGAAACACAGTATGAAGAATGATTTTGAAGATAGTGTCTTCAAAAAAGTTCCCTGAGATTGCTGCTATAAAAGATGAATTGTATGATTTGGGGGCAGTGTATGCCGCCATGAGTGGCTCGGGGTCTTCCGTCTATGGTATTTTCAAAAAGCACCGATAGAGAAATGTGGAAGATAAATTCTGTGGATGCTTTTGCAGACAGAGAGCGTTGGAATAGTGTGGCAGATCAGTGGTTAGTGGTTAGTGGACTGCGCTGTCATGCCGCAGGTATTAACCACTAACCACTATAGTCTATCTTTTTACATAGTGCCTTGAAATCACAATAGGTACATTTTTCTATGATTTCTGTTTGGGCAAATGATTTTTCCGGATTAAATATTTCTTCTAATAATCCTTGAAGTCGTTCACGGTATTCTTTTTTCATATTTACTGAAATCTTCCACAGCCTCTTTGGGCTTTCGTGGCTCGCCCATTTGTATAACGGGAGAATAATAGGTTTCTGTAGCGGCCCGATGAATATAGAGAAGGGCCGGAGCTATCTTCATCGTTGGTTGCTTGCGGCACATGATGGCGGCATACAGGAACGTCTGGAATACATAGTTGGAACGTTTCTTGTCCGGAATAAACAGAGATTCCACATGGGGTGGGGGGGGTGTCTGCATCACCGCCTGTCTTGTAGTCCACAATACGGAGTGTGCCATCCTTGCTGTCCATACGGTCAATAATTCCCCCGATACGTGATTTTATGACTCCTTTGGGTGTTTGTATGTCGATGGGTTCATCCACTTCCATTTCCGATGCAATAAAAGTGAAGGGAGCGTAACGTAAATCATTTTGTAAAAGTTGTTTTAAATATCTTGCAATAACGGCAGAGTTGATAAGTTGTACGCCGTTATATTCCGGTTTCTCGTTTTGCGGAACATTAAAGAATAATTTCTTGAATGCTGTATCCACATAATCTTGCAGCTTCACTTCATTGCGTAGCAACGTTTCCAATGCTTCCTTATTAATGACTTTGCCATGAGTGGTCAGGTCTTTATAAATATGCTCGGCGGCATAATGGAAAAATACTTCCGAATGTGGCAGAATCTATTTCCGCACTCACTTCATCGGGGGGCGGAGAGGCCGGCTACATACCTATAATAAAAAATTTTAAAGGGACAATCCAGGTAATAGTTCAAGGCTGATGGAGAAAATTTTGCTTTGGGATTGGCACGGACATCAAACAGGCTTTGCATCCGGCGCATGACATCCGGGGTCTTTTTTCTACAGTGATAGGCGAGGTGCCTTGGGGGGACTGTCCGGCCTCCAGAAACTGACGTGTGATGGGGTGAGGCCATTCGATCAGAATTGCAGCATGAAACGGCTCCATTCGCCGCGGTTCAGTCCGTCCGAACTGGTATTGTACATCAAGGTAATCCTTTTCTGCCCGTTGCAGCAGACGATAGAAATAGTATGCATATACGGCAATCTTATGCTCTATGGTGGTCATTCCGAAAGCTTTGCGCAGGTTGTAAGGAATAAAGGAAGAGTCTCCTCCCGATTTGGGAAGCTGCCCTTCGTTGACCGATAGTAATACCAAGTGGCGGAAATCCAGGTTGCGTGTTTCCAATACCCCCATGACCTGCATACCAATGGCCGGTTCGCCATGGAATGGAAATATTGGTCGCTGACAAGACCTTGACCAGCAATCGCCGGAATGTTTCGCTCTGTACGGTTAATTCATCTTCTTCTATCAGTGTGCGGAACCGGTTGATGGTGGTATAGGCTTTGAAAAGCGACTCCCCGGTAAAGTTGGTTGAATGCATCTGTGTCTTCGGTACCGGAAGTGTTTGTCGGTAAATGCCTCGCCACTTGCTGCAAAGTTTCGGACAGGCGTATGCACAGATTCAGGTTTCCGAAAGCGGAGTGAAAAGCCGGGTAAGGAATTCATCTTTACCCAATTCGCCGGGTAACGGATAGAAACGGTTGTTCCGGGTCGTTCTTTTTCCAACAATTCGGCTTGACCGGTGAGTTGCCGGGTATAGGGGTGTTTTAACAGTGTAACAACCGATTGAAACGTGTAGCGGCCGCTTTTGAAATTAAATCCGTGGGTATGCAACTCCAGTAAGGCGATGAGGAAACTATATACAGGAGTTTGCGATAACGGAAATCCCATGGTGATATTGACATGTTTTTTACTTCTGCCGGCAATGAATGGAGGACCGGCTGAAGCAATGCTTCGTTACACAATACGACTGCGGTTTCCTTTTCCGGTGTAGTCAGATTGTTTCGTATCCATTGAGGCAGGTAACGGGCTTGTGCATTTTCAGTAGAAGATGCGATGTAGGTGTACCTCTTTAGGGTTTCGAGAGATTTTTGAATAACTCACCGGACAAAGGAGAAGGAAAGTCGCGTAAGTTCCGGCGGATAAACTCTCCGGCTTCATGGGTGACGGCTTGTCTGTTTTCCTTCATATAAAATTCGTCGTAATCCCAATAAAAAAAACAGCTTTCCGGCATTTTCAATTGGGTGAACAACGTATGTTCTACTTTTGTTCAGTACATTAAATCCTACAAAAACATATTTCTCGTATGGAAGTTTGTCCACATCCAGGTGCTCTATGACGTGGCGGTACATCATTCCTTCGTAGGCAATGTTTTGAGAAGCTAAGGATTCACGGAACCCTTTGTAGATGTTTCCCAATACGTCCCATAAAGAGATAAACCGTTCTTTCAGCGCTGTTCTCCGTTCGATGGAGAAGTTCTGGAAGAACTGCCGGATAGCTTCTTCCTGCTCATCGTCAATGAAGGTGTAGTCGTCCATTATGTTGCGCAGATCCTGTAAATTGGAAAACAGTTTGTCGGTATCCACTTTATTTTTGTCGGCATCGTCAAAATCACTGATCAGCATTTCTCCCCAAAAATAGAAATCATCCAGTGTTTCCGTACTTTGAGTTTCCCGTCGGAATATCTTATAAAGTTCGCATACCAGTTTTTTACCGGATCTCCCACTTCCCACGGAGAAAGGCTACGGAACAATTCGCTGATGCTGACGTATGCGGGCGACCAAATAGGTGACTCCGACTCTTGGGCGAGATACTCATTAAAGAAAAAGTCCGGCACGTTTGTTAGGAAAAACCACGGCTGTATGTGCCAGGTTTCCTTCCGTATGTTTATATAAATCGGCTGCTACCAGTTTCAAAAAGCTTTCCATTATTCTATTTCCTCCAGTTCGTTGTTAAATACATACCATAAATAGCCACGGATATGCTCATATCCCATATCCGATAATAAATCCATATATTCTTTCACCTGCTTGTTGTAAGCTTTCCGCTTTTTACCGAATTTAAAGTCCACCACAATCACCTCTCCGTCTTTCATCATCACGCGGTCCGGACGGCGGGTTTGCAGCACTCCTTTTTCCCGATAAATAATGGCACACTCATTGTATAGTTCCCCAGCGGCCCGAATACCATTCTTTGACCAGCGGATGCCTCAAAGCCCATTCGGTGAGTTTTTCGTATCTGTTCCTCCTGTTGTACCGACTCTATGATTCCTTCGAAACGCAGGCGTTCTATGGCGGGAGGCACATCGTCCGTGGTACGGATTACGGAGAACAGATTATGCAACAACTGTCCTTGCCGGATGTATTTGTCTTCCGCTTCCTCTTCTCCCCGGATAAATTCCGGCAGAACGGTTGGACTGTTTGAATTCGATGTTGGTTTCCAGCGTTTCCAGATGGATAGGCAAACGTCGGGCTACAGTCAGCAGCAGCTTGTTGCCGGACACTTGTTTTTCCTCTTCGTGAGATGAGAGATAGAGCGTTCCCAGTTCGTATATTTCTTCTCCGGTGGCATAGCTCTTTCCGGTCATGTCGGATAAGGCACTTCCCAACAATTCGGATACCGTTCCTTTCTGTTCCGCCTTTCCATATATAATCAAGTTCTTTTTGGCACGGGTAAATGCCACATAAAGCAGGTTCAGATTATCCACCCATAATTGCAAGCGTTCATTCAGGAACTCTTCCCCGATAAATGGATTGCTGCATGGCTGTGGAATAGTTGATGGGAACAATGTCAAGATCGCTAAACGGAGCTTGCCGGGGGAGCACACCATACCAGATGATTGTAAGTCTCATTCTCCATTTTCCAGTCGCAGAAGGGTAGCAGTACGGTATGGTATTCCAATCCCTTTGGACTTGTGGATGGAGAGAATGCGAATTCCTTCCACCTCGCCGGAAGGGATGGTCTTGCTGCCTAGTTTTTTCTTCCCAGTAGGTGATAAAAGCGGATAATTCGGAAGAATTGCTTTGCAGATATTCCGTCACGGCATCAAAGAAGGCGCACAGATAGGCATCCTGTTGTTCGATGCAGGACATCTGGAACAGATTGAAAAGTTTTTCCATCAGCTCATACAGTGGCATGAGGCAGAAGCTTGCTCCGCTTCTTTTATGAAATCGAATGGCAGATAATCATCTATTTCGTTCAGCAATAGAGTGTTGAGGTCTATTCCTTTATGTAATACTTCATTCTGATAGGCAGCAGCCAGTTGTGCCTTGGCAATCCGGTTTTCGGGTTGTGACAAGTAGCGCAGGCCATCCATTATCATACATACCGCCAGTGAGGCATCCAGTCGGAATGCCTCATCGGATACGATTTTGTAAGAGGTGTTCTTGTCGAAGTAATCGGCTATTAAAGGGGCATGCTTCTGTTCTTGCGCACCGTGGATGGCAATATCTTTCAGTTGCACGCCCTGCGCCACAAGCAGCTCCACTTCTTCTCCTAGGTGGTGCAGGGTGTTTTCCATATAGGTCATGTCTTCCGTATCCGATAGAAATTCCACTTTGACATACCCTTTTCCGGGATCTTTGTATGTTTCCTGACACACGTCGTTGTAGGCTTCCTTCAGTTCCTTGCATTCCTTTTTTTGTTCTTCCTTGTAAATGTTGTTCAACACCTCGCAGGCGGCTGTAAACACTTCGTTGTTGAAGTGAATGATGTTTGCGGCACTCCGGCGGTTGGTGGTCAGTGTGTTGACTTTGACGGGAAAGGCGTCGATGTTTGTTTTCGATCCGTTCAGTATGCCCCAGTCACCGTTTCTCCAGCGGTAGATGGATTGTTTCACGTCTCCCTACAATCAAAGCTGTCTGCTCCTTGGGACAAACCTTCGAGCAGCAACAGACGGAAATTGTCCGGCATTGCATACGCGAAGTGTCCTGAAATTCATCGATCATTACGTTGCGTATGGTTGTTCCTATCTTTTCGAATACAAACGAGGAATCTCCCTTCTTTTACCAGGTTATGAAGCAACGCGTTGGTATCCGACAGCAGGAAGCGGTTGTTTTCATGGTTCAATTCGCGTACCTCTTCGTCTATATTGGCCAGCAGACGGATATTGTTTACGTGGCGCAGGGAGAGTTGGCAGGAATTGGCCAGCATATTGTTCCGGCTTCTGTATTTTTCCGATTCATTCAGCAGAGGAATCAGTTCTTTTTCTGCCAGACCTAGGATAGCGTTGCGTATGGGGAGGTTTTTTCACCCATTCGTCGGGGCAGTCCAGACATTTTTCCACTGTTACATTGCGGACACTGTCATCCAGTTTACCGATTGTAATTTATTAAAATAGCTGGCTATACCTCGAGAGCCGTTTTTTTCAAATCTTCTACTTTCACCCCGTTTGTATCCAATATTCCGAAGAATTGGTCGGCAAATCCTTTCATTTGTTCCTGCACCTCTTCCAAAATGGCTTTTTGGCGTTTCGCGGTAATTCTTGATACAGTCTTTGTCCCGTAATTTTTCCCGTAGTCCGTTTCCTTTTTCTATATATCCTTCATCGAAGATATTTCGTCCGAAATTCTTTATCTCACCGGAAACATTCCACCTCTTGTCAACGGCTATTCTTTTTCTTCTATGTATTCCAACAGCCAATAGAGTACGGGGAGATTGTCGGTCCAGCTTTTTTCTATCATGGAGTCCACGGCATCACTCAGAACCTCCATATTGTTCAGTTCGATATTCAGATTGGCACCCAATTCCAGCTCCCGTGCCAAATTGCGCATCACCGACTGGAAGAATGAGTCAATGGTTTCCACCCGGAAGCGGCTGTAATCGTGTATCATGTAGTGCAGTGCCGTACCGGCGGCTGTCCTTATGTCTTCTTGGGGCATTTCCAGTTCTTCTGTGATTTTCTGTAAATAGGGATCAGAATCCTTATCCTTTATCCATATTCCGTATAGCTGACTCAGAATCCGCTCTTTCATTTCGGTAGTGGCCTTGTTGGTAAAAAGTCACAGCCAGTATATTACGGTATGCCCGTGGGTTCTGTATCAGCAACTTTATATATTCCACGGCCAGTGTGAATGTTTTTCCCGAACCGGCAGAGGCTTTATAAACTAATAATTCAGGAGAATGTTTCATTTTAAATAATTTGCTAATTTGCTAATGGCTGCGCTGTGTACCGGATGGTAATTGGCTGACACATTAGTACATTTTTTATTTTTAATTAAAAACCAGCACAAAAACAGTGGCCTGTCCCTTTTTCCTTGTAAGGCAGCAGGGTCAGTGTGCCACCGCTCAGTCTCATGATTTGTTTGCTCAGGCTCAGTCCGATGCCGCTTCCTTCCTCTTTGGTCGTGAAGAAAGGTACAAAAAAATTTGTCCGGCTGCATCGGGAGGAATGGCGGGACCGTTGTTGGCTATCTCTTATACGGATACTTTCTTGCGGATCACAATAAGCTTTCAAGGTGATCTTTCCGTCGGGGAGCATTACCTATGGCTTGAATCGCATTTTTCAGCAGATTCGTAACCACTTGGGCTATCAGGTTCTCGTCGGCAAAGACTATCAGGTCTTCCCGGGCTTCGAGGATGGAAAGGGTGATGTTGGGGCATGGATGCTGGTGCTGTGCCAGTCGGATCATCCGTTCCAGGAAAGGACGGACATAGAACAGCGATGGCTCAGGTGATGGCAGTCGTGTCAGCTTGCGATAAGACATGACAAAATTTATCAATCCTTTACCTGTAGAGTGAATCGTTTCCAGCCCTTGTTTCATTTCTTCATTTTCTGCTCCGGGAAGAGCCAGCAGTGTTTCGCTGAGGGAAGTCACCGGGGTCAGGGAATTCATAATTTCGTGTGTCAGCACGCGGGTAAGGCGTATCCATGAATCTATTTCCCGTTCATCCAATTCCCGATTGATATCACTCAAGGCAATAATGCGGAGTTCCTCGTCTTTGATACGGATGCCGGACACCCGTAAGGCAAGATGCACCGTTCCCCGTTCCGTATTGAACTGAATTTGCAGCTTGTCACCCGGAACTGCTTTTTCCAAAGCAGTCATCAGTTCATCCGAGATGCGGGAGAGTTGTTTGACATGAGTCAGAACATCCAGCCCCAACAGATTCATGGCCTCTTTGTTCTTTTGATAAACGGAGCCTTTGCTGTTCAGTACCACTATGCCGGTTTCTACAAAGTCCATGATGAGCTCATAATACTTCTCGCGTTGTGCCGTTTCCTGTTTTACATTGTACAAAAATACGTGCGATACGGTTCAGCATGACATTGACCATGGAAGAATCGCCAGGGAGGCATGTTCGTAAAAACGAACAGCGGGGTCATCGTTTTCGATGGCGTCGAGCAGAAAGGCTATCTTCCGGGTATTAAAAGTGTACAGGCGGTAAAACCAGCCTATGGAAACGAGGAATGGAAGGTACGATTACGCATAGCCACAACCAGTTGCGCTGCTGGATTAGTAAGGTGCAGGCAATGGCTAGAACCAGTACGGTAAATAGGCGGAAGAAGAATTGTTTCACAGCTTAATTATTTATTATTTCGTTTGAATGTTCCTTTTTAGTTCCTGTTTAAAAATAGATTATTGTTATTTGTTTTGTCATCCTGAACCATCGTGAAGAATGAGATGAAGATAATAGGTCATAATCGAATTTTTTCATCTTATTATAAAGCGTCTGCCGGGTAATTCCCAACTGTGCCGCTACAGCCGAGAGGTTTCCGTTGCATTTCTCTATCGCTTTCTGAATCATTTGCAATTCCATCTCCTCCAGAGTTGAGACACTTGTTTCTGTCGCAGGAGCCGCTATTTTTTCGGGGAAAATGAAAATGTTCCTCACTCAATATACCATCTTCATTGATAATGACCGCTTTCTCTACGGCATGTTCCAGTTCGCGTATGTTTCCATACCACGGATATGCGTCCGTAACTTTTCTTGCGCACCGGTAGAAAGAAGGATATTTCCTTTGTCATATTGTTTGCAGAACCGGTCTATAAAGCGTTCGGCCAAAGGGATAATATCTTCTTTGCGTTCCCGCAGAGGGGAATCTCGATGTGGATGGTATTGATGCGGTAAAAAGCAAATCTTCGCGGAATTTGCCTTTGGCCACCATCTCTTCCAAATCACAATTGGTGGCGCAAATCAAACGTATGTTGACAGGTATCGGTTCGTTGCTTCCTACTCGCACCACGCTCCGGCTCTGAATGGCGGTGAGTAGTTTGGATTGCAGGTGATAGGGCAGGTTGCCTATTTCGTCCAGAAACAAAGTCCCTTCATGGGCGGCTTCAAATTTACCAGCACGGTCGGTATGGGCATCGGTAAACGAGCCTTTTTTATGGCCGAACAGTTCGCTTTCGAACAGGGATTCGGTGATGGCACCCATGTCCACCGTTATCATATCCCGCCGGTATCGGTTGGACAAGGCGTGTATTTCCCGCGCCAGCATTTCTTTTCCTGTGCCGTTCTCTCCTGTAATCAGAATATTGGCATCCGTTTGCGCCACTTTCTCTATCAGCGTCCGCAGTTGCTTCATGGCATTGCTTTCTCCCCAATACATAGAAGATACGGTTTTAGGGACTTCTGCCCTCTTCTTGTTCTTTGAGGAATTGCGGCAGGCAGACAGCAAGGTTTCTATCAACCGGGTATTGTCCCAGGGTTTGACGATGAAGTCTGTCGCCCCTTCCTTGATGCCGCGCACTGCCAAGTCTATGTCAGCGTATGCTGTGAAAAGTACTACGGGCAGGGAGGGGTGTATTTTCTTTATCTCGTGTAACCAGTACAGACCTTCATTCCCGGTATTCAGTCCGCTGCTGAAATTCATATCCAGCAGCACCACTTGCGCATTTTCTTCACGTAACGCAGCGGGCAGTGTGATGGGTGAGGGCAGTGTGACGATATGTTCGAAATGATTTTTCAGCAATAGCTTTACTGCCGACAGCACTCCTTTGTTATCATCTATCACAATGATGGTTCCTTGTTTGCTCATAAGTCGTTGTAGCTTCTTTTTCCTTTAAAGATATCTTTAGTTGTGCGTTTCATGCAAAGGTACTATCTCTTCACACACTCTCATTTCCATTCCTTTATAGACCACTACTATTTTGTGTAGCTGTGTGGTGCCCACAGCATTCTTCACCCGGTCGGAATCAGCATAACGATTTGCCTGAGCGATCCCTTCCAGCCTCAGTTCTTCCACACGACTTTCAGAATCTTTGTATTTGGCATATTTCAACTCTATGATATAACTGTGCTTCATGTCCGGATAGATTTCCAGCAAAGGACACAGGAAAAGATCAGCGTATCCTTCTTGTGTATCCGCTTCGGAAATAGGACGGTAGAAGCGGTTTTGCGCTGTCATGGCCAGTGTGAATCCATGTACGAAAAACTCTCCTTTCTGTTTGTCGCGTTGTGAGGCGTAGCGTTTCAGACAGTCGGCTATGTAACCGAAGTAGGCCTGCCAGTTACCATCGTATGCCAAAGCCGAGGCCAGTTCGTCTTTCTCATAACTGCTGAAACTAAGGTCGGCCTCATTGTATGTATTCAGCAAATAGGTGTATAGTTGCTCTTCCACTACCTGATTGGGAATGGTGAGTTTGTTTTTTCCTTTATGCATTCCACTGATGGTAAGCATGCCGAAATAATAGAGCAGACTCACGAAATTGTCCGGATCGACAATATTCGCAGCCGGAAAGCTATCCTTCAGTTCTCCGGTGATATATCCTTGACTTACCAGGGGTTTGTATGATGGAGGCATCATGAGCAAACTCCTTGTCCTTGCGAATCAGCATCCGGAGTTTTTCGTAGTCTATGCGTATGTTGCTTTCTATCATTTTCTGTGGTGCTTTGCCACGCAGAATATAGTTCTTGACAAAATAGAGAACCATGTTGGAATTGTACAGGTAGTTTCTCCGTAGCATTCCGGTGTGCGAAGCAGTAGTTGTCATACCACGGCTTCATGATATCTATCAGTTGGCCGACGGTATGGTTGAACGGACTGTTTGTGGAATAATACGTCAGCATCTCACGCACTTCTTTTTCCGTGAACCCTGTCATTTCGTTGAACTCCGGTGAGAGGGAGTAATTGGTACCTATATTGAATCCGCTGGTGAGATCATCCATGGTTACGGGGCTTACTCCGGTAATGAAGCAACGCTTGATGCAGGAATCAGTTCCGGCTTTCACTTTGTTGAAGAATGCGCGCAGGTAACCCTCTTTGTGTGTCTCTTCAGTGTATCGGTGCAGGCTTTCGGCATCGGAGAGAATGGCATTGGTAAAGTGGTCATACTCATCGATAAAAAGATAAATTTTCTGCTCAGTCTTGTTGCACTCCGTAAACAGATATTCCAATTGTTCTATCGCTCCTGATTTTTCATCCAGCTTCTCCTTGATACCTTGTGGGAGATAGTCGGCATAGATATCGCAGAGAAATAGTCGAACATGGTCTGGCAATGTGCGTCCATCCCTTGACGGTAGTTGTGCAATTCCCCGCTGATACCGGAAAAATTGAGTTTCAGCACCAGATAGGTGTTGCGGTCCGGCGTGGGGGGTGCTTTCCTATGTAGGGTCTCCGAACAGGGCGTCAAACTTATCGCGGGTGCGTACATCATAATAATGTTGCAGCATGCTCAAGGTCAGACTTTTTGCCAAATCGCCGGGGGACGGATGAAGAAGAAAAACCGGTCCGACTGTTCTATCAGTGGGATGAAGGCGGTTTTGTCCACATAATAATAATTGTCGAAACGGATGTCTGCAAAGTTCATCATACCGTATGGCAATCGTTTCCTGTTTGAAGGTGCATATTCCATTAGTTATATTGTTTTTTTATGAATAAACTCTGGTAAAAGAGATATGTATAGCATACAAAGATACTTTCTTTTTCCCTGCTTCTCCAAAAAACAAAGGTTCTTTCTTTTTTTGGTAACATGGAGGAAAGCTGTCCGATAGGTATCCGCCAATCTTTTCTTTCAGAGAAAAACTTTTCAATTTCATGAATTGTTCTATTATAAAATAGCATTTCAAATGAAAACATTTATATTAAGCATAATTGTAACCATGATTACATCGGTAGCTGGTGCACAGCAAAAAGTTTTTATGACTTTACGGTCAAGACTATTGACGGGAAGGACTTGCCACTTTCCACGTTCAAGGGTAAGAAAGTATTGGTAGTCAATGTGGCATCTAAATGCGGTTTCACTCCCCAATACGCCAAGTTGGAGGAGTTGTATGAGAAATATGGAAAAAGATGATTTTGTCGTTATCGGATTTCCTGCCAATAATTTCCTGCATCAGGAACCCGGAACGAATGAAGAAATCAAGGAGTTTTGTACGTTGAATTATGGAGTGACTTTTCCTATGATGGCTAAAATATCTGTAAAGGGGAAAGATATAGCTCCCCTTTATCAATGGCTTACGCATAAAAGTGAAAACGGGGGTTTCGGATGCTAAGATAGGGTGGAACTTTCATAAGTTTCTGATTGATGAAAATGGTAGATGGGTTGCCTCAATCGGCTCTACTACCAGTCCGCTTTCACAGGAAATTGTAGGATGGATTGAAGAATAAAATGACCAGAAGATAAATAATGCCCTATTGTTATTGCACCAGCTTTTCCGTTTTTCAGTTCCGACATCAGCAGGTCATAGACGTATGCCGGGCTTTCGATATACAGGCCGGTGGAGAAGTCTTCCAGTTTGACGAATGTCTCCGAATTGTGGAATGTGGAGATGGCTTCCTGCAAATCCATATCATTACGTTCCACCAAGTAACGGACTACATCGGCGGATATTCCTTCAAAGAGGAATTTTGCAGTATTCGTGTTCATAGTCGTTTCAGCATTTTAATCGCTGCCTCTGAGTGAAAGAAATATTGTGAAGTCACTTTCGAAAATGTCAGTTCGTGCAATAGTTGTTCTTCGTTAATAAAATTCTCGGTGTATTAAACGTAGCAAGCGCGCAATGGTATCATCGGCAACAGGGCCAATTACGATATCGTAATCGTGGCAAGGCTGAGTAGTGTTTATATCGCGGTTCGACATGACAAAACGTGCCCATTCCCAGTCTGGCTCCTTGAAAACCTTGACTTTCAATTCGCTCGACTGCGCTTCTTCAAGGTCAAACTCAAACATAGTCAGAGTGGGGTTTCCGCTGAACATCCGCGCTGTTCTTGCGGCCATCCTTTGGGCCTGTTCCCTAATGTCGGTCAGGTAAAATCCTCTGCCGAAATCCTTATAGGGGCGGCATCTGTTGAGGTCGATGCCGTCGATTGCCGTATTTGAACCGTGGTAAAGTATCATCGCAATGTTCCTCCATTGTTTTGGCAGACGATGGTCAGGTCATCCACACAGTCGTTAAAAGAAAGCGTGTGTTCCACATCGTAAAATTCGGTGAGAAAATCAATGCCTTTGAAACGTCTGATATAATTGCTTGCCTCCCGGATTGTCAAATCGTGACGGCGCGCAAATTCGACAATGACCGTCATCACATAATCGATTAGGTTCTTGTCCGCTTTCTTTTTGGACTTGAGCGCCACTATCGGTTCGACACCCAACGCCTCCGCTATGCGGTTGACAGTGCCAAAATTAACACACAGACCGTTTTCCACTTTGGAAACCATTGCTTTTTGGACGCCAATCATCACCCCGACTTCTTCTTGTGTCAATCCTTTGTTTTTTCGGCATTGGGCCAAAAGTTCTCCTATTTTTTGCAAATTCGTATTCATACCACAAAAATAGATAAAGTTTCTTGTGTAGGAAACTTTTTAACTACAAATATATTCTTTAGATAATTATTATCTTTCCGATTAAATGGCAGCCTCTGCTCTGACACGCAAGAACCCGTGTGCCGGATGATGATTGTTAGGAAAACAGGAGGGAAATCAGTTCCTTTGTACATCATAGGTTATGGAACGGTGGTTCGAAAAGAGTTGTCGCTATTTTTTTGCTTATTTATTTGTGGGGATAAATATTTATCCCTATATTGTATTAGTAAAAACCCGTTGGCGGAATTAAATTAGCGCATATTTAACTCTACCAATGGGTCTGTTATTTTTATAGTTGATGTATTGCAAGATTGTAAGTGCGCTAATCTTCCCGATAATCCGGGCAAACAATCCGTCTGTATCCTTCGCATAATTCCTTATAATCATAAACTGGTCACACAATTGCGAGAATAGAGTTTCAATTCTTTTTCTCGCTTTGGCAAAAGCTGGAAATGTCGGTTTCCATTTTTTCTGGTTAGTTCTGTATGGTACTTCTAATCTGATATTGGCTGTTTCAAACAGGTCTAATTGTACCCGGCACTTATATATCCTCTGTCACCTATAACAGTACAATTACTATAGTCCACCTTCACATCCTTCAGGTAATGAATGTCATGTACACTTGCCTTGGTGAGATCAAAGGAATGGATGACTCCACTTAATCCACAGACAGCGTGTAGTTTATATCCGTAATAATACATTCCTTGTGATGCACAGTATCCGATTGACGGTGCTTTCTCAAAATCCTTCTTCCCCATACCGCAACGCTTGGAACGGGAAAAAACGACATACCTCTATCGGCTTCGAGTCAATGCAGAAACAATCTTCTCCTCCATCCATTTCTGTGGCTATTCTTTCCCTGATTGTATTGCAGAGGGAAGAAGTGATTTTACGTCTGTCATTGTATTGTCTGCGGGATATAAGATTGGGAAACTCAAAAAGCTTATACGCCTGTAACTTTGCAAACAGTAATGACTCAGTGTCAATACCAACTGCTTCTGATGTCATATTCAATGCCACTATTTCAAGGTCTGAGAATCTGGGAACGACTCCTCTTCTTGGTACATTGCCTGATTCATTGACTAAATTTCCGGCTACTTGCTTGCATATGTTCAGTAATTTTGCGAATATTGCATATAGGTTGTGCATACGATATTTGTCTATTAAAAGTTTGATCACCTTTAATTTACTAAATATCAATAATATGCACAACTTTTTATACATATTTTTTTATCAATCTAATTCCGCCAACGGGTATCTTAGATAAAGAAAATCTAAAACCTTGTCAATTAGTTCATATTGGAGACACACTAAAGTCTGATTTTATTAGACCAAAGATAATGGGTATACATACAACTATGATAACTCTTACAAAGTCAAAAGTAGATAATACAAGCTATTTATCCCTATTAAATAATGTCATTGATTATATGTGTCAAACAAAAGAGGATTATTTTAAATATTTGGGCTATAGATGTTTGGGTCCTTTATTATGGGGATATATTCATTGGCTAATTAAAAATTTTCAAAAAGAAGATCTTAATAAGATTTATTTTTTTGCTCGTGATGGGCTTATCATGAAAAAAGCATTCGATATTGTTAACAAAGATGAGAGGCTGAAAAGTTATTATTTAGAAGTATCGAGAAGGAGTTTGCGAGTACCCATTTTGTGGAATGATCCATCATTTATTAATTTATTGACCATGCTGTCACCTTCCAAAAGGATATCATTGAAGTCAATATTTGATGGAGTTGGATTAAATATTATTGATCATATAGCTTTAGTTAGAAAATATGGATATGATTTAAATTCTTATTTCTATAGAAATACCATATTGGAAGAAAATAGATTAATGCTTTTATATAATGAGTTGCAGAATGAGATTATTTTAAACTCAAAAAAAAAAAAAAAGAATTTGTCTTAATGTGTGAATATATGAAGCAAATGCACGTTGAAGGACGTTTTGCAGTTGTGGATATAGGGTGGTCAGGTGGTATGCAGAGATTTCTTCAAAAAGTCACTGTAGGAATAATAGGTATAGAAAATGAAATTTTAGGTTATTATACAGGGGTAGCTGATTATTATAAACGAAATATGAATGATGGAAAACTATCATTACATGGATATTTGTTCGATTTTTATAATAATGTAAACAGTGTGGATAAACGAAGTCCGTTTGTTGGGCTTTATGAAACATTGTTTTTAGAGCAAAAAGGATCTGTAAAAAACTATATTCGTGACAAAAATGAATGGCTTGTGGCAGAGAGATATGATTATGAATATCAAATGAATGGCGAATTACAAGAGGAGTATTATATTGTAGAAAAAATTCAGTCAGCAGCTCTAGATTTCATTAATGATATAGAAGCAATAGAGTTTGTAAAATATATTCCTTTCACTCCGGATGTGTTGTTTGCGAATTTAAAAGCAGTGGGATTATCTCCTTCTCGAAAGGATTTAAAGATGTTGGCAAAATTTAGATTTTTTGATGAGGGAGAGACTTTTTCATTAGTTTCTAGTAAGTCGTTTATTTATTATGTGTTTAATCCTCGATGTTTAAAAAATGATTTATTGTCTAGTAAATGGAAAATAGGTTTTTTAAAATGCTTGCTTAAAATTCCTTTTCCATACTTTAAACTTTATAAAATATTGAAAAACAGAAACTAAAATGACAAGAATACTTGTTGAGAATTTAAATGGTTTGGATCTAGGTGGCATAACTACTCATATATTCAATTATATTTCAGTCTTACAGCGAAACAGTGATTATAAAATTGATATAGTGGTAACGGTACAAGAAAACAATGATGTTATAGATAAATTCAAATCTCTAGGGTGTGGAATCATTCATTTGCCACATCGGCAGAAGCAATTATTTCGTTATATAATGGCATTATGTCGCATAATGTATAAAGGAAGTTATGACATTGTTCATATACATGGAAACAGTGCTACAGCTGTTTTGGAATTACAAATTGCAAAATGGTTAGGTATAAAGGCAAGAATTATACATAATCATTCTAGTTGTTGCCAACATAAAATTTTAAATAAATTATTGTTGCCTGGATATAGGCGTTCGTTCACTCAGGCTATAGCTTGTTCTATTGAAGCTGGTGAATGGCTTTATGGTGAAACACAATTTACTATTTTGCGTAATGCTATCAAAGTGGAACCTTTTATATTCAATGTAGATAAAAGAAAGACAATGCGGTGTGTCTTTGGTTTTAAAGATGATGAATATGTGGTAGGCCATATCGGTATATTCATGGAAGCAAAAAATCACTCCTTTCTTATTGAAGTATTTGCTAAATATCATGCCTTGCAGCCAAAGTCAAAATTATTGCTGATTGGTGATGGTGAGTTACGTCATCTTGTAGAAGCGGCGATAGATAAGAACAAAGTGAATGATTGTGTGATATTGGCTGGATTGCGTTCTGATATCCCTGAATTGTTACAAGCAATGGATATTTTCCTTTTTCCTTCTATTTATGAAGGTATGCCATTGTCTGTGGTAGAAGCACAGGCATCAGGTCTACCATGCATTATTTCGGATGCTGTAACTAAAATGGTAAACATAGGTGAAGATGTAATTCAATTACCTTTAAGTAAAGGTGCTGACTATTGGGCGGAATATCTCGGTAATGTTAAATACGAATTGTCTCGTCAAGAACGTTGCGAAAGAAATACTGAACTTATCACTAAAGCGGGTTATAATATAGAAACGGAGGCGGAAAACCTCATGAGAATTTACAAAAACTTGTAGTATAAAATATGACATCTCTCTTAGTCAATCACATTTTGCAAACAGAGAAATGGACGTCTCCCGAACTTTTCGAAACGAAAAACAGAATTTACACCTTTCTCAACCCCGTATCTTACCTCATAGCTTTAGAAAACAAATCCCTATTTGAACAATTCGATGGTATTTTTTTTGCCGATGGCTCTTTACTGGTTTCTGCCATAAGATTAGTATACGGAAAGCGAGTGACCAGACGTAGCTTTGATATGACCTCCCTTGCTCCCGAATTGTTGAATTATCTCATGGAAAGCCGTAAAACGCTCTATATCGTAGCCTCGGGTCAAGAACAAGTGGAGTGTTCTGTGAGGATATTTCAAGAGCAGTATCCGGAGTTACGCATTGCAGGGTTCAGGAACGGATATTTCTCTTCGGATGCTGAAATGAATAAGGAAAGTTCTCATATAGTCGAATTAAATCCGGATTTTCTGATAGTAGGTATGGGGGCCTTGATGCAGGAAAAGTTTCTGCTTAAGGTAAAAAAGATGGGTTACCAAGGCATCGGCTTTACGTGTGGTGGCTTTGTTCACCAAACGGCAATGAATAGGATGCACTATTATCCGAACTGGGTTGATAAGATGAATTTGCGTTTCGTTTATAGAATGTATAAGGAGAAACATACACGTACAAGATATCTGCAAAAAACATTCTTGTTTCCGGTACGCTTTATCGGGGAAAGAATTTTCGGATGAAAGAGCAGACTTTGCTTATTGCCATGTAAATAATGGAGAATGGCAACAACAGGACGAAGATAGCAGTAGGAATAATTTTTCCGAGTATTTTTAATACATCTGTTTTCATGCTGCAAATATAAATTAAAATTCATAGAATAGTGAAATTAAGAACTCTAATATTTCTGGGGGGACTCTTTGGAGGAATGAATGTTATCAAAGGGCAGGCTTTTTATGGTACTACAGGACTACTTCATGCACCTACTGCCGTTATGCAGAAAGATAAAACCGTTATGCTGGGAGGAAATATGCTGGATCTAAATATACTTTCCCGATATTGGGTGAGAAGTGAATATCATCCCTATACCTATAACTATTATATAAATTGTACTTTGTTTCCTTGGCTGGAAGTAGCATATACTTGTACGTTGGTAAAGGGGATACATGGTTCTTCTTATTGGCCTCAGCAAACTTGGGGCAGGTTTACCAATCAGGACAGATCGTTTCATTTCCGGTTGAGGGCATGGAAAGAAGGCTGGTGGAAGGCTTGGACGCCTCAGATAGTGATTGGTGCGAATGATCCGGGAAGCCATTCTTCAAATGGAGGTGGAGACATAGATTGGGGGGGCGGTGGTAGCGGAAACCACAATTACTTGACACGTTATTATCTGGCGGCAACGAAACATGTTGAATTTAGTGGAATAGGTACAGTGGGGGGGCATGTAGCTTGGGTTATCGGTAAAGCTATGAGTGATGTGCATTATAGCCGTCTTGCTGCAGGGGTAAACTTTCATTTTGGCATGAAGGGCGAAGGTTTCTGGCAGAAAGCTCTGAATGGATTTAATCTGATGGCGGAAGTGTGTCCCGGACATGCGGAAGATCTGCATACAGCAACTTATACTGTGAATGGGTGGAACTTATTCAATATGGAAAGACCATATCAATCTTATTGCTGAACTGAATGACGGTAAATTTTTTAGCGGAGGTATATTCTTTAAATTACATCTCAAATAACTGACTTGATTTCTAGTGGATGAAGCATTATAAGAATAGCCGGAATCACTTGGAAAAAAGTAGTTCCGGCTATTCTTATATAACGATATTTGTATGTCCTGTTTTTATTATCCTACAATGTATTTAGCATTCTTGCCGCTTATTTTACGAATGAATACCACAAGCAGCCACGATACGCCAAATGCCACGATTGCGGCAGCGGGAATTTGTAAAGGCACGGGAACACCGATATTGCGCATCAGGACTACACCTGGACCTGTGAAAAAATAATGTATCATATAGATGCCAAAACCACATACGGTCAAGTTTGCCAGCATACGCTGGATCAGTTCTGAGCGTACTTTTACTTTCTTGGCTATGAGGAAGAAGGGGATAGTCATCATAATCACATTCAAAGAATTATAGGTGAAGAACAGTTCCAACATTTCATCAGTGCATTGTGGTAATGCGGTCATGTGGCGGAAACCGAAGAATGTGACCATGTAACCTGCCAGAAACATGGGGATACAGACTGACAGTGTCTTACTCCATGACCAGTCGTGGTTGCGCAGATAGTGTCCCAATAGCAAGTACCCGTTGAATCCGGCAAAATAATAGAGCATATTGAACGAGTTCCACGCACAGCCCTCCCCAAATGTATGATACTGAACCGTATAATAAGG
>VOFK01000567.1_pt1 | contig 25411 bp, 39 predicted proteins | sample 5384121 | NCBI WGS metagenome assembly VOFK01 (sample SAMN12384730, study PRJNA508395) | human gut metagenome | isolation source: healthy gut J | host: Homo sapiens | reverse complement strand
GCCGGAAGATCCGGATAACGCTGGCGGAGGCGCTGCGTCTTCGCATCTACGCAATTGCCGGTGAAATGAAAAAAGGCAGCGCCTGCGTCGCCGCCTTTCGCTGGTGGGCAACCGTCCGGCTACTCGCCCCGCAAAAGCGGAAAATCGCAGGCGGAACCGTGCGAAACACCCTGCCTGCGATGACAATATGAAAAGAATTTCGTATCTTTGCGGGGTTATTGAAATCTAACGACAACTAAAATAGAATGGCTTTACAATGCGGCATCGTAGGTTTGCCCAACGTGGGTAAATCGACCCTTTTCAACTGCCTGTCCAATGCGAAGGCGCAGGCGGCTAACTTTCCTTTCTGTACCATCGAGCCCAATGTGGGCGTCATCACGGTTCCCCGACCAGCGGCTTGTCAAACTGGCGGAGATCGACAATCCCAAACGGGTGATCCCGACCACGATCGAGATCGTGGACATCGCCGGGCTGGTGAAAGGGGCGTCGAAAGGCGAAGGGCTCGGCAACAAATTCCTGGCCAACATCCGCAACACGCACGCCATCATCCATGTATTGCGCTGCTTCGACAACGGCAACATCACCCATGTGGACGGGTCGATCGACCCCACGTGCGCGACAAGGGCATCATCGACACGGAGTTGCAGCTCAAAGACCTCGAAACCATCGAAAACCGCCTCGCCAAGACGCAGAAGCAGGCCACCTCGGGCGGCGACAAGAACGCCAGGCGTGCCGTGGAGCTGCTGCTGCAATACAAAAGCCGCACTCGAACAGGGAAACAGCGCCCGCACGGTGGAACTGGAGAAGGAAGACCGCAAGCTGGTCGCCGACCTCAACCTGCTGACCGACAAACCGGTGCTCTACGTCTGCAACGTGGACGAGAAAAGCGCCGTGACGGGCAATGCCTATACCGAAGCGGTGAAGGCGGCCATCGCCGGCGAGAAAGCCGAAATGCTCGTCGTCGCAGCAGCGACGGAGGCCGACATCGCCGAACTGGAAAGCTACGAGGAGAGGCAGATGTTCCTCGAAGACCTCGGCCTTGAGGAATCGGGCGTGGCACGCCTGATAAAATCGGCCTACAAATTGCTGAACCTCGAAACGTTCTTCACCACGGGCGCCGACGAGTCGCGGGCCTGGACACATACGTGCGCGGCATGAAAGCCCCGCAGACGGCAGGTATCATCCACACCGACTTCGAAAAGGGATTCATCCGCGCCGAGGTCATCAAGTACGACGACTATGTGGCGCTGGGTTCGGAGAAGGCGTGCCGCGATGCCGGTAAAATAGGCATCGAGGGCAGGACTACGTCGTGCAGGACGGCGACATCATGCACTTCCTGTTCAACGTCTGACACATGGCCGCAACCCGGCCGGAATCGGGTGCAGTTAAAATAGACAAACACAAAAACAGCACGTAATAACATGGCAAGACCCGTAAGAGTGCGCTTTGCGCCGAGCCCCACGTGGCCGCTGCATATCGGGCGGCGTCCGCACGGCCCTTTACAACTACCTATTCGCCCGCAAGATGGGCGGCACAATGATCCTCCGCATCGAGGACACCGACTCGCAGCGTTTCGTACCGGGCGCCGAAGAAAGTATATCCTCGAATCGCTCGAGTGGTGCGGCATCCGGATCGACGAAGGCGTAGGCGCGGGCGGCCCCCACGCCCCCCTACCGCCAGAGCGAACGGCGTGAAATCTACCTCAAATACGCCCTGCAGCTGGTCGAAGCCGGATGGGCGTACTATGCGTTCGACACGGCCGAAGAGCTGGACGCCCTGCGCAGGGAGGCCGAAGGACGCGGCGAGGCATTCGCCTACAATTACACCGTGCGCGAAAAAGCTGGCCACCTCGCTGGCGCTGCCCGCCGAAGAGGTCAGGGCGCGTATCGACCGCGGCGACCAGTGGGTGATCCGTTTCAGGATGCCTGAAAACGAAGTCGTCGAAATGGACGACCTGATCCGCGGCCACGTGGAGGTCAACACCTCGACGCTCGACGACAAGGTGCTCTACAAATCGTCCGACGCACTGCCCACCTACCACCTCGCCAACATCGTCGACGACCACCTGATGGAGGTCTCGCACGTCATCCGCGGCGAAGAGTGGCTTCCTTCGCTGCCGCTGCACTACCTGCTATACAAGGCATTCGGATGGACGGCGACGCAGCCCCGCGTTCGCCCACCTGCCCCTGCTGCTCAAACCCACGGGCGGCGGCAAGCTCTCGAAACGCGACGGCGACAAGATGGGATTCCCCGTATTCCCGCTCTTCTGAAATCCCCACGACGGGCGAGACCGCGCACGGATACCGCGAGGACGGCTATTTCCCCCGAGGCATTCATCAACATGCTGGCGCTGCTGGGGTGGAACCCCGGCACCGAGCAGGAGATTTTCTCGATGCAGGAGCTGATCGACAATTTCTCGCTGGAACGCGTTTCTTCAAGTCGGGCGCACGCTTCCAGCCCGACAAGGCAAAATGGTTCAATGCACAGTACATGCCCATAAGAGCGACGCCGAACTGGCCGCGCTCTACCAGCCGATCCTGCGCGGGCACGGCATCGAGGTCGCGGACGAGGTCGCTGGCCGCGCCGCCGGCATCATGAAGGAGCGCGCCACGTTCATCACCGACCTGTGGGATCTGACGTCGTTCTTTTTCGTGGCCCCGGCCGAATACGAGGAGAAGCAGACCAGGAAATACTGGAAGGGACAGAACCCTCGAAATCCTGCGCGAACTGCGCAGCGTACTGGCCGCGATCGACGATTTCTCGCTGGAAAATACCGAGCGGATCGTACACGGCAGGATCGAGCAGAAAGGCTACGGCATGGGGCAGGTGATGAACACGCTGCGCCTGGCCCTGGTCGGCGCCGGCAAGGGCCCCGGCATGTACGACGTGACGTCGTTCATCGGCAAGGAGGAGACCCTGCGCCGCATCGACCATATCCTCGCAACCTTAAAACCCGCAGAATAATATGGTACAGATCGAACAACACGTATGGGGCATGACGCCGGAGGGCGAAGCCATCATCCTCTACACGATGCGCAACGACAAAGGGCGCCGAAGTGAAGCTTCGAATTTCGGGGCGGCGATCGTCTCCGTGACGATGCCCGACCGCGAAGGCTGCATGGCCGACGTGGTGCTCGGTTACAAACACCCCCGAAGGCTACTTCTTCGACGGGGCCGCCTCGGGCAAGAGCGTCGGCCGCTGCGCCAACCGCATCGCATCGGGACGCATGACCATCGAAGGCAAAGAATACTCGCTGGAGGTCAACAACGGCCCCAACCACCTGCACGGCGGCACGAAAAATTTCGCCAACCGTCTTTGGGAAAGCCGTGTCGAGACCAACCGCGTCGTCATGTCGCTCCTGTCAGAAGACGGCGACCAAAATTACCCCGGCGAGCTGAACGTCGAAGCCGTATTCGATTTCGACGACGACAATGCCCTGGAGATCACCTACCTCGCCAAGACGGACAAGACGACGGTCGTGAACCTCACGAACCACGTCTATTTCAATCTCGCGGGCGACGGAAGCGGTTCGATCCTCGACCACGAACTGCGCCTGAACAGCTCGAAGGTGCTCGAAATGAACGACAAGCAAATTCCGACCGGGAAATTGCTCGACGCAGCGGGCACTCCGCAGGACTTCCGCCAATTCAGGCCCTTCCGCCCCGGCATCGGCTCGAGTTCAACCATATCCGCGATTTCAAGGGGTACGACCATCCTTTTGTCATCGACGGGTGGCAGCCCAACATCCTGGGCGAGGTCGGCGAACTGCGCGAAAAAAGGCTCGGGGCGCTGCGTAAAGATACTTTCGTCGCAGCCCAGCGTAATGGTCTACACCGGCAACTGGCTCGCAGGCGGATGCCCCGAAACCAAGACCGGCGGACGTTACGACGACTACGACGGCGTGGCGATCGAATGCCAGAACTACCCCGACGCCGTGAACCATCCCGATTTCCCGTCGCCGCTGCTCAAACCCGGCGAACTCTATTGCCAGAAGATCGTCTTCCGGTTTGGCACCTTTTTTAGGCTGCCCCGGCAAAACGAAAATCCCTGCTACATGTAGCAGGGATTTTTCGTACAAGAACCCGGCGTGAACGAGCGGACGGACACGGGAGATTCCGCTCCGTATGCGGCCTGCAGGGTTTCTTACTTCTTTTCCGTCCTGCCTTTTTCCGCCCTACTTCCCCGTCCCGGACTGGGCGGCCAACACCCGGCGCGCTCGAGCGCCGCATGGATGTCGGGGCAAATGTTCTCCTCGCCGAGCAGGTTGCAGATCCCGGCATTCTCCAGCGTAGCGCACGCCCGGGTTCACGCCCGACAGCACGAGGGTACTCCCCGCCCGCTGCGACATCCGGCACAGGGTTTCCAAGTTATGGAGCCCCGTGGAGTCGATAAACGGCACGCGACGCATACGAATGATCCGCACCCGGGGACGGTCGCCCATCTGCATCATCAACTCCTCGAAGCGAGTAGCGATGCCGAAGAAATAGGGGCCGTCGATCTCATACACCTCGATCCCGGAGGGTATGGCCAGCGGCTCTTCGTGCAGCCGGGCGTCGGAACCCGCCGAGGGGTCGATTTCATTGCGGATCACCGATATTTCGGTCGTCTCCATCACACGCCGCAGGAACAGCACGCAGGCGATCAGCAAGCCCACCTCGATGGCGATCGTCAGGTCGAAGACGACCGTCAGGAAGAAAGTAACCAGCAGAACGGCCCTGTCGGAAAGGGGCGTGCGCAGCAAAGCCCGGAAAGTCCGCCAGCCGCTCATGTTATAGGAAACGACGACAAGCACGCCCGCCAGGCAGGCCATCGGGATATACTGCGCCAGCGGCATCATCAGCAACAGGATCAGCAGCAGCACCCCGGCATGGATAATGCCCGCCACGGGCGTCCGGCCGCCGTTGTTGATATTGGTCATCGTCCGGGCGATGGCACCCGTGGCCGGAATGCCGCCGAACAGCGGGTGAGCAGGTTGGCGGCACCCTGCGCCAAAGCTCGGTATTCGAATCGTGGCGGTCGCCGGTCACACCATCGGCGACCGTCGCCAGCAGGGATTCGATAGCCCCCAGCAGCGCAATGGTCAAAGCCACGGGGAACAGGCTGCGCATCACCTCCCAATCCATCGCGGGCATGGCCGCGGCAGGCAATCGGCACGGATCGTAAAGCGGTCGCCGATGGTATCGACGCCCTCCATGCCCGCATACGTCCGTCCGAAGCGCCCAAACCCCGGCCGTCAGCACGACGATGGCCACCAGCGACCCCGGGATACGGCGCGAGAACCTGGGTGTAAGGACAATCAGCAGGATGCTGCCCAACCCCACGGCCAGGTTCGCCCAGTTGACCGAACCGAAATGGCGGAAATAGAGCATCCACTTGCCGATGAAATCCCCGGCACGGGTTCCCCGCCGAAATTCATCCCGAACAGGTCTGCGATCTGCGTCGTGAAAATCGTCAGGGCGATGCCGGCTGTGAACCCCACTACGACGGGATAGGGAATGAACCGGATGACGGCGCCGAGTTTGAACAGCCCCATCGCGACCAGCAGCACGCCGGCCATGAACGTCGCAACCAGCAGCCCCGTTTCGCCGTATTGCTGGACGACGCCGTAGACGATGACGATGAAGGCACCCGTAGGGCCGCCGATCTGTACCGGCTTCCGCCCAGCAGCGAGACGACGAACCCCGCGACCACGGCCGTGATGATTCCCTTTTCGGGCGATACGCCCGAAAGCGATACCGAAGGCGATAGCCAGCGGCAGGGCCACGATGCCAACGACCAGGCCGGCCATCAGGTCAGCCGAAAAACGTCTGACGCGAATAGCCCCGGAACACTTCGAAGAACCGGGGACGGAACGATGCGATATGTTTCATAGACCGTTAAAAAAATTTGAAAGTGCAAAAGTAGGCATTTTTCGGCTTATATCCCCCTTTTCGGCATTTAATTATTCGGGCCGCACGGGCCGGGACAAATAAATTTGGTATTGCCCCGGACAATCACTACCTTTGCCGTCGAATTTCTAAGGGGTGCTCGCAGTGCGCGGGCTGAGATTATACCCATTGAACCGGACACGGGTAATGCCGAGACCGGGATGCATAATCAACATTACATACCCCTTTTCAGTTCTTTAACTTTAAAAAGTTTAAACATGAAAAGGTTTTTACTACCCATTGCGGCCGCCGTCATAGGCACCGCCGCACATGCCCAGGCCGTGGAGGCCGGGCAGGAAGACTCGCTGCGCATGTACCGGTTGCAGGAGATCGAAGTCACCGCCACGCGCCGACGCGGCCACGCCCGTGGCCTACACGGACATCGCGCGCGACGAGATCGCCCGCAACAGCTTCGGATCCGACATCCCGTCGGTACTGGCGCTGACCCCCTCGATGGTCGCCACCAACGAAACCGGCATCGGCATCGGCGCCACCTCGGTACGGCTGCGCGGCACGGACGCCACGCGCCTGAACGTGACGATCAACGGCGTTTCGATGAACAACCCCGACTCGCACTCGATGTACTGGTACGACACGCCCGACCTGATCTCGTCGGTAGGGACGGTGCAGGTGCAGCGGCGCAGGCATCTCGACCAACGGCACGGGTGCCTTCGGCGGCGCGGTGAACATGACCACCGAGGCACTCCCGACCGATTTCAACGGCTCGGCATCGCTCTCCTACGGATCGTACAACACCAACAAACAGGCCGTGCAGGTTTCGTCGGGCCTCATGGGCGGCCACTGGGCCGTGGATGCACGCCTGACCCATATCGGTTCGGACGGCTACATCGACCGCGGAGCCACAGATCTTAAATCCTACATGTTCCAGGGTGCCTATTACAACGGCAATACGATGCTGAAACTGGTATCGTTTGGCGGCAAGGCCAAGACCTACCTTTCACCTATAACGGCGTCACGAAGGAGGACATGAAGCGCTACGGACGCCGGTACCACGACAGCGGGCAGTACGTCACCTCGGACGGCCCCTTCGTACTGGCCGATGGCACGCACGTCGACTACTACGACGACCAGACGGACAACTACCTGCAAATCAACAACCAACTGATACTCAATCACCGCATCGATGACCGCTGGGTGATGAACGCCACGGCGTTCTACACGTACGGGTACGGTTATTACAAGCAGTACAAGGACGACGCATGGCTTGCGGGCTACACCAACCTGCAGAGCGACATCGAACAGGCCGACCTGATCCGCGAAAAGATCATGCGCAACCACCTGGGAGGCATCAACGCCTCGGCAGCCTATTCGGTACGCAACCTCGACCTCACGTTCGGCGGTTCGTGGAGCTATTACTCCTGTCCCCACTGGGGCACGCTGGACTGGGTGGACGGCCTGAAGAAAAGCGACATCCGGGGGCGCTGGTACGACAACGATGTCGACAAACAAGACGCCAACGTCTTCGTGCGCGCCAACTGGACAGTCGCCCGGGGGTTGCGCCTGTTCGCCGACATGCAATACCGCTATGTGCATTACCAGGCATGGGGCGTCAACGACAACTACAACTGGGACACCTCCGCGATGCAGCCTATCGACGTAGATAAGAAATACCATTTCTTCAACCGCGCGCGGGCATCCATTACACGCTCGCCGACCGCCACAACTTCTACGCATCGTTCGCCGTCGCACAGAAGGAGCCTACGCGCAGCGACTTCACCGACCGTTATATGTTCTCCGGCGACAACTCCTATCCTTCGTCCGAGAAACTCTACGACTATGAACTTGGCTACCGGTACGACACGCCGAAATTCAGCGCAGGCGTGAACCTCTACTACATGAAATACAAGGATCAGCTGGTCGCCACGGGCATGGTCAACGACGGCGACGATGCCCTGAACACGAACGTGGAGGACAGCTACCGCCGGGGCATCGAACTTTCGGCGCAATGGAAAGCCACGGGCTGGTTCACGCTCAGCGGGCACGCAACGTTCAGCCAGAACAGGATCGAGGATTACGTCGACGCCCTCAAGGACAGCCCACCTTCGGACAGAACCTGGGCGACATGACCATCTCCTACTCGCCCGACATGTAATCGCGGGTGCTCTTCGACTTCCACTACAAAGGGCTTCGAGGCCGTATTCCACACGCAGTATATTGGCAAGCAGTATTTCACGAACAACGAAATCGACGCCCTGTCGCTTGACAGCTATTGCACGACCAACCTCAACCTGGGCTATACGCTCCGCACGAAAGCCGCCCGCAGCGTCCGCTTCGGGCTCATGGTCTACAACCTCTTCGATTCGGAGTACTGCGGCAACGGGTACGGCTATTCCTACATGGACGACGGCAAGCGTACGGACGTCGCCCTCTACTTCCCGCAGGCCCCGCTGAACGTGCTGGCCAACGTGACGGTGAAATTCTGAGAACAGATGGACTGGAAACTCGTACTGCAAATCGCCGGGGTCGTGCTGGGGCTGCTCTACCTGTGGCTGGAATACCGGGCCGACATCCGCCCTGTGGATCGTCGGGCTCATCATGCCGCTGGTGCACGGTGCACTCTACTACAAGGCCGGGCTCTATGCCGACTGCTCGATGCAGGCCTACTACGTACTGGCCGGCCTTTACGGGTGGATCGTATGGCATAACGCACCGCGCAGGAAAGCAGCGGCCGACCGGATCGGGCATACGCCCCTGCGCCAGGCTGCGGGGCTGATCGCCGTCTACGCCGCAGCGCATACGGGCATCTACTTCCTGCTCGTGGGATTCACCAACAGCACCGTGCCGTTCTGGGACGCGATGACCACGGCCGGAAGCATCGTGGCGATGTGGATGCTCTCGCGCAAGTACGTCGAGCAATGGCTCGTATGGCTGGCCGTAGACCTGGTAACGGTGGGGCTGTACCTCTACAAGGGCATCCCGCTGACGGCAGGCCTGTACGCCCTCTACTCGGCGCTGGCAGTCGCGGGCTACCTTCGCTGGAAGGCAAAAATGCGCACATAGCAATCCGGCCTCAAAACGACGGAAGGCCGTCCCCTGCTGCGGGGACGGCCTTCGCTTTCCGGAGTATCCGGGCCGCTGTGCCGGGTGCCCTATTTCACATCGGTGAGGTAGACATTACGGAACTCCAGGGTGCCGCCTTCGCTCTGGAGCGCAATGTAGCCCGTACGGTTCGTACCCGAACATTCGTTCTGCAACACGCCGTTGATATAGACGGCCATCCGGTCGCCCTGGCAAACGATCTCGGCCTCGTTCCACTCGCCTGCAGGCTTCTCGCAACCGGCATCGCCGATACGCGCCTTTATAGGGATTTGCCGACGGGTTCGATCCCGTCGGCCCTTGCACCCCCGAGCAACACCAGGTCGCCCGCACGCCCGGCCATGAGCTGGCATTCGATCCCTTTTGAGGCCAGACCTTGTCGCCCTCCTGCACGCGCTGGAAAATGCCGCTGTTCGTTGCTTCGCCGATCCAGCGCCACTCGGCGTGGAGCCTGTAATCGCCGTACTGCCGCACAGTACGCATGTAGCCGAATGGCTGCCCCGCGATACGGATATTGCCGTCCCGGACGGTGAATACCTCCCCGGCAGGCACTTCGCCCAGGCTGTCGACAACGCATACCAACCCGCAAGGTCTTTGCCATTGAAAAGTTCGGTTCGGGCATTTCCGCCGCACGAACCCAAAGCCAGCGCACAAACCAGCGCTACGAAAAGAAATCGGATATTCATAGTTTATCGAGTATTTGATCGGACAATCTCAGGGCCGGGCAGGATCCGGCACAGCGGCTATTCGGGCAGGCCGTGTTCCCCGACATAGGCCAGTATCTCCTCGCGCAGGGACTTGGGCGTAACGTTCTGCCGCAGCACGAGCAGGTAGGAATTGCGGATCTGCGTCCGGATAAAGGCATCGGGCAGGTCGCCCGTCGTGCGGATGTCGTTCCAGTGCTTTTTGCTCGAATGCCACGCAGGCGTGACGTCGGGATACTCCTCGCGCAGGGAAACCGCCTCGTCGGGATCGCACTTCACGGCGACCCGCCCGAAATTCTCCATATCGGCATAGGCATACATCTTCCCGCCGACCTTGTAGACCAGCGTAGTTTCGTCGAAGGGCGTACATTCCTCGGTCAGGGGCAGCGACAGGCAGTAGTCGCGAAAAGCCAGGACATCCATAGCAAACTGATTTTCGGGTAAAGATATGAAATTTTTGGCACACGGATTGCGTTCCTGCCATAAGTAAAACCAAAATCAAGGAAACGATGAAAAAAATTCTCCTCTGTGTATCCCTGCTCTCGATGTTCGCGGCAGGCTTCGTAGGCTGCTCGCAAAAGCGGGAGTGGAACCACGAACAACGCAAGGCCATGCGCGAAGCGCTGCGCTGCTACCGCCAGATGGTTTACCTCGACGACCTGACCGACGCCGAGTTCGTACTCTTCACCGACCAGGTGGCCGGGGAGCTGGAAGGCACCTATCCCGTCTACGCAACCTTCGTGGAGATGCCGGGCGTAACCGACACGGTTGACATGGTGGTCGTCACGACCATCGTGGACGAACTGAACGCCGACGCACGCAACATGCGGCATATCTTCCCCTACAACTACCTCGTAGCGCAGGGCGTGCTTCCCGCGGGCCTCGACCACGACCAGCAGAAGGCTTTTTACAACTGCTTCGCCGGGAAGGTGAACGACACCTACGACACGATGTCGCAATTCTTCAACGCCATCCTGGCCGATACGACCGACATGTCGCAGCTGCGCCAGTTGCAGGGGCAGTGCGCCAACGACCTTTTCGAATGGGTGATTACCGAAGTCGACGTGATCGAGAGCGTCAACTGACGCATCGCACGACCAAACGCAGCCGGGCGGGATTTTTTGAAAAAATCCCGCCCGGTTATCTTTGGCCGCCACTCCGGCGGCGTAACAAGCGCTACACCTCCGGCACCGTGCACGAACACGACGTCTCGGGGCGTTTGTCGTAAAATTCCTTTGGACACCACGATCCGGATCGCCTTGTGGAGGATCGAGAATTCGAGCGGCGTTTCGCCCAGCAGCTCCCGTCCACCTCGACCGATATTTCGGGCGACGACTCGATGCGGATACGGCTACCGCGCTCCTGGAGGATATGCCGGATACGGTAGATACCGCCGTTGAACAGGTAGTGGAACCGGAACAGCAGGTGCCAGAAATGCACCGGCCGGATGAGCGACACGTCGAGCATGCCATCGTCGGCCACAGCCTCGGGAAGCTGCTGCATACCGCCGCCGTTGTACTTGCAAATACCGATGGCGATGCTTAGCAGCAGGTTGTTGTAGACCAGCCGGTCATCGACCCACACCTTCATTCCGGTGGATTTATAACGAAAGAATTGCCTGACCAGACACCATGTGTAGATCCAGCGGTTCTTGCGCCCCTTCTTCTTGAGGTGCGAGAACTTGCGCACCACATGGGCGTCGAAGCCCGCACCCGCGACATTGGCCATGTAACGGCTCTGGCGGTAGTGCGACTCCTCGTAGGAGACCACGCCCACATCCTGCAGGAACGAATACCCTTCGCTGATCGCCTTCACGGCGTCCTGGTAGCGGTTCGAAATACCGAACGTGCGCACCCAGTCGTTGCCCGTACCGACGGCGACCACCGCCACGAGCACCTCGTCGGGACACACCTCCTGCTGGATGAACAGCCCGTTGACCACCTCGTGCAGGGTGCCGTCGCCCCCGACGACGATGATATGCCGATACCCTCGTTGACGGCCGTGACGGTGAGTTCCGTGGCGTGGAACTTGTGCTCCGTGAAGACCGGTTCGCAGAGGATGTGGGCATCGCGCAGGTGTTTCGAAATCTGTGGAAAATGGTCAAGCCCGCGGCCGCCTCCGGCCACGGGATTGACAATGACGAACCATTTGACCTTGTCGGCTTCCAAAGCGCACTACTTTTTGGGAATATTGCGCAGCGTATCGACCATGAAGCTCGTAGAACTTGCCCACCGACGCGATCTCCACCTTCTCGTCGGGCGAGTGGGGGTAGCAGATCGTCGGGCCGAACGAAATCATGTCCATCTTGGGATATTTGCTGCCGATGATGCCGCACTCCAGCCCGGCGTGAATGGCCGTCACGGCGGGTTGCTTGCCGTAAAGGGCTTTGTACGAAGCGGTCATGGCCTTCAGGATCGGCGAGTCCATGTCGGGGTTCCATCCGTCGTAGCTGCCCGAAAGCTGCACCTTGGCGCCGGCCAGTGAGAACACGGCGGCAATGGCCTCGCCCAGCGCGGCCTTTTCGGTGTTGACCGAACTGCGCAGCAGGCATTGCAATTTGACCGTCTTTCCGTCGGACACCACGCGTGCGAGGTTGCTCGAAGTCTGCACCAGCCCCGGCATGGCCATCGACATCTTCTGCACACCGTCGGGGCAGCCGACCACTGCCTTCCATAGGCGGGCTCAGCCACCTCGTCGGGCAACCATCTCCGCGCAGGGCTTCGCACTCCCTGATCTTGACCGACACGGCATCCTCGATGCCCGCGTGGCCTTGACGACCTTCTCAACGCCTTCAGCTCCTTGGCGGCCTTACTCTTTCGTTTTGACCATCACCACAGCCTCGGCCTCGCGGGGGATGGCGTTACGCAGGCCGCCGCCGTCCACCGAGCAGCAGCAACGTCGCACGACGCCGAAGCGGCGTTCAGGAAGCGGAACAGCACCTTGTTGGCATTGGCACGCTGGCATCCGATCTGGATGCCCGAATGGCCGCCCTTGAGCCCCTTGACCGTGATCTTCGCAGCGGTATAATTCCGTGCGGGCGTCTTCTCCGCCGTATATTTGAAGGTGACGTTGGCATCGAGCCCCGCCGGCACAGCCACATACAGCTCGCCTTCGAATGCTCCGAATCGAGGTTCAGCAGGATATCGCCGCGGCAGCAGGCCCTTTTTTCAGCCCGAAGGCACCGTCCATGCCGGTCTCCTCGGTTGCGGTAAACAAGGCCTCGAGGGGGCCGTGCACCAGTGTATCGTCCTCCAGCACGGCAAGGATCGCCGCGGCGCCGATGCCGTTGTCGGCCCCGAGCGTCGTGCCGTCGGCCGTGACCCACTCGCCGTCGACGTAGGCGTCGATGGGGTCTTTTGTGAAGTCGAACTTCTTATCGTTGTTCTTCTGGGGCACCATGTCGAGGTGCGCCTGCAGGATGACGCCCTTGCGGTCTTCCATCCCTTTCGAGGCCGGCTTGCGGACATAGACGTTGCCGGCCTCGTCGACACAATTCCGATCCCGTGGACTTGGCAAATCCATGACGTAACGGGATCTTCTCCTCGTGCGACGAGGGGCGCGGGATGCGGACGATCTCCGCAAAAATGCCCAGACGAGCTCGGGGTTTCAACGCATTTGAGGTTTCTGTCCATAATTATTTAAGTTTTTCCACATTTCAATCCGCCGCCCGGCCATTGCCGGTCGCGGCCGCGGTCATCCGTCTCCGCACCGTTCGTCGGCGGCACGGTCGCGGCGAAGTCACGCCTCGACGATGTATTTGACCAGTTGGTGGCGCACGATGTCGCGTTTGTCGAACTCGACGATGCCGATCCCCCCGATCCCGCGCAGCGTCTCCATTGCCCGGGTCAGCCGCTGTCGCTTTTCTTCGGCAGGTCGATCTGCGTCACGTCGCCCGTGACGATGAACCTGGCGTTGCGCCCATGCGCGTGAGGAACATCTTGATCTGCGACAGGGTCGTATTCTGCGCCTCGTCGAGGATGACGAACGCATTGTCGAGCGTACGGCCGCGCATGTAGGCCAGCGGCGCGATCTGTACCGTCCCCTCTTCGAGGTATTTCGCCAGCTTGGCCGGCGGGATCATGTCGTTCAGCGCATCGTAGAGGGGTTGCAGGTAGGGGTCGAGCTTCTCCTTCAAGTCGCCCGGCAGGAACCCGAGCTTCTCGCCCGCCTCGACCGCCGGGCGCGTGAGGATGATACGCCGCACCTCCTTCTCCTTCAACGCGCGCACGGCCAGCGCGATGGCCGTATAGGTCTTGCCCGACCCGGCGGGGCCCACGGCGAACAGCAGGTCGTTGCGCCCGTAGAGCGACACCAGCTTCTGCTGGTTGACCGTGCGGGCACGGATGATATTGCCGTTGTTGCCGTAAACGATGACGTCCTTGTCAGCCGGGGCTTCCTGTCCGGCGATATCACCGGCGAAAGCCTGGCCGATGACTTCGGACGAGATATGCCCGTATTTGAGGTAATAGGCCACCAACCCCCCTCCATATGCCGGCCGAACCGTTGGGTTTTCGGCCTCCGAGCCCAGCACTTTGAGCGACGAACCGCGCGCTACGATCCTGAGTTGGGGATGGAGCGCCTGATCTGGTCGAGGTAGACATTCCGGGGGCCGTAGAGCTCCCGGGGTCGACACCCTCGATGGCGATCTCTTTCCGACAGCTTCGGTCATAGGCTAAAACAGGTAACCGACGCTCAGGGGCGACGTTATACGAACGGAGCTTGTCGAGGCGGCTGCCGTCGGGCAGCACCACGTCCTCCTTGCCTTTGAACTGGCCGTTGTAGCGGAGGTCGATGAGCATGTGACCCAGCAATTTGACGCCCGCACCCACCGTATAGGACATCGTGGGACGTACGCGGCCGAAATCCAGCAGGTCGCCGCCCGACTTCTGTTTGCAGTCGTTCATCACGGTGAACACCGGGCCCGCATAGAACCGGAACGGCCTGAGCAGGCGCAGCGACACGAGCACCGGGACGTCGATCGAATTCGACTTGAGGTTGATCTCCTTCGCCCCTTCGGGTTTGATGCGGAGCCCTGGCGCATACAGGATCTGCGGCTCGATGGCGAAGGCGCCCAGATTTACCGCCGTGACGATACCGGCCTGCCAGCCCAGTTTATTCTTGACATCGGTCTTCGACATGTTGGTCGTATAATCGGGGACGTTGATACCGCCGATCACCCCCACTCGACCCCGTGCGGGCTGCGCGTTTCTAAGGCCGGCCATACGCAGGCCCCCAACAGCAGGGTTATTACAATTTTACGAATCATTGAACAACTGTTTATTTGATTTTCAACTTGATACTTGCCCAGAGCAGCAGCCAGCTTTCTCCACGCAGGGGCGACGAACAGCATCCCCAGGGGTTCCCGTCCAGCGGATATCGCCCCGCATACGGGCCCTCGAGACGGGCCCCCGGCGGCAATCGCCATAATCATCAGCCCCTGCGACCCCTCGTTGGCTTCGGCCGTACGGCTTGGTCGCTACGGCATAGAAGGTGGCGAAGACGCAGGCCATGGCGAAGCCCATCAGCCCGACGGCCGCATAAATGCAGCCTCGTTGCGTACGAAAAGCACGCACCACGCAGAGCACCAGCGCCCCCGGCCATATTCCAGCTTGCCAGGTATTTCACGTCCGAAAGGCGCACCAGCACCCAGGGCTCCGACCAGCGTACCGACGATGCGGCAGGCATAAAACCCGTAGTGGTGAGGATCGAATCGGGGTTGTCGATCAGCCGTGAGAGGAGGAACCCGATCCCGACGTCCCCGGCGATGAAACACGCCACACCCAGCGTACACAACAGGACGGCCCTGTTCCTCAGCAGCCGGAAAACAATCGGACATCCCCGCCGCATGCCCGCTGCGTTCGGGTTCGGCCACGGTGGTAAATTGCAGCCAGATGCCGCCCAGCACGGTGAGCCCCTGCATAGATCGGCGCAACAGCAAGCGCCATGAACCCGTGAGCGCCACGAGCGCCGTGACGATGGGCGCCAGCAACAGCAGCGAGGTGTTGCGGAAAATCTGTCCCACGGTCAGGTAGCTCGTCATCCGCTCGCCCGGCACTGATGGTCGCCAGCAGGGGGGACCGCCACCACCTGGAGCGCCAGCCGTATTCCGATGCCGAGCAGCCCGAAGCCGGCGAAGTACCAGCCCAGTGCGCAGCCCTCGCCTGCGAGGAAGGGCACCAGCAAGCCGGCGATCGTGAAGGCATAGCCGATCATCGACATGGCCTTGCGGCCGATGCGGTTCATCAGTGCCGCCAAAGGGGGGTCGACAGCACGAGGAACCAAAGGCGAACACCATCGTGGGCAGGAAACTCACGGCCGCCTGCTGCGATGCGGGAAATTGGTGGCGATACGCCCTTTCGAGATCGGAGCCACGATATCGCAGAACCCCATGATAAAGAAGCCCATAAGCACGGGCCCGAGAACACGTTTATCTACTTTGTCGACACGCATCGGCGACGATTTTTTATCCATACGATTTTTCAAAGTTACGTTTTTTTGACAAATTTCCTGTCTTGGTTTGGGCCCCCCATTATTTCACAATTCGGCATCATTGGATCAGACAGCCACATTCCGCCGGACAAAAAATGTGCAAGACACACGGCATCGCGGGAGGGGGCAGCGATCGCCGGCGCAAATATTCCGAGCTCGCCGAAGCATGCAGATGGCTAATTATCAATTTGAAGGCCATCAGACACGACGATCCCGCAATGAACAAAAAATATTTTTTCTCTTGCCCGAAAGAAAAATATTTACTATATTTATACCATACATTATTTTTATAAACCAACATTATTTTTATCGCATGAGGCTCAATAAATATACGCACAAAGTGGTATTATACATCTCTATTGCCCTATTTATCTCATATTTTCGTTTTGACATCTGTGCCTAAATTCGACACCGAAGAAAATAAAATTTACTTCAAATCACTTTACATCATCTCATTTGTCCTGCTAATCATTTACTCACTTTTTAAAAAATGGAAAAAAATGAAAACAGTTGCTGTTTTACACCGGTTTGTCTATTATTTTAGTAGCCGCATTTTCCTCCTGTTCTTCTGAAGTAGAAAACGACGTCAAGTTTACAACAAATTTATGAAGAAGATGTTGATGTCCTATCTAGTGAATATGCTTCTTTATACAAAAATTTGGTCGGAACAATTTTTAAGGAATGTAAAAAAATTTCAGTATCCGAATCTGATATTGATTTAAATGAACACTTTAAGAATTTTTCAGATGTATATTTTAGCCAATTATCACCCAAAGAACTCGCCCTTATAAATCGGAAAAGCTATTCTTCCGAAACGCGTAATGATAACTCATCGGCAATAGTCATTCCTGAAGACTTTATCATGCAGATCAAATCTATAATGTTTGATGCGAATGTAAATTTACTAACTGAAAAAATAGAGGAGTTTTACGTTAGCCCATATTTTTTAACGCTACACCAAAATGAACAGAAAGAGTTAAAACTTCAACTTGAAACTCTTGCAAAAATACGAAATTCATGGATTGAGATTTTAATTGAATATTATCAACCCCAGGCAACAACCAGAATGTCGCCCGGTGACCGTATGATTTGGAGCGACATTGCAAAACAGATGAATCATAAACAACAAAGTAATTTAATCGATGCAAGTCTCTATGGCATAGGAATCGTATGTGGCCCAATTCCCGCTGGAGTCGTAGGTGCCATAGCTTTGGCAAAATCAATTTTTTGGCCATAGTCGATATTGATAAAAATAAAGATCGGCGAAAGACTTTTTGCTTTCGCCGATCTTTATTTTTTTAAAAGGCTCTTTGGAACACGACAGTAAAATCTACGACAAATCAGTCGTTAAAAAAGACTCTTTGAACTAATGCCCCTCATCCTTCTGCTGACTCCGAGCAAAAATCGGTTATCCACAGTTCGTTACCAGTGTCGCAATCCCATCGACAGTGAGTTGTCCTGGACACAAAAAACCGGCCGCAGCATAGGCAGACTAATCGGCGGCAGGGCAAAACGCACCGTCGTTTGGATTTTACCGCGGATTTTCATATTTTTGTATAAATACATCAATCCGACCGTATGTTCCTATTCGCACATATAGACTCCATAACGTTGCCGCTCGAAGACCCGATCCTGAAATTCCTGCTGATCCTGGTCATCATTCTGGCGGCACCGTTGTTACTGAACAAAACTCAAAATCCCTATTTGCTGGGGCTCATCATCGCAGGTGCGGTGATCGGCCCCACGGCCTGAACCTGGTTCTGCGCGATAGCAGCATCATCCTCTCGGGAACGGCCGGCCTCCTGTACATCATGTTCCTGTCGGGGCTGGACATGGACATGTCCGATTTCAAGAAAACAGCTGGCGCAGCCTCATCTTCGGGCTCTACACCTTCTGCGTGCCGCTTCGGACTCGGCATCCTGGCCGGGTATTACATCCTGGGCTTCCCGATTTACTCCTCGATCCTGCTGGCCGGGCTCTTCGCCTCGCAAACCCTTATCGCCTACCCCATCGTCAGCAAACTCGGCATCTCGCGCGACAAGGCCGTCACGATCGCAGTCGGCGGCACGGTCATCACCGACACGCTCGCCCTGCTGCTGCTCACGGTCATCGTCGGGATGGCCACGGGCAATGTCGACGAAACATTCTGGTGGAGGCTCAGCGCCTCGGTACTGCTCTCGATCGGCATCATCCTGTTCCTGTTCCCGCTGCTGGCGCACTGGTTTTTCAAACAGTGCAGCGACAAGCGTATCCCAGTATATCTTCGTGCTGGCGATGGTCTTCCTCGGCGCCTACCTCGCACAGCTCGCGGGGCTGGAACCGATCATCGGCGCCTTCCTCTCCGGGTTGGCCCTCAACCGCCAGATCCCCCGCACCTCGCCCCTGATGAACCGGATCGAATTCGTGGGAAACGCCATCTTCATCCCCTTCTTCCTGATCGGCGTGGGCATGCTCATCGACTACCGGGCGTTCTTCGCGACTGGGAAAGCATCGAAGTGGCGCTGGTGATGATCGCCCTGATTACGCTCGCGCGAAATTCCTCGCGGCCTATTTCACGCAAAAAAGACCTTCCGGCTCTCGAACGACCAGCGTACGGTGATCTTTCGGGCTGAGCAGCGCCCATGTGGCGGCGACGCTCGCGGCCGTCATGGTCGGCTACAACGTCATACTCGGGCATACGGCGGACGGCGAACCGATCCGCCTGCTGAGCGAAAGCGTCCTGAACGGCACGATCCTGATGATCCTCGCCACCTGCACCGTCTCGACCTTCGCCACGCAACGGGGCGCGCACAACATCGCCATGCGCAATGCGCAGGACGACGACAAGGAGCCGCAGGAGGAAGACCATATCCTGATTCCGGTCGCCAACGAGCAGACCGCCTACGAACTGGTTCTGCCTGAGCATGACGCTCAAAAAGGCCAAGGAGCGGAACGGGCTGTATGCGCTGAACGCCATCGACAACAAGGTCGAAGACCCCAACCTCGAAAAACAGGGGCGCAAACTGCTCGACATGGCGGCGCAGGCGGCGGCATCGGCCGACAATTACATGCAGCAACTGCTCCGCTACGACGTGAACATCGCCAACGCCATCGTCAGCGTGGTCAAGGAGCGCAATATCTCCGACATCGTGATGGGTATGCACCACGACCGTACGCCGGGCGGGTCGGGCATCGGCAGGATGGCCGCCGACCTGCTGGGCTACAGCAACGTCACCACGTTCTTTCTACCAATACCCCGAACAACCGCTCACCACCGTCAAGCGGCACCTGGTCATCGTGCCCGAAAAAGCCGAGAAAGAGGCCGGGTTCCAGCTCTGGATGCAGAAATTACGCAACCTGGCCGAGAATTCGAGTGCCAGGATCGTCTTCTACGCCCCGGCCAGCACGATGCAACCTGCGGCCTTCGCGCGGAAAACGCTCGTCGAAAGCCGAATACGTGGTTTCCGACTGCTGGGATGACCTGACAGCGCTGACCTATGAAACCAAACGCGACGATTGTCTGTGGGTGGTGATGAGCCGCCGCGACCGGCTCTCCCTACCACCCCGCCATGAGCAAGGTGCCGGGGTATATGGAGCAGTTCTTCGCCGGGCACAGTTTCGTGCTGGTCTATCCCGTACAGGCGGGCGATACGGACAACCGCTATCTGTAACGTACGCCCGGGCAACAATCGGTGCGGGGGAGTTTCCCCGTTTCCGGATTTTATATACCTTACGGTGACGGATGCGCCCCTGGAAAAACCCGGACAGGTTTGGTTTTGCGGCCGCCTTGTATTATCTTTGCATCAGAAAAAAGAAATAGAGTATGAGTCTCGTAGCAATCGTGGGCCGTCCGAACGTCGGCAAAAGCACCCTCTTCAACCGCCTCGTGGGCGAACGGAAGGCCATCGTCGACGCGACGGCCGGAACCACCCGCGACCGCCATTACGGCAAGACCGACTGGAACGGCAAGGAGTTTTCCAGCATCGACACGGGCGGGTACACCGTCAATTCGGAAGATATCTTCGAGGACGAAATCCGCCGCCAGGTATTGCTGGCGATCGACGAAGCCGACGTAATCCTCTTCCTGGTCGAAGTCAAGACCGGCATCACCGACCTCGACATGCTGAGGGCCGATCTCCTGCGCCGCTCATCGAAAAAGGTGATCCTCGTCTGCAACAAGGTCGATAACAACGACCAGATATACTCTTCGCACGAGTTCTATGCCCTGGGGCTGGGCGACCCCTTACTGCATCAGTTTCGATGAGCGGCAGCGGCACGGGCGACCTGATGGATGCCATCCTCGCGGCGCTGCCCGCCGAGCCCCTGGTCGAAGAGGAGGAGAACCTACCGCACATCACCATCGTGGGCCGTCCCAACGTCGGCAAATCGTCGATGACCAACGCCCTGCTGGGCGAAGAACGCAATATCGTGACCACGATCGCCGGCACCACACGCGACTCGATCCACACCCGCTACAACAAATTCGGGATGGACTTCTACCTTGTGGACACGGCAGGCATGCGCAAGAAGGGCAAGGCGATGGAAGACCTCGAATTTTACTCGGTGATGCGTTCGATCCGCGCCATCGAAAATTCCGACGTTGCATCCTGATGCTCGATGCACAGCAGGGGCTCGAATCGCAAGACCTCAACATCCACTAACCTGATCGTCCGCAACCGCAAGGGGTTGCGTGATCGTGGTCAACAAATGGGATCTGGTCGAAAAGGACAACAATACGATGAAGGAGTGGACGGAGTTCCTGAAGAAGAAACTCGCACCGTTCAACGACATTCCGATCATCTTCACCTCGGTTCTGAGCAAACAACGCATTTTCGACGTACTCCAGACGGCCATCCGGGTCTACGAGTCGCGCAAACGCCGCATCTCGACCTCGGCGCTCAACGACTTCCTGCTGCCGCTGATCGAGAACTACCCGCCCCCCGCGACCAAGGGCAAATACATCAAGATCAAATACGTCACCCAGTTGCCGACGCCGACGCCGCAGTTCGCGTTCTTCGTCAACCTGCCGCAGTACATCAAGGAGCCTTACCGCCGCTTCCTCGAAAACAACATCCGCGACCACTGGGATTTTCCGGTACCGATGATCTACTTCCGACAGAAATAAGGACGGCTGCGGCTATCGTCAGGTCTTGTCATCACCGGAGAAATCCGGCCTCGACATTCCCAAATCCCCTTTGGCAAAGGGGACTTTACAAACCGGGATGCCGATGCAAATCTACTTCCGGCAGAAATAAGGACGGGCTGCGGCATCGCCCGGTCTCGTCACCGGAGAAATCCGGCCTCGACCCTGCCATTCGCACTTGGTAAAAAAGGGACGACATGCAGTGTCGTCCCTTTAAACTCCGTTACGCTTCCCGCCGTCGCGCCAATAGCTTACGCGCCGTATCGGAGAGCAGCACCACGACACCGGCAAGGATCGCAGTATCCTTTATCACCAGCCGTCCCGCGCCCGAGAGAGCAACGGGAACCTCGTATTCCCCTGCTGCCCAGATCCGGCACCCAGACTTCGGGCGTAGTCACCAAAAACGAACAGCGTGCCGAGCGTCATAATCAATCACTGCCAGCACCTCCCCGGCCAGGCCGATGCGGGCCGAGAAAAACCCCAGGAAGGTCAGGATGCCGATTCCCATGATCAGCAACCCCAACCCGTGGAAAACCATAGGTGTTATTCTTTCATGCCACGCATGCTTTGCAGCGTCGTATTCGCCCCCTCCTTGAGTTTATAATCTCCTGTACTCGGGTGCTTTTTCGTTGTAGAAGAAACTCATGAAGGGACTGTTCGCCACGAAAGGCACGATGCCTTCGGCTTCGTAATTCCGGAATTTAAGTCCACCGATCCAGACAAAAATGATAAGGATAGCCACCCGGATCATCCCCAGGCCGAGCCGTTGCGCGTTGGCCGCAATTTTCAGAAAGCCGTAAAACAGGCAGGAAAGTCTTTGCATCATATTCGTTTTTCGTTAATTGTCCGATGATGCAAAGGTCTGATTCCGGATCGGACATACGATGGCAGGAATGCCGGAAATGTTGGAAATTATTCCCTGTTTTTCGCGCTGCCGGAACCCGGTGATGCTCTCGCCGTTCATTTTGGCGAAGAAACGGCTGAAAGCCGCGGTATCCTCATAGCCCAGCAGATAGGCAATCTCCTTGGCGCTTTTCGTAGTATAGAGCAGCAGGCGGCGCGCCTCGGCATTGACCCTCGATCGTGGATAATGTTCAGCGGCGAGGGCTGTCCGCACGAGGCGAAAAAGGTTTGCGAGCGTCTTGGGCGACCGGTGGAGCAGCCCGGCAGCAGTCCTGCACCCGTTTCTGTCCGAAAATGCTCGTCGACCAGCACATAGTAGCGGCGCACCGTGTCGAAGAGTTTTTCACGGTCGGCACCGACGGAGAAATGCTCGCGCGCGATGCGCGTACATATAATAATGAACCGCTTGAGCTGCATGCGGAGCATCTCTTCGCGCAGGCCGTCGACCACCCCGTATTCGGCCCGCAGATCGTCCACCACCCGTTGCAGGGCGGCCGTGCGCATTTCGGAGAGTTCGAGCCGCAACACTTCGGAACTGCCGTTGAAAAAAGCAGCCCGCTGCACGACACCTCGCCGTCATGACCGAAGATGCAGTAGAAATTGCTGTCGAAAGCAAGGATCAGGTATTCACCCTCGGCGCGCGTCACGTCGAGGGTATGGAGCGGCGTCAGGGGCAGCAGCATCCCAGCCCGGAGCTCCATGGGAATATGGTCGACTTCGAGCCGAAGGCATCCGCGCCTTACCCAGACGAATTTATAGAGCCCGGGGCTGCGATGCAGCGCGGCAGCGCGGTAGTCGCTGCACAGGACGAGGTTGCCTTTCAGGGGCGTGCTGAACGTCAGATCCATGGTTCGAAGGTTTAGGTTCGGGGAAACAATCGCAAGCGGTATCTCAAAGATAATGCACAAAAATAAAAATACCCGCATTTCGGGCCGAAAAAATCGCATCCGCCTTCGGAGGCAGTCGGGCACGGTTTTCGACCTGTATAACTTCAGGTTATACCATCATCAGAATTACCGATTTGCAAATCCGTCAAACATAACTTATATTTATAAAAAATTCCAAACCGCATAATCAGAAAACCCCATGGACAAAAAAGAAACAGCTTACCGCAGAGAACGGCCGGCCGATCGCCGACAACCAGAACATCAGACCGCAGGCGTCCGCGGCCCCGTGACGCTGCAAGACCCGTGGTTCCTCGAGAAACTCGCGCACTTCGACCGCGAAGTGATCCCAGAAAGACGCATGCACGCCAAAGGCTCCGGCGCATTCGGCACCTTTTTACGGTGACGCAGGACATCACCCGATACACGCGCGCCTCGATCTTCGCCCGGGTCGGCAAGAAGACCGAATGCTTCGTGCGTTTCTCGACCGTGGCCGGCGAACGCGGCGCAGCCGATGCGGAGCGCGACATCCGCGGTTTCGCCATGAAGTTCTACACCGACGCGGGCAACTGGGATCTCGTGGGCAACAACACCCCCGTATTCTTCCTGCGCGACCCGCTGAAATTCCCCGACCTGAACCATGCCGTGAAGCGCGACCCGCGCACCAACCTGCGTTCGGCCAACAACAACTGGGATTTCTGGACGCTGCTGCCCGAAGCGCTGCACCAGGTGACGATCACCATGTCACCGCGGGGCATTCCGGCATCGTACCGCCACATGCACGGATTCGGAAGCCACACATACAGTTTCTATGACAAGGACAACAAGCGCACGTGGGTGAAGTTCCACCTCACGACCCAGCAGGGATCAGAACCTGACGAACGCCGAGGCCGAAGCCCTTTTGTGGGCAAAGACCGCGAGTCGCACCAGAGGGATCTCTACGAATCCATCGAACGCGGCGATTTCCCGCGCTGGACGATGTACGTGCAGCTGATGACCGAGGAAGAGGCCCGCAACTACAAGCTCAACCCGTTCGACCTGACAAAGGTGTGGTACCACAAAGATTTCCCGCTGCACGAGGTGGGCGTACTGGAGTTGAACCGCAACCCCGAGAATTACTATGCCGATGTCGAGCAGGCGGCGTTCAACCCCATGAACATCGTCGAGGGCATCGGCTTCTCGCCCGACAAGATGTTGCAGGGGCGCCTGTTCTCCTACGGCGACGCACAGCGCTACCGCCTGGGCGTGAACCACACGGAAATCCCCGTGAACAGGCCCCGCTGCCCGATCCACGCCTTCCACCGCGACGGGCAGATGCGCACCGACGGCAACTACGGATCGGCAAAGGGTTACGAACCCAACAGCTACGGCGAATGGCAGGACACCCCCGCCCTCAAAGAGCCGCCCCTGGCCGTGAACGGCGACGTATACAACTACGACGAACGCGAGCTGGACGACGATTATTTCACCCAGCCCGGCCTGCTGTGGCGCGTGATGTCGGCAGAAGACCGGAAAGCCACCTGCGAGAATACGGCGCGCGCCATGGGCGATGCCGAGCTGTTCATCAAGCAGCGCCACACGCGCCACTGCTACTATGCCGACCCGGCATACGGCAAGGGGAGTGGCCGAGGCGCTGGGCATTCGCTCGAAGAGGCCCTCAGGGCCGAAGACCCGGCGCATCCTTCGTGGGATCCGCGTAAATGACCGGCGGAATTCCGCGCAGGCAATCCGCGCAGCCCGCTCCGGCAAACCGGTTCGCACCCCACCGCCGGCCACGGCAGGCCGATGCCTGAAAACGGCAGGCGAAAAAACCGCCGGACAATAACGGCAAGGCCGGGCTTTCAGAAAGCCCGGCCTTGCATTTTACCCATGGGGGTATTTACGGCTGCTGCCGGTTAGGAAACCTTCAGCCCGGCAACCAGCGTGCCGTCTCTCCCGGTGTATCCCGCACGGACTACTCCCGGGGCACGCTACCGTCCGGCTGCGGGGGGTTTCGCCGCCCTGAGAGCTTTATCGCCGCGGCGACGATTCCCCCCCGCGATGGCGGTGTCTGCGGTCACGCGTCCCACGATTGCCTTCGCCGCGCCCGGAGGCGTGGTCGTTATCGGCAGGTGCCGCCTGAGGAACTGCGATCCCGGGATTATCGGCAGCCGCCGCCCCCGTTCCCGGTCGTTGCGGCGTTCGCGCCCTGCGCGTTCGACCTGTTGCGCGTCCGCGCCCACGGCTTCCGCCGTTCGAAACCGCCGCGGCCACGGCCTCCGCCACGGCCACACCGCGCCCACGGCCGTTATTGACGGCGGGATTGTATACGGGGCCCGCGCCCA
>VOFK01000297.1_pt1 | contig 25444 bp, 34 predicted proteins | sample 5384121 | NCBI WGS metagenome assembly VOFK01 (sample SAMN12384730, study PRJNA508395) | human gut metagenome | isolation source: healthy gut J | host: Homo sapiens | reverse complement strand
TAAAAGTTTACTAGATTTAGCACTTTTTTACTTCTATTTCTCTTTATCGGGTAAAGGCTTGTCTATCATTACCTCCATTCAATCTGAATGGAGATAAAGAAAAGGATAGCTTATTGTATAGCCAATATATGTTGTACTAATGACGGCAGCAGAACCTTCTTACCTCAAGGCGCACCGACTTCTCCCCATTTTGTCCAACATTGTAAGTCTGCGTCTGGATCGTAAACTTACCGGACTTGCCAAAAGATTCAGCGCCAGATATACACGCTATGCAGATGATATTACTTTTTCATCCTATCAGATATCGCAAGCGACACAGAGTTCCAGCAAGAACTAGCCAGGATCATTTCGGGACAGAACTTTCAGATTCAGCCTTCCAAAACCAGAGCAGAAGGCAGAGGATACAGGCAGACTGTTTGCGGCTTAACAATCAATGAAAAAGGTAAATGTCTCAAAATCGTATGTCAAAGAGATTCGGTTATATTTATATTTATGGGAACGATATGGATATGAACGCGCGCAGATGTATCTCGATTCAGATATAAAGAAAACGAAAGAGAACCATTCTGACATTCCTCAATTATCCCACTATTTAAATGGAAAAAATCCAATATATGCGGATGATAAAAGGAAATAGTGATGACACTTATAAAACATTGCGAAATAAATTTATCTACTTATATATTCCTCAATGGAAAGAATGGGAAAAAGAATATACTTGATTTCTGTGATGCGGTACAAAACTCTAAATTAAGTATAGAAGAGCTAAATAAATGGTATAAAACAATTAGTACAAATATCAATATACATCTATTAAAAGACACCCCCTCTATACTTCACTTACCAAAAGCTCTGTCTTGTTTAACTTTAAAAGCATCTGACATTCCCACACAGACTGTCTTTAAGGAACCAATACACAATGCCACACTACTACCATCCTTTTTATATGAGAATTTCAGCAAAAACGATCCGCTCAAATTTATCACTCATATCTGGGACGGAAATGCGGACAATTGCAAATTTGAAGGGTATGAGGATTTTATCCGAAAGGAACAAATGGCATTTAAAGAGATAACCGGACGTTTTAAAACAATAGATAAAAATCTTTTTTTATTGTTTTTACGGTTTTTTCTACATAATCCCTCAACAACAGAGGATGGGGGCAATATAAAATAAAATCCGGATGGAGTTCTTCATGGCTAAAAGCATGGTGTTCTGAACATCCGGAGCGTTCTCCTTTCGATTGTCCGATTCCGGAAAATAAACGCGAAATAGCAAATAATGTAAAATTGAACTATTTCAGCGATATCGTAGAGCTATTTAAATCCGAATTTCAGCTCAGACCGGAAACACGCCAACTAAAGAAACTTCTACGAGAACTAGTCAGGCAATATTTAAATTTCGATTTTCATGTTACTTTTGAACTAACAGATGTCAAATTATATACAAACGTATATATGATACGTAATATTCTATCTGACATACTACATGATATGGCACAAAGGAAGCAGTTTCCCGACATTCTCGTTAGAGTTGAAGACCTTGGTTCTGATTATGTAGACATCATACTTTGTCAAAAGGATTCGGATTATTATGCCACTCACCTACAACTGATCCAAAAAACTGAATCTGGAGATTTTTGTGAATTGAAAAGAAAAAATGGCAAACTTATGTGACTGGTAATGTGGAAACACAATGTAAAGATGGAGCATTCCGCATCAATTATTTAGATAGTATTCAGCCTGATCGGACAATAGCGGAACCTTTGCTTTCAGATGGAGTAAAGGGATTCACTCACCGAATCCGTATATAAAACATTATGCTTATGAAAATCCCTAATTATAGATGAAAAGAAAACACGGCGGGAAGAGCTTGCTTCAGTAAATGAGGAAGTAAACAACACACTGAAGAACTGCGACCAGCTTCACATCCTGACAGGGAATGAATGTAATACTTTTATTGAAGGAGTTCGTTCCAACAACAAAAAACATTTAATATGGCAGAATATGCAATTATTTGTTGCCATCACACATTTGTAGAAAAATAGAGGACCAGTTAAAAGAGATATGCCGTAAAAACAGTATTCCACTAATTTTCCTTTTTCCGGACGTTATTCCTACTCCTACATGAGTGATAATGTATTGCAACTGAGCGTCGACAAATTTTACACACAGGCATTGCCATGCATAGTGCAAGATATAAAAGCAGAAAATCCGCTGATACTTGAAAAAAAATAGAATTCGGAGAAGATTATGAAGTTGCCATATTAATGAATACAAGAAATAAATTGATAGAATGGCTTGAAGCTGAAGACGACACGCAGACATATTCAGAACTTGATTTAGGCAGTTATGTATTAGAATTAGCCAACGATGCTTCGTTAACCGAATGTGTGCATGAAGATAAAGAGTATAATCCGACCCTATTACGCAAACAGATTAATAGTATATCCTCACTTATAAAACAAAAAAATATGAAACCTGCCTTGATTTACTATAAAGAAAATGTATTTTCTCAACTTGATTATTTTCAAAACATCCGTTTAGCCACTTCCGGACGCACTGTTGATGAAAGATTTTATCTGACATACAATGACTTATCAGAAAGCTACAAAAAAGAAGGATTCACAGCCATTTTCATTATGAACACATTATCTGATAATGCTATAGAATTGCAAGGACTTCAGATGGCACACTATATACGTATTATAACCAGAGGTGAAGGAGTAGGAAAAGCTGCCCATTTTCTTAATTGGTTCAGAAAATATCACTGAATTATTACGTCTTTCAGATTATTCCTCCATTCTACAGACTCCGGCGGTGGAACTTTTACCTTATTCTAAAGAAAAAGTGAAAAATGTTATTGACAATATTCAGAGCTATAAACATCTGGAAAATTATGAAGCATATCTAGAAAAAAACTCATATACCTCAACCTAACAACTATCTTTCCCATCATTCTATAACGAGCGAATGGTCTTTATACCAATGGTCTACATGTCTGAATATCAAACCAGCGATAGCAAATCATATTGAAAGGAATTTATATTACAGGTATGTTATATCGCAACACCCCGAATCTGACGTTAAAGTTACGATTGATTATCCTCCGTATTCATCAGAGTCAGGGTCGGAAAAAAAAGCGCATTCTCATTATTGATGATGAAGCAGATAAAGGATGGGGTGAACTTTACAAGGCATTATTTTCTCACTACTCCAACATTGAAGTAAACACCCTGAAAGGCTTTTGATTATGCATCCGACACCAAAGCGACCTTACTCCATAAAGTAAAGGAAGCGATTGAAGAAAGGCCGTTTGAACCGTATCATTTAGTATTACTTGACATCCGGCTACTGCAAGATGACTTTAAAAAGAAAACAGACTTCTCCAGTTTTGATGTTATCAATAGGCTGCAAGCACTTAATAAAGGAATCCAAATAATCATCGTAACTGCTTCTAATAAAGTATGGAACCTACAATATACTTTAAACAGAAATGTATTTTTTGCTTATATCACTAAAGAATCTATTTTTGATAAATGCTGCTCTAAAGAAAAACTGGAAAAGTTATTAAAACAATCTGTTGATGCAATCTCTAAAAGTCATTTTCTCCAGAAAGTGGCAGAAAATGAAAAAAGGATTTTGGACAAATTAAACAATAAAACAAGCACAATAAGTGTTCCTATTAGAGAAAGGATGCTTTATAATATAAAGGAACAAATAGAAATAGCTTGGGTAATGTTGACGAATTATCGTTTCGATGAAAGGTATTTACGGTATGCTTACTTGTCATATTATCAGATACTAGAACTTTTTCGCAGAAACAGGTACTGGAATGTATATCAAAAATCAAGAATAAAAAAGGATATTTATTGCGAAGACACAAAAGGAAAGGATATTAATTGTTCTGAACAGCTAAAAATGATATATAACAAAATATGGAATGGCAACTTGATCCAACAAACACAAGGTAGTCGTACAGAAAAAGAGTTAGAATTGGGATCATATGCACGAATTGGATCATGGATGTTCGCCCGTACCACAAACCGGCATTTCATGACATTATTGGAATTAAACTCTACAAAAACAACAATACCCATGGAGGAAGTAGCACTCCCAATATTGATTTAGAAAAAGACTTCTAAAAATGATGGCTCTCATCATCGATTTCATGGACAATGCATAGCATTCTGCACATTTTCTTGCCTATATTTTACCACTTTACCGAATAATAAGGGACATCCTTCAGAAGAATGCCCCTTCATATTTTTATGTTTTCTCGTTTTATACGTATGTTTCCAGCAATTTCACACTTCCTCCTTCGGGGAGTGATAGTGACATCTTGCGTGGTAGCAGGCAACAGGATAGATTCTCCTGCACTAACAGTCAGCTCATTACCTTCATTGTCTCTCATCTTGCAGGATCCTTCCATACAGATAAAGATCACGAATGAATCAAGTTCGGAATAGTCGCAACTGATTTCTTCAGTCATGTCATACAGAGAAGTCGTGAAGTAAGTGCAAGCAACCAGTTCTACCGGTTCGTCCTTCAACGGTTCGTATTTAGTGCGATAGTCATCCAACACCTCGTAGTTGATGGCTTCACGGGCTAAATCGGTGTGAAGTTCGCGCGTTTTACCATTCGCATCTTTACGGTTGAAGTCGTAAATACGATAAGTAATATCAGAGGTTTGCTGAATCTCGGCGATGAAAGAGCCTGCCCCGATGCTGTGTACGCGTCCGGCAGGAAGGAAAATCCATCACCCGGATGAATTTCATATTCCTGCAATACGTCGGTAATCGTATTGTTCAACACGCGTTCTTTATATTCTTTCGGGGTAATCTGTTCAGAGAATCCTGAACGCAATTTAGCTCCTTTGTCGGCATCTACCACATACCACATCTCGGTTTTTCCCATCGAATTGTGGCGTTTCTTCGCCAACTCATCTGTTGGGTGTACCTGGATTGACAAATCCTGTTTGGCGTCGATGAACTTAATGAGCAGTGGGAATTTGTTGCCGAAACGGGCATAATTCGCTTCACCAACCAGTTCCTCACGATACTTTCTTACCATATCGGCCAAGGTTAAACCTTTATCCGGGCCATTAGCCACTACGGATTCATTGTTCTCAACACCGGAAATCTCCCAGCTTTCTCCTACTCCTTTCAAGTCTGAATTCAAATGCTTGAACGGAATAATTTTGTCGCCCCCCCAAAGCGTCTGCTTCAGAATTGGTTCGAATTTTAATGGATACATTTTTGTTTTTCTTGTTATAAACTTAGATTAAATTCTCCCGGATTGTTACAATCCGGGAACAAACATACGAAAAAAATAGTTCAGTTTTTAAGAAAAGGAGGATGAAAATTCATTTAAGAAATCATCTTTTGTCCTTGCAAAAGAAGATGAAGTAAAAGTAAAACGCTAAACTTTCCTAAAGTACCTGTCATATTTAGCCGGAATAATTTGTGAGTAACAAAGAATTTACCTTTATTTGCAAGAAATTTTAAGAATACCAGACATGAATAACACATTCCCAACAGAAGGGAATCTATCAGGGCTCAGCCGGAAAGATTTCCAAAAGGAGATAAATGATAAGAAAACTGATTTATTTATCCTCAAAAACACAAAGGGAATGGAAGTCGCTGTAACTAACTACGGATGCGCCATTCTCGCTATCATGGTACCGGACAAAAAACGGTAAGATATGCCAATGTAATCCTCGGACACGACAGCATCGACCACGTCGTCAACAGCCCGGAACCATTCCTAAGCACTACTATCGGACGCTACGGCAACCGTATCGCGAAAGGAAAATTCACTTTGTTCGGCGAAGAACATGAACTCACAATTAACAACGGACCTAACTCTCTGCACGGTGGACCTACCGGTTTCCACGCTCGTGTATGGGACGCTATCCAGATTGATGAGAGTACCGTGCAATTCAACTATGTTTCTGCTGACGGCGAAGAGGGATTCCCCGGCAATCTGGAAGTGGAAATGACCTTACCGCCTGGAAAACGAAGTAAATGCACTGACTATCGAATACCGCGCTACCACCGACAAAGCTAACAGTTGTAAACTTCACTAACCACGGTTTCTTCAATCTCGCCGGCATTTCCAACCCGACTCCTACCGTTAACAACCACATCGTTACGATCAACGCTGATTTCTATACGCCTATCGATGAAGTTTCTATCCCTACCGGTGAAATCGCCAAAGTGGAAGGTACTCCTATGGACTTCCGCACTCCGCATACCGTAGGCGAACGTATCGACGATAAATTCCAGCAATTGATATTCGGTGCCGGATACGACCACTGCTACGTATTGAACAAGACAGAAAGCGGTTCGCTCGACCTGGCTGCTACTTGCAAAGACCCGGAAAGCGGACGTATCATGGAAGTGTACACAACCGAAGCGGGGGTACAACTCTATACGGGCAACTGGCTCAACGGATTCGAAGGTGCACACGGAGCTACATTCCCTGCCAGAAGCGCTATCTGCTTTGAAGCACAGTGTTTCCCGGATACTCCGAACAAACCGCATTTTCCGTCAGCTACTTTGCTGCCGGGTGATGAATACCAACAGATCACTGTCTACAAATTTACGGTAGAAGAATAAGATTTGAAAAATAACTAACCTAATTTTATAAACTAACATTTTTTTTGAACCATGACACAAGAAAAAAAGAATGGAAAAATCATTGCAATCATCACGATGATTTTCCTTTTCGGTATGATTTCATTCGTTACCAACCTCGCAGCTCCATTCGGAACAATCTGGAGAAATGAATATGACGGGTTCGAACACTTTAGGTATGATGGGAAATATGATGAACTTCATCGCGTATGTTTAATGGGTAATTCCTGCCGCGGCAACATGCTCGTTGCAACGGTTGGATAAAGAAGACTGCTTTGATTGCAATGGCAGTATCGGTTTTGTCGGTTTGTTCACACAGTATCTTTCCGGCTTATTCAAGCTCAGGTGCTGAAATTCGCATTCGGCGTTTAAACTTTGAATCTATCTGGGTGCATTCATCTGCGGTTTCTGCGTTTGTATGCTTAACACAGTGGTAAACCCGATGTTGAACCTTCTCGGTGGCGGTGGTAACAAAGGTAACCAGCTGATTCAGACAGGTGGAGCTCTTAATTCTTTGTCTGGTACATTGACTCCGCTTTTCGTAGGTGCTTTGATCGGTACTGTTACTTCAAGTACTGCTATGTCTGACGTTGCTCCTCTGCTCTTCGTTGCTATGGGTGTATTCGTTGCTGCATTTATCGTTATCTCATTTGTTGCTATTCCTGAACCACACCTTCAGAAAGGTGGAGTGAAGAAAGAAAAAATTCTCTCACAGCCCATGGAGCTTCCGTCACACTTTACTGGGTGTAATCGGTATCTTTATGTATGTAGGTATTGAAATTGGTATCCCGCGTCCACTGAACTTCTATCTTGCCGATTCAAGCGATAAAGGTGCCGGTATCATGATGAACGGTGCTGCTATCGGTGGTGCTATCGCTGCTATCTATTGGTTGCTGATGCTTGTGGGACGTACTGCAAGTAGTGCTATCAGTGGTAAGGTTTCCAGCCGTGCACAGTTGATCGCTGTTTCTGCTACTGCTATCATTTTCGTATTGATCGCTATCTTCACTCCGAAAGATGTAACGGTTTCAATGCCGGGTTATACTGTAGGTGAAGGCTTTATGATGGCACAGGTTCCTGTGAGCGCCTTGTTCCTTGTACTTTGTGGTCTTTGTACTTCTGTAATGTGGGGTGGTATCTTCAACCTTGCAGTAGAAGGCTTAGGAAAATATACAGCACAGGCTTCCGGTATCATTATGATGATGGTTGTTGGTGGTGGTGTATTGCCGTTGATCCAACAAAAGCATCTCTGACTCTGTAGGTTATATGGCTAGCTACTGGTTGATTATCGCTGCTCTGGCTTACCTGTTGTTCTACGGTTGGTAGGTTGCAAGAATGTAAATAAGGATATTCCTGTGGAATAATCACATAGAATAGAATTCAATTTATTCACCTTTAAAATTAAATTATCATGGATATAGAACACGTAAGAAGTCGATTCATTAAACATTTCGATGGTACTACAGGATTTATATATGCCTCTCCGGGACGTATTAACCTGATTGGCGAACACACTGACTACAACGGCGGATTCGTATTTCCGGGTGCAGTAGACAAAGGTATGATTGCCGAAATCAAACCGAACGGTACTGATAAAGTAAGAGGCTTACTCTATCGACTTGAAGGATTATGTAGAATTTGGTCTGAACGAAGAAGATGCTCCACGTGCCAGCTGGGCAAGATATATCTTCGGTGTATGCCGTGAAATGATTAAACGCGGCGTAGACGTAAAGGGATTCAATACTGCTTTCGCAGGTGATGTGCCTCTGGGTGCCGGTATGTCTTCTTCAGCTGCTTTGGAAAGTACATATGCTTTCGCTCTGAACGAACTGTTTGGTGAAGGTAAGATCGATAAATTTGAATTGGCTAAAGTTGGTCAGGCTACTGAACATAACTATTGCGGTGTAAACTGCGGTATTATGGACCAGTTTGCTTCTGTATTCGGTAAAGCAGGCAGCTTGATCCGTCTGGACTGCCGTTCACTGGAATACCAGTATTTCCCATTCCATCCGGAAGGCTATCGCCTGGTATTGATGGATTCGGTAGTGAAACACGAACTGGCTTCTTCTGCTTACAACAAGCGCCGTCAGAGCTGCGAAGCTGCTGTTGCCGCTATCCAGAAAAAACATCCGCACGTAGAATTCCTGCGTGACTGTACTATGGCTATGTTAGAAGAAGCGAAGGCTGATATCAGTGCTGAAGATTATATGCGTGCAGAATACGTAATCGAAGAAATCCAACGCGTACTCGATGTTTGCGATGCTCTGGAGAAAGATGATTACGAAACTGTAGGTAAGAAGATGTACGAAACTCATCACGGCATGAGCAAGCTGTACGAAGTAAGCTGTGAAGAACTCGACTTCCTGAACGACTGCGCTAAAGAATACGGTGTAACTGGTTCACGCGTTATGGGTGGTGGATTCGGCGGTTGTACGATCAACCTTGTTAAGGATGAATTGTATGACAACTTCGTTGAAAAGACAAAAGCTGCATTCAAAGCCAAATTCGGCAGAAGCCCGAAAGTGTATGACGTGGTAATCGGTGACGGTTCACGCAGATTGGAATAAGAAATTATTCGTTATTAAATAAGTAAGAAGGGCGGCTTCCATTACGGGAAGCCGCCCTTACTTTTCAATTAACAATTATGACTAAAATCTATTATCTAATAACACCTTATTATTCTACATTTCTTCGTAAATTTATAAACAGCAAAAGTAGTCGGTTCCTGCTCGGTAGTAAACGCATGACCTTCAACAGACACCGCAGTTTCCTGAGGAGTGATGGCAAAAGGTTGTTCAAGCGTATTATCCTTATCCAAATCAAGTGAACGAAGCTTGATGCAGCGGCCATTCGATAATACGTCTTGTTTCTTCAATCCGGCAAAGTTCAAGGAGATTTGAGCTGTGGCAGTATTTGAGGTATTGGCAACCTTTACAATCAATTCATTCTTATCCTTATCGTATACGGCACTGGCAAAGAGCCGTTCTGCCCTTCGGCTCCTGTCACACTTTTCTTGTTCATGGTAAGCGGAAGCACATTAGTTCCTTTATTTTGAGCATACAGTTGCTGTACATAGTAGCTAGTGGTACGCACGGAATTCAGGTTAAACCAGATCATATCCGGGCGCCACTGCCAACCTTCCACATGGGCGAAAAGGGGAGCATAAGTAGCCATATGTACGATATCGGCATTACGCTCCAATCCGGTCATAAAAGCGGCTTCGAGCAGAGCAGCATTGAAATGGTTCCATTTCTTGCCCTTTCCGTGGCAGGCATATTCGCCGGCAAAGACTTTCGGCCCTTTACGGTCGTAGTTATCATAGCGGCGCCCCCTGAGCCAGAAACCAGCTTTCGGGCCGATAAAAATGTTCGTCTACTAAATCTGCTTTCAGACGCTTCATTTCAGGCCATAGGTAATCAAAGTCTTTTCCTTCGGAATTCGGGCCGGAACTACCTACAATCTTGATTTCCGGATGAGCTTTGCGAATAGCTTTGATAAACGGTTCGAGGCGTTCGGGGTACTCTTCTCCCCACTGTTCGTTCCCAATACCGATAAATTCCAGATTGAAAGGCGCCGGATGTCCCATATCGGCACGTACTTTTCCCCAAGTAGTATTTATATCACCATTGGCAAATTCTATCAGGTCGAGTGCATCCTGAATATAACTATCCAAGTCGCAAACAGCGACATGAGCCTTCGGGTCATTATTCTGATATTGACAGGACAATCCGCAATTCAGAATAGGCAGCGGTGCCGCCCCCATTTCCTCGGACAACAGGAAGTATTCATAAAATCCCAATCCGTAGCTTTGGTAATAATCAGGGAAGAAACGGTGGGTAAACGTATATTGCCAGCGATTCTCATTCAAGGGACGATTCTCTACCGGGCCAACTGATTTTTTCCAGTCGTAACGGGTTTCCAAATCCGTACCTTCAACAATACAACCGCCGGGGAAACGGAAAACTCCCGGATGAATATCTGCCAACGCTTGGGCCAGATCTTTACGAAGCCCGATTTTCATGTCCCTTTCCAGGTATCAACCGGAAAAAGGGAGACGTGCTCCAAATCTACTGTTCCTTTAGAGGTAAGGAAAATACGGAGTACGGATTTCGGATGAGTACTGCCGGGCTTCAAGATCATCTGGTATTTTTTCCAGTCCTTAGAATCAATCGTAAGATTCCCTGCAACAAGTGCCTGACGTTCGCCCATTGATTGGGTATCTACAAGTTCGATTCTCAATGTTTCTTTCGTACCTCCTTGTGGCAATCGTGCCCAGACGGAGAAACGATACTCCTCTCCTTCTTTGACGCCGACACCGAAGAAACCTTCGTTGTCCAAGTCCGGTATGCTTATGCCCATGTCCCGGGTTAGAAAGGCGCACGTAATGCGGATTGCGTTCAAAAGGGCCATCATTCATTAAGGATACTTTTCCATAAGTCTTCCACCCCATTAGGTGTTGGGGGAACTCGAATGAACGGTTCTTGACCAATTCGGCATAAAGTCCGCCGTCAGCAGCGTAATTAATATCCTCAAAAAAGAGCCCGTACATGGTAGGTTGGATTTCTGCTCCCAGCTTCTTCGTCTGTATCACCAACTCATTGGTTTGAGCATGAAGGGCAAGGTTAGTAGACAAGGCTAATACTGCCAATAAATTTGCGTATCTTCTCATGGTTCTCAATAAAAAATTATATATAGTTAAAATGCAAAGATAATCAGATTCTCTATTTTCCCCGTACCCGATTTTATCATTAACAGGCGTTTATCAGTCAAAAAGGACCAATTTCCATTCATTTGCACAATTTTCCATCCGTATCTGATATTTATAATACGAAACCAGATTAAAAAGCACCTATTTGCACGCTCTATTATATGAAAAAACAAACGGATGGAAAGCGTACATTTATATATAGTAAGGTGTATGGAAAATCATAAAATACACCGTTTATGCTGCATAACATACAAGAGTGTATTTGATACACCAAACCAAAGTGTTACTTTTACACCCAAAACAAGATAAGTATCTCATTTACATTAAAAATAAAACCATGAAAAAACATTTCTTACTTGCAGGAATTGCCGTGCTAATGCTAGTTGCACGCAATAACAAGCCGGCTTCCGAGCTGACCTTATCCGGTCTCGATCCGGCAAAATTTCAAACAGAAGTGAACAATGCCCAAACAGCTCTTTATACCTTAAAGAATAAGGCAGGCTATGGAAGTATGCATCACTAGCTTCGGAGGACGTATCGTGTCTGTCATGGTACCCGACAAGAACGGTAAGATGCAAGATGTAGTTTTAGGTTTTGACAGCATTGCTGACTATATTAATGTACCCAGCGACTTCGGTGCTTCTATCGGACGCTATGCAAACCGTATCAACCAAGGACGTTTTGTACTGGACGGAGATACCATCCAACTGCCGCAAAACAACTTCGGCCACTGCCTGCACGGAGGTCCGAAAGGTTGGCAATACAAAGTTTATGAAGCTAATCTGATTGATCCGACAACGTTGGAACTGACACTTGTCTCACCGGACGGAGACGAAAACTTCCCGGGTAATGTGACAGCTAAAGTGACCTATAAACTGACTGAAGACAACGCTATCGACATCAAATATAGCGCAACTACCGATAAAAAGACGATCATCAATATGACCAACCACTCTTACTTCAACCTGGCTGGTGATCCGTCAAAAGCTTCAACCGACAACATATTGTATGTGAACGCAGACTACTATACCCCAGTAGACAGCACTTTTATGACTACAGGCGAAATCGCTCCGGTCAAAGATACTCCGATGGACTTCACTACTCCGAAAGCGGTAGGTAAAGATATCAACAACTACGACTTCGTCCAACTGAAGAACGGAAAAGGGTATGACCACAACTGGGTGCTCAACACTAAGGGAGATCTTTCTCAAGTAGCAGCCAAACTAACTTCACCTGAAAGCGGCATCACTCTGGAAGTATATACCAACGAACCGGGTGTACAGGTTTACACAGGAAACTTCCTTGACGGAACCGTAACCGGAAAGAAAGGTATCGTTTACAACCAACGTGCTTCTGTGTGTCTGGAAACACAACATTATCCCGACAGTCCCAACAAGGCCGACTGGCCGTCCGTTATTTTGGAACCGGGACAGACTTACAATAGAGAATGTATTTTCAAATTCTCCGTAGAAAAATAAATATTAACTTATAAATCAGATTTATTGTGGAAGCATTAGATTGGCTAGTAATCGGAGTCTTTTTTCTGGCTCTTATCGGTATTATAGTTTGGGTAGTCAGACAAAAGCAGAATGACTCGGCGGATTATTTTTTGGGTGGACGCGACGCAACATGGCTCGCAATCGGTGCCTCTATTTTCGCATCAAACATTGGTTCGGAACATTTGATCGGTCTGGCAGGTGCCGGAGCCTCCAGTGGTATGGCAATGGCGCACTGGGAAATACAAGGTTGGATGATCTTGATTCTCGGATGGGTATTCGTACCGTTCTATACACGAAGCATGGTATACACGATGCCCGAATTTCTGGAACGCCGTTACAATCCTCAGTCACGTACAATCTTATCGGTCATCTCTTTGGTTAGTTACGTATTGACTAAGGTAGCTGTTACGGTATATGCCGGAGGCCTGGTATTCCAACAGGTATTTGGTATCAAAGAGCTGTGGGGTATCGACTTTTTTTGGATTGCTGCTATAGGGCTGGTAGTACTAACCGCCCTCTATACAATCTTCGGAGGTATGAAATCAGTGCTTTACACTTCCGTTCTTCAAACCCCTATCCTATTGCTGGGTCATTAATAATACTTGTCCTCGGTTTCAAGGAATTAGGCGGTTGGGACGAAATGATGAGAGTCTGCGGAGCAGTTACTGTTAATGATTACGGTGATACAATGACTAACCTGATTCGTAGCAACGATGACGCGAATTTCCCCTGGTTGGGTGCTTTGATCGGTTCGGCTATTATCGGTTTCTGGTACTGGTGTACTGACCAATTTATTGTACAACGCGTACTTTCAGGAAAGAACGAAAAAGAAGCCCGTCGTGGTACTATCTTCGGTGCATATCTGAAGCTGTTGCCTGTATTCCTGTTCTGATTCCGGTATGATTGCTTTCGCATTACATCAGAAATATATCGGTGCCGGTGGCGAAGGTTTCTTACCGATGCTCGAAAACGGAACCGCAAATGCCGATGCTGCATTCCCTACATTAGTAGCCAAATTACTTCCTGCGGGCGTGAAAGGTTTGGTGGTATGTGGTATTCTGGCCGCTTTGATGAGTTCCCTTGCTTCTTTGTTTAATTCGTCAGCGATGTTGTTCACTATCGACTTTTACAAACGTTTCAGACCGCAGACTTCGGAAAAGAAGCTGGTGGGTATCGGACAGGTTGCTACAATCGTAATCGTTGTTTTAGGTATCCTTTGGATTCCTATCATGCGTAGCGTAGGCGATGTACTTTATACCTACTTGCAAGACGTTCAGTCAGTATTGGCACCAGGCATCGCTGCCGCTTTCTTACTGGGGATCTGCTGGAAACGTACTTCCGCCCAGGGTGGTATGTGGGGATTGATCTCCGGCATGGTAATCGGGTTGACCCGCCTCGGCGCAAAAGTATATTATAGCAACGCAGGTGAAGTAGCTGATTCTACATTCAAATATTTGTTCTATGACATGAACTGGTTATTCTTCTGTGGTTGGATGTTCCTGTTCTGCATTATTGTTGTGATCGTAGTCAGCCTTGCCACGGAAGCTCCGACAGCGGAAAAGATTCAGGGACTGGTATTCGGCACGGCTACTAAGGAACAAAAGGCTTCTACACGTGCAAGCTGGAATCACTGGGATATTATCCACGGTAATTATTCTGGCCATTACGGCTGCATTCTACTGGTATTTCTGGTAATTAAATAAATTCATATCAACACGATGAATAACTATTATAGCTCGAATCCGACCTTCTACATCGGTATCGACTGCATCATCTTCGGTTTTAATGAAGGCGAAATAAGCCTGTTACTGCTGAAGAGAAACTTCGAACCGGCAATGGGCGAATGGTCATTAATGGGAGGATTCGTACAAAAAGACGAAAGCGTGGACGATGCTGCCAAACGTGTACTGGCTGAGCTTACGGGACTAGAGAATGTTTACATGGAACAGGTGGGAGCTTTTGGCGCTATCGATCGCGATCCGGGTGAACGGGTAATCTCCATAGCTTACTATGCATTAATCAATATTAATGAATATGACCGGGAACTTGTTCAGAAGCACAACGCCTATTGGGTAAATATAAATGAACTCCCGGAACTATTTTCGACCACCCTGAGATGGTCGATAAAGCACGGGAGATGATGAAACAGAAAGCATCGGTCGAGCCTATCGGTTTCAATCTACTACCGAAGCTATTTACGTTGTCCCAATTACAAAGTCTATATGAGGCTATTTACGGTGAAGCGATGGATAAGCGGAATTTCCGTAAAAGAGTGGCAGAAATGGATTATATAGAAAAGACTGATAAAATTGACAAACTGGGTTCCAAACGTGGTGCTGCCTTGTATAAATTTAATGGCAGGCCTATCGCAAGGACCCGAAATTCAAAATCTAATCATTATGCTGGAAGAACTAAAAGAAAAAGTATTTCATGCCAATCTTGAGTTGGTAAAGCATGGATTAGTCATCTTCACATGGGGCAATGTTTCTGCTATCGACCGTGAAACGGGACTGGTAGTAATCAAACCCAGTGGTGTAAGTTATGATGATATGAAAGCAGAAGATATGGTAGTAGTGGATTTGGAAGGCAAGGTCGTCGAAGGGCGGCTGAAGCCTTCCTCAGATACTCCTACTCACGTGGTACTCTACAAAGCATTCCCGGAAATCGGAGGAGTCGTACACACCCACTCTACTTATGCTACCGCATGGGCGCAGGCGGGTTGTGACATTCCTAACATCGGAACGACTCACGCTGATTATTTCCATGACGCCATCCCTTGCACGGCCGACATGACGGAAGCTGAAGTAAAAGGGGCTTACGAGCTGGAAACCGGTAATGTTATTGTGAAACGTTTTTGAAGGCTTGAACCCCGTACATACACCGGGAGTATTGGTAAAAAACCACGGGCCTTTCTCCTGGGGAAAAAACGCACAGGATGCCGTACACAACGCGGTAGTGATGGAGCAAGTAGCCAAAATGGCAAGTATTGCCTATACCGTAAATCCGAATTTAACAATGAACCCGCTGCTGATAGAGAAACACTTCAGCCGCAAGCATGGTCCGAACGCTTATTATGGACAATAATCAACTAAAAAGTAACAATCAAAAATTAAAGCAATAACATTATGAACGCATTTGATCAATATGAAGTATGGTTCGTAACAGGAGCACAGCTTTTTTGTACGGAGGTGACGCAGTAATCGCAGTAGACGCACATTCTAACGAAATGGTTAACGGACTGAACGAATCCGGTAAACTCCCTGTCAAAGTGGTATACAAAGGTACTGCTAACTCTTCTAAAGAAGTGGAAGCTGTTTTCAAAGCAGCCAATAATGACGAAAAGTGTGTCGGTGTTATCACTTGGATGCATACTTTCTCTCCGGCAAAGATGTGGATTCATGGTCTGCAACAGTTGAAGAAACCATTGTTACACCTGCACACACAGTTCAATAAGGAGATTCCCTGGGACACAATGGATATGGACTTCATGAACCTGAATCAGTCAGCTCACGGTGACCGCGAATTCGGACATATCTGCACCCGTATGCGTATCCGCCGTAAAGTGGTGGTAGGTTACTGGAAAGACGAAGAGCACTTTGCATAAGATTGCTGTCTGGATGCGTGTATGTGCCGGCTGGGCAGATTCACAGGATATGCTGATTATCCGTTTCGGCGACCAGATGAATAACGTGGCTGTAACCGATGGAGACAAGGTAGAAGCCGAGCAACGTATGGGTTATCACGTAGACTATTGTCCGGTAAGCGAACTAATGGAATACCACAAAGAAATCAAAGCCGCTGATGTGGATGCATTGGTAGCGACGTATTTCAAGGAATACGATCATGAATCTTCTCTGGAAGACAAATCGACTGAAGCTTATCAGAAAGTATGGAACGCTGCAAAAGCTGAACTAGCTATACGTGCTATCCTGAAAGCCAAAGGTGCCAAAGGATTTACTACCAACTTCGACGACTTGGGCGACATTGAATACATGGTTTCGATCAAATCCCGGGTCTTGCTTCACAACGTCTTATGGCAGAAGGTTATGGATTCGGTGCTGAAGGTGACTGGAAATCGGCTGCTCTTTATCGTACTGTATGGGTAATGAATCAAGGACTTCCTAAGGGCTGTTCTTCCTCGAAGACTATACACTGAACTTCGACGGTGCTAACAGCTCTATCCTTCAGTCACACATGTTGGAAGTCTGTCCGCTTATCGCCGCCAACAGACCTCGCCTGGAAGTACACTTCCTCGGTATAGGTATCCGCAAGAGTCAGACTGCCCGCCTTTGTATTCACCTCAAAAAAGTAGGTACAGGATGTACTGCTACCGTAGTGGATCTGGGCAACCGTTTCCGCCTGATCGTAAACGATGTAGAATGTATCGAACCGAAACCGCTGCCTAAGTTGCCGGTTGCTTCTGCTCTCTGGATTCCGATGCCAAACCTTGAAGTAGGTGCAGGTGCATGGATTCTGGCTGGTGGAACTCACCACTCTTGCTTCTCATACGACCTGACAGCAGAATACTGGGAAGATTATGCAGAGATCGCAGGTATCGAAATGGTACATATCAATAAGGATACTACGATCAGCTGCTTCAAGAAAGAATTGCGCATGAACGAAGTTTATTACATGTTGAATAAAAAAGCACTTTGCTAAACCACAATTTTAAATAGTGATTTCGACATGAAATTAGATGCTAAAAATCAACAATATGAAACAGGCAAAGTCCATTCTGGGTATAGAGCTCGGTTCAACACGAATCAAAGCAGTTCTGATAGACCGGGAAAACAAGCCTATTGCTCAAGGTAGCCACACTTGGGAAAATCAGTTAGTCGACGGGCTTTGGACGTACAGTATTGAAGCCATTTGGTCCGGATTGCAAGATTGCTACGCTGACCTTCGTTCGAATGTGAAGAAGTTATATGACGGCATAGAGATCGAGACTCTGGCTGCTATCGGTGTCAGCGCTATGATGCATGGTTATATGCCATTCAACAGAAAGAGGAAATCCTCGTGCCTTTCCGTACTTGGAGAAACACCAATACAGGCCGGGCGGCAGCAGAACTATCGGAGCTATTTGTCTATAATATCCCTCTGCGGTGGAGCATTTCCCACTTGTACCAAGCTATCCTGAACAACGAAACGCATGTCAAAGATATCAAATTCCTGACAACCCTTGCAGGTTATGTACATTGGCAGATAACAGGTGAAAAGTAGTTGGGCATTGGAGACGCATCGGGATGCTCCCCATAGACCCGACTACCAACAACTATTCCGCCGAAATGGTGGAGAATTCGACAATCTGATTGCTCCTAAAGAATATAACTGGAAACTTGAGAATATTTTGCCCAAAGTACTGTCGGCAGGCGAAAACGCCGGTGTCCTTACACCGGAAGGCAGTAGAAAGCTTGACGTATCCGGTCATCTGAAGGCAGGAATACCGGTCTGCCCGCCGGAAGGAGATGCCGGCACCGGCATGGTGCAACCAACGCCGTCAAGCAGCGTACCGGCAACGTATCGGCAGGTACTTCCTCTTTCTCCATGATCGTATTGGAAAAAGAGTTGTCGAAGCCCTACGAAATGATCGACATGGTCACCACTCCTGACGGAAGCCTCGTAGCCATGGTACACTGCAACAACTGTACTTCTGACCTCAACGCATGGGTCAACCTGTTCAAGGAATATCAGGAGCTCCTGGGTATCCCCGTAAATATGGATGAGATCTATAGCAAGCTCTACAATATTGCGCTCACAGGTGATACTGATTGCGGTGGTCTGCTCTCCTACAACTATATTTCAGGCGAACCTGTAACGGGACTTGCCGAAGGAAGACCTTTGTTTGTACGTTCGGCCAATGACAAGTTCAACCTCGCAAACTTTATGCGGGCTCACTTGTATGCTTCAGTAGGAGTGCTCAAGATTGGTAACGACATCCTGTTCAACGATGAAAAAGTCAAAGTAGACAGAATTACAGGACACGGAGGACTATTCAGAACAAAGGAGTAGGCCAAAGAATACTTGCGGCAGCCATCAACTCACCGATTTCAGTCATGGAAACAGCCGGTGAAGGTGGTGCCTGGGGTATTGCCCTGTTGGGTTCTTACCTTGTGAACAATGAAAAGAAACAATCTCTTGCCGATTTCCTGGATGAAAGCGTATTTGTCGGCGACGCGGGTATCGAGGTATCACCTACGCCCGAAGATGTAGCCGGCTTTAACGCATACATCGAAAGCTACAAGGCAGGATTGCCTATCGAAGAGGCAGCAGTCAAATTTAAATAATTGACAGTCGGCAATCCATTGTTGTTCATCAAAGATTGTCGATAAATCGCTGTTTATCAAGAGTCAATTCTAACTAAGTACAAACATTAATTATCTCCACCCCTCTCCTCTTTTGGAGAGGGAGATGGAGAGACTATTATCATGAAAACCACCTCGTTCATACTTGCACTTGTCCTGTCCACCTCACTGGCCAAAGCTCAAAACGCCCCACAAGTGTCTTACTTCCCTTTACAAAATGTGAAACTATTGGATAGTCCGTTTCTGCAAGCTCAACAGACTGATTTACATTACATACTTGCATTAGACCCCGACCGTCTGCTCGCTCCTTTTCTCCGCGAAGCAGGGTTACAGCCTAAAGCCCCCAGCTACACCAATTGGGAAAATACCGGATTGGACGGACATATCGGCGGACATTATTTATCCGCACTTTCCATGATGTATGCCGCCACCGGAGATACCGCAGTCTATAATCGCCTCAACTACATGCTGAATGAGTTGAACCGGGCACAGCAAACTGTCGGCACAGGATTCATCGGAGGAACTCCGGGAAGCCTTCAACTTTGGAAAGATATAAAAGCAGGAAAAATCCGTGCCGGAGGTTTCGACCTTAACGGTAAATGGGTGCCTCTATACAATATACATAAGACTTACGCCGGATTGCGGGATGCATATCTCTATGCAGGAAGCGACCTTGCACGCCAAATGCTTATCGCTTTTACAGACTGGATGATTGACATCACTTCCGGCTTGAGCGACGAACAAATGCAGGATATGCTCCGCAGTGAACACGGCGGCTTAAATGAGACTTTCGCTGATGTGGCTGAAATCACAGGCGACAAAAGAAGTATCTGGAACTGGCACGCCGTTTCTCTCATAAAGTCATTCTCGACCCGCTTATCAAAGACGAAGACAAATTGACGGGGATGCACGCCAACACACAGATTCCGAAAGTGATCGGCTACAAGCGAATAGCCGAACTTTCACAAGACGACAAGAATTGGAATCATGCTGCAGAGTGGGATCATGCCGCCCGTTTTTTCTGGAACACGGTAGTCAATCACCGTTCTGTGTGTATCGGCGGGAATAGCGTACGCGAACATTTCCATCCATCGGACAACTTTACGTCTATGCTGAACGACGTTCAAGGACCGGAGACCTGTAATACTTACAACATGCTCCGTCTTACCAAAATGCTTTATCAGAATTCTCATAATCCGAATCAAACAAACGAACCTGATCCCAACTACGTAAACTATTACGAACGTGCGCTTTACAATCATATTCTAGCGTCACAAGAGCCGGATAAAGGTGGATTTGTCTACTTCACTCCTATGCGTCCGGGACACTATCGTGTATACTCACAACCGGAAACATCCATGTGGTGCTGTGTAGGTTCAGGCTTGGAGAATCATACCAAATACGGCGAATTTATCTATGCGTATCGGAAAGACACTCTTTATGTCAATCTCTTCATTCCTTCACAACTGACCTGGAAAGAGCAAGGCATTATTTTGACACAGGAAACCCGTTTCCCCGATGACGGCAAGGTAACTTTGCGAATAGATGAAGCGCCTAAGAAAAAACGTACTTTAATGATACGTATTCCGGAATGGGCGAACCAATCCAAAGGATATAGCGTCAGCATCAATGGAAAAAGAAAAAAAATGTTCGTTATGGCAAAAGGTAACCAGTATCTTCCCCTCTCCCGCAAATGGGAAAAAGGGGATGTCATTACTTTCCACTTGCCTATGAAAGTCAGCGTGGAACAAATTCCCGACAAGAAAGATTATTATGCTTTCTTATATGGTCCGATCGTTCTTGCAGCTTCCACAGGCACTGAACATCTTGACGGCATCTATGCAGATGACAGCCGTGGCGGACATATCGCTCACGGCAAACAGATTCCTTTGCAAGAGGTTCCGATGTTGATAGGAAATCCAGGATTCAATCTGCAAGTCTCTTCAGAAAGAACAGAATAGCCGGATTACTTTCAGCTATAACGGAGAGGTTTATCCTGCACAAGGCAAAGCATTGGAACTCGTTCCATTCTTCCGCCTGCATAATTCCCGTTATGCCGTTTATTTCCGGCAGGCAAGCGAAGAGCAGTTTAAAGCGATTCAGGAAGAGATGGCAACGGCTGAACGAAAAGCAACGGAATTGGCTAATCAAACCATTGACCTTATCTTCCCTGGCGAACAGCAGCCGGAATCTGACCATGGCATCCAGTATGAACAGGCAGAAACAGGGACGAATAAAGACCGGCATTTCCGACGTGCCAAAGGTTGGTTCGGCTATCAATTGAAGGTAAAGAGGAAGCAAGCCGCCTCCTGATTACGGTACGGAAAGATGACCGCAATAAAGTGGCTATTCTTTTGAATAACGAAAAGTTGGCTGTTCATCCGACTATCAGTGAAGCAGATAAAGACGGTTTCATTACTCTTTCTTATGTTCTGCCTCAAAAACTGAATACGGGTAGTTGTCCGATACGTTTTATCCCTGACGGGACGGAATGGACCTCTGCCGTTTATGAAGTTCGTTTACTAAAATAAACGTTCAAAAAAAGAAATAACCATCATCAAAATCAAACATCTATATAACCATTTAAACAAATTCCATTTATGAAAGCAAAACTATTAGTCAGCACGGCTTTTCTGGCAGCCTCTGTATCTCTTTCTGCACAAAAGAGTGCTACCATCACTGTACATGCCGACCAAGGCAAAGAAATCATACCGAAGGAAATTTACGGCCAGTTTGCCGAACACCTGGGTTCATGTATCTACGGTGGTCTTTGGGTAGGCGAAAACTCGGATATTCCTAATATCAAGGGATACCGCACAGATGTATTCAATGCACTGAAAGACTTGTCCGTTCCCGTTCTTCGCTGGCCGGGTGGATGCTTCGCCGATGAATATCACTGGATGGACGGAATTGGTCCCAAAGAGAATCGCCCGAAGATGGTGAACAACAACTGGGGAGGCACCATTGAAGACAACAGTTTCGGAACACACGAGTTTTTGAATCTTTGCGAAATGCTGGGTTGCGAACCATACGTAAGTGGAAATGTAGGTAGCGGCACAGTGGAAGAGCTTGCCAAATGGGTGGAATATATGACTTCCGACGGTGACTCTCCGATGGCTAAACCTGCGCCGTAAGAATGGTCGTGACAAGGCATGGAAAGTAAAATATCTCGGCGTAGGAAATGAAAGCTGGGGATGTGGCGGTAGTATGCGCCCTGAATATTATGCCGATCTGTATCGCCGTTATTCTACTTATTGCCGTAACTATGACGGTAACCGTCTGTTCAAGATTGCCAGTGGCGCAAGTGACTATGATTACAAATGGACAGATGTATTGATGAATCGCGTAGGACACCGGATGGACGGTCTTTCTCTGCACTATTATACCGTAACCGGATGGAGTGGCAGCAAAGGCGCGGCAACCCAATTCAACAAAGACGATTATTACTGGACTATGGGCAAATGTCTTGAAGTGGAAGATGTACTCAAAAAACATTGTGCCATCATGGACAAATATGATAAGGACAAGAAGATCGCCCTTTTACTGGACGAATGGGGAACCTGGTGGGATGAAGAACCGGGAACCATCAAAGGACATCTGTATCAGCAAAACACATTGCGTGATGCTTTCGTGGCTTCTTTAAGTCTCGATGTATTCCACAAATATACCGACCGCCTGAAGATGGCAAATATCGCACAGATTGTCAATGTACTTCAATCCATGATTCTGACGAAAGACAAAGAAATGGTGCTCACTCCTACTTATTATGTCTTCAAGATGTATAAAGTACATCAGGATGCCACTTATCTTCCTATCGACCTGACTTGCGAAAAGATAAGTGTACGTGATAACCGCACTGTACCGATGGTGAGCGCCACAGCTTCCAAAAATAAAGATGGGGTGATCCATATTTCTCTTTCCAATGTAGATGCTGATGAAGCGCAGGAAATCACCATCAATCTGGGTGATACGAAAGCCAAGAAAGCTGTCGGAGAGATTCTGACCGCTTCCAAACTGACCGATTACAATTCTTTTGAAAATCCTAATATTGTAAAACCGGCACCCTTCAAAGAGGTAAAAATCAATAAAGGCACAATGAAGGTGAAACTTCCTGCTAAATCTATTGTTACATTAGAGTTACAGTAATTTAAGGGCAAATACTTATTGTACCACAAACAAAAAGACTGTTGAATTGGTAATAAAAAAGATAGCACTTTAGGATTGTTAAATCCACATAAAGAGTTATCTTTGCCAACAATCTGACAGAAATCAATTAAATTTTAATGATATGAACGATAATAAACTTATGAATCGTGCAGCGGATAACATCCGTATTCTCGCTGCTTCAATGGTTGAAAAAGCCAATTCCGGTCATCCGGGTGGTGCCATGGGTGGTGCTGACTTTATAAATGTACTCTTTTCTGAGTTTCTAGTATACGATCCTGAAAATCCCCGCTGGGAAGGACGTGACCGCTTCTTCCTCGATCCGGGCCACATGTCTCCGATGCTCTATTCCACATTGGCATTGACAGGTAAATTCACGTTGGATGAATTGAAAGAATTCCGTCAATGGGGAAGCCCTACTCCGGGACATCCTGAAGTAGACATCATGCGCGGCATAGAAAATACTTCCGGTCCGTTGGGGCAGGGACACACCTTCGCAGTAGGTGCTGCTATTGCTGCCAAATTCCTCAAAGCCCGGTTCAACGAGGTGATGAACCAGACGATCTATGCTTACATCTCCGACGGTGGTATCCAGGAAGAAATTTCTCAAGGTGCCGGACGCATTGCCGGTGCACTGGGTCTGGACAATCTGATTATGTTCTATGACTCCAACGACATCCAGCTTTCTACCGAAACGAAAGATGTGACCGTTGAAGACACTGCCATGAAATATGAAGCATGGGGCTGGAACGTACTTAGCATCAACGGTAACGATCCTGATGAAATCCGTGCCGCTATCAAAGAAGCACAGGCTGAAAAAGAACGTCCGACGCTGATTATCGGTAAGACCGTAATGGGTAAAGGCGCACGTAAGGCAGACGGCAGCAGCTACGAAGCTAACTGCGCTACACACGGTGCTCCTCTCGGCGGCGACGCTTATGTAAATACAATCAAGAACCTGGGTGGTGATCCTACCAACCCGTTCGTTATATTCCCGGAAGTAGCCGAACTGTATGCAAAACGTGCAGAAGAACTGAAGAAGATTGTAGCTGAAAGATATGCAGTAAAAGCTGCATGGGCAAAAGCAAATCCGGAACTGGCTGCCAAACTGGAAGCTCTTCTCTCGGGAAAAGCTCCGAAAGTAGACTGGTCTGCTATCGAACAAAAAGCAGGTGGCGCAACCCGCGCAGCCTCTGCAACTGTATTGGGCGCACTTGCTACACAGGTAGAAAACATGATCGTAGCTTCGGCCGACCTTTCTAACTCTGACAAGACTGACGGTTTCCTTAAAAAGACTCATTCTTTCAAGAAAGGTGATTTCAGCGGAGCATTCTTCCAGGCAGGTGTATCTGAATTGTCAATGGCTTGTATCTGTATCGGTATGTCTCTCCATGGTGGTGTTATCGCTGCTTGCGGTACTTTCTTCGTATTCTCCGATTACATGAAACCTGCTATACGTATGGCTGCTTTGATGGAACAACCTGTGAAATTCATCTGGACACACGACGCATTCCGCGTAGGTGAAGACGGTCCTACTCACGAACCGGTAGAACAGGAAGCACAAATCCGCTTAATGGAAAAACTGAAAAACCACAAGGGACACAATTCTATGTTGGTACTCCGTCCGGCTGATGCAGAAGAGACAACCATCGCTTGGAAACTTGCAATGGAAAATATGTCTACTCCTACAGGATTGATCTTCTCTCGTCAGAACATTGCTAATCTACCGGCTGGAACTGATTACGAACAAGCCACCAAGGGTGCTTATATCGTAGCTGGTTCAGACGAAAATCCGGACGTTATCCTGGTAGCTTCAGGTTCCGAAGTAGCTACATTGGTAGCCGGCACTGAGTTACTTCGCAAAGATGGTGTGAAGGTTCGCATTGTATCTGCTCCGTCTGAAGGGTTGTTCCGCAGCCAGCCGAAAGAATATCAGGAATCTATTCTTCCGTCAGAAGCTAAGATTTTCGGTCTTACTGCCGGTCTGCCTGTCACTCTTCAAGGTCTGGTAGGTTGCCACGGTAAGGTTTGGGGATTGGAATCTTTCGGTTTCTCCGCTCCTTATAAAGTATTGGATGAGAAAGTTGGGTTTTTACTGCTGATGATAACGTTTATAAGCAAGTAAAAGCAATGT
>VOFK01003862.1_pt1 | contig 25469 bp, 31 predicted proteins | sample 5384121 | NCBI WGS metagenome assembly VOFK01 (sample SAMN12384730, study PRJNA508395) | human gut metagenome | isolation source: healthy gut J | host: Homo sapiens | reverse complement strand
CTCGGTAGTACTTCGTTCAGTTACGTATTGCTCGGTGTACAAGATGTTCGGCGAAAAGCTTGTGATAATAAAGCGACTCGCTGCGCTGTGCGGGAATGCCGGACGGCGAGTATGAGCTGGGCGGACTGCCGATAACCATGAAGGACGGCCTTGCAAGGCTGCATGACGGGACCATTGCCGGTTCCGCAACGAATCTTCTGCAGGAGCTGAAAAACGTCGTGAGCTACGGCATACCGCTGAGAGAGCGCCGTGTACGCCGTCACGGCCGCGCCCGCGCGCAGCATCGGTCTTTCCGACAGCATCGGCGCGCTCGACGTGGGGAAATGCGCGGACATCCTTGTGCTGGACGAGGCGCTTGAGCTTAAGGCCGCGTTCGTTGACGGGCGGCCGGTATACGGCGAATTGTAAAAATAATATGTAAATTTGCGAAAAAACGGTTCCATATTGGGAAAGCTTGTGGTATTATAAGCTATGTATATGTGACCAACTGAAAACCGAAAGGAGAACATATAATGAAAAGAATAATTGCACTGGCGCTCGTCATGGTCATGGCGCTCGGCCTTGCGGCCTGCGGGGCAAAGGCGGAGGATGCCAACACCGTCGGCACCGGCAAGCTTGAAACGACCGAGGGCGAGACCATACAGGACGTCTCCAAGCTGGAGCCTGCGGCCAATATCAACCCCTCCACGCTGAACATCGGCCACGCCATCAGCGAGGAGCACACGGGCGACGCATGGTATGTCAACGGCGTGCGCGGTGAGGATTACTTCTATCTCACCCCTGCCGACAACAGCAGCATCGGCCTCGCCTACGTCCTTGTTGAGAAGGGCCAGCCCGTCAAGACCGTCGTGTGCGCCATGACGGAGGACAACCACCTTGTCGATGAAGAGGCCCCTGCCGGGGAGAGCAGCATCGACATCGTCTTTACCGATGAGTTCAAGGCTTATGATTACAAGAACGAGACGTGGTATGTCCGCGGCGACCCGGATGTGATAAAGCAGCTTTTCATCGGCAGGGAGCTTGCCTGCCAGGATAACCCCACGAACACCATCATCCTGAGAGCTGACGGCACCGGCACGGAGCTGTTCAACGGCGAAGAGGACGCGCCACATGGGCGCTGGACAGCGCGACGACCGTGAAGTACAACGACGGCGAATTCGACTATAGCCTTGAGATCGTCACCGACGAGAGCGGCGCTTTCATCAGCCTGTCCGAGCAGAACCACCGCATATTCGTTCCGTGGATAGCCTGACGGCAGAGGCGGAGACGCCCGCGGCGGAGGATACCGGCGCGGAGGAAGCCCCCGCGGCGCAGTAATAATACAAGCAGCAATAATAATGCCGCGTAAACGCGGCGTGATAAGGGCACGGTCGATGACCGTGCCCTTATACTCAGTCTGTCAAAAAAAGCCTCGCAGAGTTTCGCGTCCGCAGACGCGAAAGCATTTTATATGTTTTCTGCCGCGACATGTGCGTGGCAGAAAACACTTTGCGCGAGTGAGCGTCGAATTGTCCGCTATCAGCGGACAACAGAAGGCGCAGAAACGCAGCGAAGCCTTCGAAAAAGTGGTAAAGCCACTTTTTCGACAGTCTCGCCCGCGGCAGGCGCTGGGGTTTTGTTTTATTATACCTGTGGTTTACTTGCCGCTGTCCGGAGTGTCGCAGGAGGGGGCGGACTTGGCGGCCCTGCGGGCGGCGCGCTTTCTGCGGCAGAGCCTTATTATCACGACAAGGACGTATACGCACACGGCGAGCAGCGCCAGCACGGGCAGCGCCGCGACGAGCCATATGAGAAAGCCGCTGAAGAACGTGCCGATATCACGCAGGCTGGACTTGAGCGCGCTCCACATCCGCTGGCCGTAGCTGGCCTTTGCCGCGGGCGTCTCGGGCGTGTATTCCTGAACCTCTTCAACGTCGAGGCTGATGGTGCTGTAGCTTACCTGACGGTCCCAGTTTTTCAACGTGGATTGCAGCGACTCTATCCTGTAGCGCAGGTCGGTCAGCTTCTCCTCAATAGTGATGATGTCCTCCACGGTCTCGGCCTTTTCCATCATCTCCAGCAGCCGCGCCTCCTGCGTCTGGTATGCCGTCAGGCGCGCCTGCGTGTCGTAATACTGGCTGGTGACGTTCTCGGTGTAGGTGTGGGTATAGGGAACATTGCCGAGCGTGGAAAGCCCCGTCATGATCTCGTTGAAGCTGGTGCTGGGCACGCGCAGCGTGTAATAGGCGGAGCGGCTGCTGACATTGCCGCGCGCGGTGCTGTAGTAGTTCGCGCCGTTGACGCTGCTGGACTCTATCCAGCCGTTGTAGCGCTTGATCATGTCCGCCACCTTTTCAAGCGTGCTGTCGAACTCGGTGGTCTCCACCGTGGCGTCGGCGGAGTAGATTATCTTCTCCGGGTCAACGTCCGGAACATCCGCCCCGGCGGGGGCCTCCTCCGGCTCCGGAACCGGCATGGCGTCGTCATAGGCGGCGAAGCCGTCCGCCGCAGCGGCGGATGCGGATTCGTTGGATGAGGCCCATGACACTGCGCGGCGCTTCCATCGGCGCGATATCCATCGACGCTTCGGTCTGTGCCGCGCTGGAGCCGCAGGCGCACAGCGACAGCAGCATGACAAGTGCAAGCAGGATGCTGATGCGTTTTTTCATTTTTGTCCTCCGTTTTTAATTTTTTTTAACTCGTGTTTAAGTTTGTGCCGTATGATTTGCTCTATAATAATACGACGCGCGGGCGGGGAAAAAGTTTCGCGTTTGGAGCGCGCCGCGCCCGGTTTATTATCCGAGATACATAAAATATTTGTTGTTTACAATTTGTTCACAACTTGCTATACTGGACGCAGGAAGTAAAGAACTTAACGACCACGTCAAACATTCAAAAATGGAGGATGCGGCAATGCTTGATGGAATATCTGTGGCCTGCGGGCTTTTGCTGAGTGCGGGCTGCGCCTCATGCGGGAAGCGCTTTGTCGGCGCGTGTGAGGATACGCGTATCGCCGCGCGCGTTCTGGCTGAAGGGCGCGGCGGGGCTGTGCTTTCTGGCGATGGGGCTTCTCGCCGCGGAAAAAGTGCGCGAATCCGACTTCGCGTGGCGTGTGTCTGGGGCTGTTCCTCGGCCTTGTGGGGGATGAGCTTCTGGCGCTGAGGTTCATATATACGGATAAGCACAACGAGTTCTTCTCCGCCGGGGCGGCGTCCTTTGCCGTGGGGCACGTGCTGTATATCCGGGCGCTGCTGCTCGTTTCCGGGGCGCGGCTTACGGCGGCGGTCCCGATAGCCCTTGCAGGGGCGGCGGCCTCGGCCGTATACGCGCGCATAAGGCGCGTGAACGTAAGGGGAAGCTCTCCGTCTGCGCGGCGGCGTATATCGCGCTGGTGGTGTTCATGGCGGCGACGGCCTTTGTCACGTCGGCGCGCGTGTTCAGCGTGGGGGCGCTGATGTTCGCTGTTGCGGGCGTATGCTTCGCCGTCAGCGACAATATCCTTCTGCGCGCAGAGCTACGGCAACAAAAAGACCGCCGGGATGAACAGGGCGGTGCACGTGACGTATTACGCCGCGCAGCTTCTCATCGCGTGGAGCATGATCTTTATCTGAACCGTATATGTAAATAAGATTCTATCCCGGCGCTGTGCGGCGGCCGGGATATTTTAAGCCTTTACTTGTGGTAAAGCTTCTTCGCCTGATACTTCGGCTCACACGTGATGTTCATGCCGAGCTTTTTGAAAAGCTCCTCATCCACGTGGGAGAGGATGACGGTGGAGTGCGCCTCACAGCCGCGCAGGGTGTTTATCTGGTCGATGGCGTAGCCCGCGATGGGGTTCGTCACGGCGCAGATGGCAAGGGCGATGAGCAGCTCATCCATGTGCAGGCGGGGGTTGCGGTTGCCCATATGCTCGACCTTGAGATGCTGGATAGGCTCGATAATGCTGGGCGGGATGAGCAGCATCTTCTTGTCGATTCCGGCGAGCGCCTTTGAGCGCGTTGAGAAGGCAGGCGGAGGACGCGCCGAGAAGGGAGGTCGTCTTGCCGGTGATTATCCGGCCGTCCGTTAGCTGAATGGGCACGGCGGGGGCCGTCGGTTCTCCTCCGCGCGGGCGAGCGCCGCGCCGACGACGGGCCTGTCAGCCGGGCTTATTCCGGCGGAGCTCATCACAAGCTCTATCCGCCGCGATTCGCACGCGTCGGAAAGCCCCTGATGCACGGCGCAGGCGGAGGTGTAGTACCGGCGGATGATCTCCTGCTTGGCCGCGTCACAGCAGACGGCGTCGTCCGCAATGCAGTAGCCTATCATGTTGACGCCCATGTCCGTCGGGCTCTTATAGGGGCTGACGCCGTACATGCGCTTGAACATGGCTTCGAGCACGGGGAATATCTCAACGTCGCGGGTTATAGTTGACGGTAGTGACGCCGTAGGCTTCGAGATGGAACGGGTCTATCATGTTCACGTCGTCCAGATCCGCCGTCGCGGCCTCATAGGCAAGGTTGACCGGGTGCTTGAGCGGGAGGTTCCACACGGGGAAGGTCTCAAACTTCGCATAGCCTGCGTTGACGCCGCGCTTATGCTCATGATAAAGCTGGCTGCGGCAGGTGGCCATTTTGCCGCTGCCGGGGCCGGGCGCGGTGACAACGACAAGGCTGCGCTCCGTCTCGATGAAGTCGTTCTTGCCGAAAGCCCTCGTCGGACACGATGAGGGAGACGTTTGAGGTAGTCGGGGATTATGTAGTGCCTGTACACGCGGATGCCCAGCGATTCCAGCCGCTTCTGGAACTGCTCCGCCACGGCCTGACCGCGGAAGTGCGTGATGACGACGCTGCCGAAATACAGCCCGATGTCGCGGAAGGCGTCGATGAGGCGCAGGGGTGTCCGTCGTCATAGGTGATGCCGAGATCGCCGCGGCGCTTGTTGCGCTCGATATCGTCGGCCGAGATGGCGATGATGATCTCCGCGTCGTCCTTCATTTCCATGAGCATACGCACCTTGCTGTCCGGATGAAAGCCCGGCAGCACGCGGGAAGCATGATAATCGTCGAAGAGCTTGCCGCCGAACTCCAGATACAGCTTCCCGCCGAATTTGGAGATACGGTCGCGGATGTTCTGCGATTGCAGCTTCACATATTTGTCATTATCAAAGCCAATTGCACCCATAAAACCATATTCCCCTCCATTATATATCATATATTTAGCGATTCTATATTAGTTCGCATTTTATCATAGACGGGGGGCGATTACAAGATAATACTTTTTTTATTCATAAACTTGTGCTACAATATAACCTGTATAGGTACCCTCGGTTGACAAGAGCACACACGCCTGACAGCGTGTCTTTCCGGCGCTTTTTGCCCTTTTCGCATCGTCAGAAGAAACTTGCGCCATTTCGTTTCCGCCTTTCGGCGAAAACTGCATTTTGCGCGTTCCTTCTTCCTCTTCAAATCAAACCCACTTTGTTGGGCTTTGATTTGATTTCTGGGGGTTACGACACATCTTCGTCTCAAAAGACCAAAAATCACTCGAAAATCCATTGCTGTCAGGTGCAAGCAGTTTTGCCGTGGCAGAAAAGCGGTCAGACGACGAAAAGGCCGCAGGGAATACTTTGTGTATTTGCAAGGCCTTTGAGGACGTATGGGCGTTTTCTGCCCGTCAAAACCGTGTGTGTCCTTGTCAATCGAGGGTAATAATAAATAATATTTTTATATCCACGAAAGGTTCATAAACATGGGACTGTTCAATAAATTATTCGGCAGCTATTCCGACAGGGAGCTCAAGAAGATATATCCGATAGCGGACGCCGTGGAAAAGCTCGACGCGCAGTACAGCGCGCTGAGTGACGACGAGCTGCGCGCCAAGACGGACGAGTTCAAGGCCCGCCTTGCAGATGGGGAGACGCTGGACGACATCCTGCCGGAGGCCTTTGCCACCGTGCGCGAGGCCGCGTGGCGCGTGCTGGGGATGAAGCCCTTCCGCGTGCAGCTCATCGGCGGCATAGTGCTGCATCAGGGGCGCATCGCGGAGATGAAGACCGGCGAGGGCAAAACGCTCGTCGCCGTGCTCCGCGTATCTGAACGCGATCACGGGCGAGGGCGTGCATATCGTCACCGTGAACGACTATCTCGCCCGGCGCGACAGCGAATGGATGGGCAAGGTGCACCGCTTCCTCGGGCTGTCCGTGTCGGCCTTATCGTGCACGGGCTGAATAACGACGAGCGCCGCGAAGCGTATAACTGCGACATAACCTACGGCACGAACAACGAGATGGGCTTTGACTATCTGCGCGATAACATGGCCATATACAAGGAGCAGATGGTGCAGCGCGGCCATGCATTCGCCATCGTCGACGAGGTGGACTCCATCCTCATCGATGAGGCGCGCACTCCCCTTATTATCTCCGGCCAGGGTGATGAGAGCACCGACCTTTACCGTCAGGCGGACGACTTCGTCAGCCGTCTGAAAAAGCTGGTTTCGCCAGCGTTGACGAAAAGGAGGAGGAGAGCGAGGACCTTGACGCGGACTATGTTGTGGACGAGAAGGCCAAGACGGCGACGCTGACCGCGCGCGGCGTTGAGAAGGCGGAGGGGGCGTTCGGTCTCGAAAACTTGCCGACATGGAAAACTCGACGCTCTCCCACCACATCAACCAGGCGCTGAAGGCGCACGGCGTCATGCGGCGCGACATCGATTACATCGTCAAGGACGGCGAGATCATCATCGTCGATGAGTTCACCGGGCGTCTCATGCTCGGCCGCCGGTATTCCGAGGGTCTGCATCAGGCCATAGAGGCCAAGGAGCATGTGGACGTGCAGAAGGAGAACAAGACCCTTGCGACCATCACCTTCCAGAACTACTTCCGTCTCTACGGCAAGCTCTCCGGCATGACAGGCACGGCCATGACCGAGGAAGAGGAGTTCGCGGCCATCTATAATCTCGACATCATCGAGATCCCGACGAACAAGCCCGTTATCCGCATTGACAATCCCGACGTCGTGTATAAAAACGAGGCCGGCAAGCTGCGCGCCATTATCGAGCAGATCCGTGTCTGCCACGAGAAGGGGCAGCCGGTGCTGGTCGGCACGGTGTCGATAGAAAAGAGCGAATATATCTCGCAGCTTCTCAAGCGGCGCGGCGTGGCGCACACGGTGCTGAACGCCAAGTACCATGAGAAGGAAGCGGAGATCGTCGCTCAGGCGGGCAAGCTGGGGGCCGTGACCATCGCCACGAACATGGCCGGACGCGGCACGGATATCGTGCTGGGCGGCAACGCGGAGTTCCTTGCGAAAAACGACCTGAGAAAGGCCGGGTTTGACGAGGCCGTCATCGCCGAGGCTACGGGCTACGCCGACACGGACGACGAGGATATACTCAATGCGCGCGCGATGTTCGCCGAGAGGCTTGCGCACAAGCTCGTCACGAACGCCGACGGCCGAGAGGTCAAAAAGGGCGGCCGGGGGCGGCTTTTCATCCTCGGCACCGAGCGGCACGAGTCCCGCCGCATAGATAACCAGCTGCGCGGCCGTGCCGGCCGTCAGGGCGACCCCGGCGAGAGCCGCTTCTACCTTGCGCTGACGGACGATGTCATGCGGCTTTTCGGCTCGGAAAGGCTGATGGGCATGATGGAGGCGCTCAACGTCGATGAGGACACGCCGCTTGACCACAAGATGCTCTCCAACGCCATCGAGCAGGCGCAGAAGACCGTGGAGAGCCGCAACTTCCAGACGCGTAAGAGCGTGCTGGAGTATGACGACGTCATGAACAAGCAGCGCAACATCATCTACGGTGAGCGGCGCAAGGTCCTCGACGGCGAAGATATACACGAGCAGATCCTCGGCATGGTGAAGGAATACGTGCAGGGCACCGTTATAGACGGCCTCGGCGGCACGGCGGCGGAGAGCCAGCAGCAGCTTGACGCGGCGCTCCAGCCCTTTGAGAAGTTCTTCCTGCGCCGGGGCGAGATAAGCATAGACGAATTCGGCGGCTTTGCAAAGCCGGAGGTGCTGACGGAGCGCGTGACGGCGCTGGCGGAGCAGGTCTACGCCAAGCGCGAGGCGGCCTTCGGCGCGGGGCCGAACGGCCTGCCGCTCATGCGCGAGATAGAGCGCGTGATAATGCTGCGCGTCGTCGACGAGTACTGGATGGACCATATCGACGCCATGAGCGAGCTCAAGCGCGGCATCGGCCTGCGCGGCTACGGCTCGGTCAAGCCCATAGACGCCTACAAGCAGGAGGGCTTTGAGATGTTCGAGGGGATGGTGCACGGCATCCGCGAGGAGACCGTGCGGCGGCTGTTCACCGTGCAGGTGCGCACGGCCCAGCCTATCGAGCGCAAGTCCGTGGCGAAGAACGCCGCCGCGAACGTCGGCGGAGAGCCGGAGAAGAAAAAGCCCGTGAAGAAAGCGCCCAAGCCCGGCCGGAACGACCCCTGCCCCTGCGGCAAGATGAAGCCGGACGGCAGCAGAAGGCTGAAATACAAGGAGTGCTGCGGGCGCAACGAATGAACCGCGGAGGACGCAATGGCATTTACTGAAAACAACGTGGACGGGCTGATATACATGAGCTCGTCCGTGATAAGGACGAAGCACGCATTCACGACGCGCTTCGGCGGCGTGAGCACCGGGGACTTTGCCAAGCCTCAACCTCGGCTTCGGCCGCGGCGACGCACCGGAGAACGTGCGCGAAAACTACAGGCGCCTGACCGCGCTCATGGGCGCGGAGATAGACGGCTGCGCCGTGACGCGGCAGGTGCACGGGAACGAGGTGCGCGTCGTCACGCGCGCGGACAGGCACGAATGCGGCGCGCCAGTGCCCTATGAGGCGGACGGGATAATAACAACGGAACGCGGCCTGCCGATAATGTGCTTCGTGGCGGACTGCGTGCCGGCGCTGCTGTGCGATGCGGAAAACGGCGTCATCGCCGCGGTGCACTGCGGCTGGCGCAGCTCCGTTGCGGATATTCTGGGCGTGACGGTGGAAAAAATGTGCGCCCTCGGCGCGAAGCGCGATAGCATATGCGCGGCGATGGGCGCATCCATCGGGCGCTGCTGCTTTGAGACGGACGGCGACGTGCCCGCGGCTGTGGAGAAATACCTCGGCGGCGAGGCGGACGGGCTTTTCGACGCGCGCCCCGGCGGGAAGACGATGGTGGACCTGCGCGCGGCGAACGCGCGCCGTCTCGTCCAGCTCGGCCTGCGGCGGGAGAATATAGACGTATCCGAGGAGTGTACCGTGTGCAGCCACGATAAATACTGGTCGCACAGATACACGCTCAAGCGCGGCATGGGAAGGGGAAATCTTGCCGCGGCGATAGTGCTTGCCCCTGGAGAATGACAATGACAAAGCTGAAAAAGACGGTATGCATACTGTGCGCGCTGGCGCTGCTTCTCGGCTGCGCCGCCTGCGGCCGCCGCGAGGCCGCGCTCACCTACGACACCATCCCCGAATCGACGGGCGGCAGGGATGTGGAGCGCGCCGTCGGCGAGGACGATGTATTCTCGCTCAACTCCAACTCGAATTACAGCTTCAACCCCCTCATTGCGACGAACCGCTCAAACCAGCTCGTATGCGCGCTGGTGTATGAGAACATGGTGGAGCTGGACAACAACTTCAACGTGATAAAAAACCTCATCGTCGATTGGGCGACGAATGAGGACTGCACATACTGGACCTTCAAGATAGACCAGGGCCACACCTTCCACGACGGCACGCCCGTCACGGCCATGGATCTTCGCTATTCGCTGGACAGGGCCGTCAGCTCCGACAGGTACAAGGGGCGCTTCAACAGCTATCTTGGCGCGTCCTATGACGGGGACGACACGCTGTATGTCTCCCTCGGCATCGGCAACTCCCAGCTTCCGAAGCTGCTGAACATCCCGGTGATAAAATACGGCACCTTTGCCGACGACTTCCCGATGGGCAGCGGGCCGTACATGTACAATGAGGATCATACCGAGCTGCACGCCTATACTGGCTTCATCGGCCTGCCGGAGGAGGTCGTGCAGGAGGATGGGGCGGACAGCAGCGGCGATGAAAGCGTCGGCACGAAATACACCCATGCGGAGATACACCATCCCGTGGACGTGATATACCTCAAGGAGTACACCGACGCGCAGAGCGCGCTGGATGCGTTCGAGTCGTCGCTTATAGACATCGTCATAAACGACCCATCGAGCTATACGAACCTCGGCTATGCCAGCACGAACGAGATACACTCCTACCCGACGACGAACATGCACTACGTCGTGTTCAACGAGGCGGGCGCACTGGGGCGCTACAGCAACTTCCGATACGCCATGAACTTCGCCTTTGACCGGCAGAACATGGTGGACCTGCTCCACGGCAACGGCGTGGCCTCGCCCATCGCAATGTACCCCACCTGCGACATTTACCCGACGGAGCTTGCAAACTCGCTGGCCTACGACCTTGACACCTGCGTGGCCGTGCTTGAAAACGCGGGCATAAAGGATTACGATGGGGACGGGATGCTGGAATACATGTCCGGCTCGCCGCAGAAGATAGAGCTTGTTTTCGTGGTGTGCTCCGACAGCAGCGTGAAGACCGGCGTCGTGCGCCGCTTTGCGGACGATATGGAGCAGCTCGGCATCACCGTGACGGTGAAGGAGCTGAGCTGGGATGATTATCTGGCCGCGATAGAGGCGGGCGAGTACGACCTTTATTACGGGGAGATCCGCCTGCGCAACAACTTCGACCTGACGGAGCTTCTAAAGGTGAGAACGGAGGAAAACGAAAATTCCAGCCTCAATTACTCCAACTCCACCGACATAAGCTATGAGCAGTACATAAACGCCTATCTCGCCGCGGGCGACATGGACAGAGCCGCGGCGTATGAACAGCTTGCGGAGCTTGTGTCGCTCAACGCCATGCTTATCCCCATCGGCTTTGAAAAGCAGCAGATAATCTGCCACCGCGGCATTATCAAGGGCATCGACGCAAACTTCGGCAACCCACTTTTTCAACTTTGCGAACTGGGAGTTCGTCGAGGGCTGAAAACGCGGCGCGAATTAAGAGATCTTTTAAAATTTCAGAATAAAATACAACAATGGAAAGGGAGAGCATTATGACTGACAGAGAGCTTATGTCCATGGCAAAAAAGGCGTCGATGAACGCCTATGTTCCGTATTCCCCGCTTTTTCCGTCGGCGCCGCGCTGGAGTGCGACGACGGCGCGGTGTTCACCGGCTGCAACGTGGAGAACGCCGCCCTCGGCAGCACCATCTGCGCGGAGCGCACAGCGTGCGTCAAGGCGGTCAGCGAGGGGCACAGGAGCTTCAAGCGCATCGCCATATACGCCGACAGCGAAAACTGGTGCACGCCCTGCGGCGCGTGCCGGCAGTTCCTTGCGGAGTTTTCACCGGATATGGAGGTGCTCTGCGCCAAGGCGGGGGACCGCTACGTCAGCTATAAGCTTACCGAGCTTCTGCCGCACAACTTCAACTACTGAGATGGAGCTGAGGCAGCTTGCCATATTTGCCGCGGCGGCGCGGGAAAAAAGACTACAGCACCGCCGCGCGGAAGCTGTTTATAAGCCACCCACGGTCAGCCGCGCCGTGACCGCGCTTGAGGCGGAGCTGGGTGTGCGCCTCGTCGCGCGCATCAGCAACAACGTCGTTGGCCTCACGCCTGCGGGCGAGGCGCTTTATGAGGAGGCCGTGCGGCTTGTTGAGCTGGAGCGCGCGGCGCGTGCGCGCGTCATTCAAATCGGGAAAGAAACCGAGGTAGAGACACAGTGAATTATTTCAAGCCCTATGAAGGTACTGAGCCGTACATATTCGTCAGCTATGCCCATTCGGATTCCAAGGCCGTGATGGAGGTGCTGAGCGACATGCACGCGCGCGGCTACCGTATCTGGTATGACGAGGGGATAGAGGTCGGCAGTGAATGGCCCGAGTGCATCGCGCAGCATCTGCGCGACGCGCATCTTGTGCTGGCATTCATCTCCGGAAGCTACATGAAGTCAGACAACTGCCGCAGGGAGATGCACTATGCGCTGATGAAGCGCATAAAGGTGATAAACATCTTCCTTGAAAGCACCGAGATGACCCCCGGCATGGAAATGCAGATAGGCAACATATTCGCACTGATGAAGTACTGTATGCCGGAGGCGCTTTTCTATGAAAAGCTGTACTCTGCGCCGCTGCTCATTTCGGAGAGCTTCACGGGAAACAGCGAAGCCGCCGCCCCCGGGCGGAGGAGGAGCGCGCGGAAGAGGCGCAGCAGCGCGCTCGGCGCAGGGAGGAAAGCAAGGCCGAGCGCGAGCGGCGCATTTCCCACAAAGCGAGGCCGCCCCCAAGGCGGAGAGGAAGCCCACGCCGGAGAGCGCGCCAAAGCCGAAGCCGAAGAAAAAGTGGACGGCCGGGCGCATAATTGCGCTGGTGCTGGTGCTGGCGGCGGTGATAACGCTGGGCATTGTCGGTCACTTCACGGGTCTGACGGAGCGCGTGCTCATAAAGCTGGACGCGCAGCAGGCATCCCTCCTGCCCGCCTCGGCAAAGGCGGAGTTCAGCGAGGATATATTTGAAAGGATCGCGCGCGAATACAGCGGCATTGAAAGCGGCGACATATACGTCGCGGATATCGCGGGCCTGACGGAGCTGTACATCTGCGGCGAGGACTGGTATTTCAGCGCCGGGGAGGCGGCCGGGGCAGAAAGCACGGACGGCGGCATACGCGAACTGAGCGATCTGCGCTACTTCACCGGCCTGAAGAGCTGACCCTCACGGGGCAGAGTCTCAGCACGCTTTCGACCATGCCCGCACTGGACATACAGTATCTTGACATAAGCGGCTGCCGCGTGTCCACGCTCGACGGCGTAGGGCGGCTTTCCAAACTGAGGGAGCTCAGGGCGGCCGGGTGTTCCATTACGGAGCTGGGCGACATACGCCAGTGCCTGGAGCTTCGCCTTATCGACCTCAACGGCGCGTCCGTGACGGACTACTCCGCGTTGAAGCCGCTGACGAAGCTGACCTCGGTGTCGCTTTCAAACTGCACGACGGATGAGATGAAAACCGTCCTGCATATGAGCGGCGCCTGACGGAGGCGCGCTTCACCGGCTGTGATCTGCGCGGAAGCTTTTTCAGAAGCTTCGACAGGGAAAAGGGCATGACAAGCCTTGCGTTTGATAACTGCAAGCTCGACTCGACGGCGAATCTCGACGAGTTTGACGGCCTCACGACGCTCACGCTTTTATCGAGCGGGGAAAACCTCGACTGGTCGGCGCTGGGCGAGCTGCCCGCGCTTTCCGTCGTCAATATCGACGCGCCCATGGAGAGACCGCCGTCACTCATGCGCTGAACGGCACAGGAGTGACCGTGAACGTCATAGAGACGCCCGCGGCGGACTGAAAAAAGCAGATAACAAAACTGCCTTTCGGAATTTTCCGAAAGGCAATTTTTATACGTTTGAATGTGAGTTCAATAAATCAGTACACGTCCTCGACGACCTTGGGGGGGCGATTCAACTATCTCCGGGTGGGCGAAGAGGTAACGGATGGCCTGAAGGAACTGCGCGTAATAGTGCCCGTCAACGGTACGCTCATCCATGACGAACTTGCAGTCAACATACTTGCGGTCGACCATATTTCCGTGGCGGTCAAGCTCATAGGAATGCCGCTTCGCGCCGAAGGCGATGAACACCGGGAGCGTACCGAAGTTATATATATGGTGGAAAATGGGTCCGATACGCAGAGAGCCAAGGTCCGTGATTATCATGGAGCCGTGGAAGGGGCTTGCATCCGTCAGCTTCTCAGGCAGCCAGCCGAAGTAGTCCATCATGCGCAGGATAGCAATGGCGAAGCGCAGCAGGAAGGCGCGGCGCCTTGCACAGCGACTCCGCCACGTCCTCGGTATTGTTGTTGCCGGTGGAGGTCTTTATCTCGTCTATCTTCTCGTTCATCTTGCGGTAAACGTCGAAGATGGTGTCGGTCGGCTCAAACGAGACCTTTATGGTCGTCTCCGTCGCGTCGATGGATATGGCGCGCTTGACCGTCATGACGACCTCGATATTCTCGCGCGAGTATATGCGCCGGCCGACGACGAAGCGGTTTATGCCGGGCAGCATGGAGATGCCGCGGATATACGCCGCGATTATGAAGTGCAGGATGCCTATCCCCTTATAACCGGCGACGCGGAGCTGGCGCAGGCGGCGATCGACCGACGAGACCTCGAAGCTCTCCTCATACTGGTTGGAGGCGTCGTTGCGCGTGGGCATTATGTAAGGAATGAATTTCGCAAAGGCCGGCAGTGAGCGGAGAAGCCGCCCGTCCTTGCGGTCGCCGAAGCGGCGCTTGTATTTGCTCATTATATTCCCTCCGAATGTAAAGGTCTGCAAGATTAGCTTTCAAATTTTTAAGCATTGACATTATACAGGCTTTCCGGACGGAATACAAGAGAAATATATACAATTTAATCAAAAAAATAAGCGAGGGCGGCGTTCAGCCCCATATGCGCGCGCAGATCCACGCCGCGGCAGCAAAGCCCGCGGCGTCCGCAATAACGCGGCGGGAACGGTTCCAGCGGCTTTCTTTTTATGCCCGCCGCAGCAAAATACACCGCGACGACGTAAAACGTCGTTTCGCTGGAACCGATCATGACGGCGGCGGTGCGCCCGGCGAGGGAATCCGCGCCGCAGCGGGTCATGATGTCCGCCGCCGCGCTCATCGCGCCGCTGCCGGAGAGCGGCCGCAGCAGAAGCAGCAGGGAGGTCTCCTCCGGAATGCCGAAAAGGCGCAGCGCAGGCGCGAGCAGCCGCGCAAGGACCGCCGGAAGCGGCGAGGCGCGCAGCAGGTATATCGCGGAGAAGAGCACGATAAGCGCGGGCAGCATATCGCGCACGGTGCAAAGGCCCTTTTTTGCGCCCGCCGTCATGGCGTCCATGACGTCCACGTTCTTTATCAGCGCGCACAGGCACACGCACGCGATGATGAGCGCCGGGGCGAGGGATAAAGGCGCGCTCATGGCCACAGCCTCCTGAAAAGCGCGGCGGCGGCCAGCCCCGCGCATACCGACACGGCGGAGCTGAACCAGACCGCCGGGAGGATGTCGAACGGCGCGGCCGCGCCGCACTCGGCCCGCACGGCCGCCACCGTGGCCGGGAGAAGCTCAAGCGAGGCCGTGTTCAAGACCGCGAACAGGCACAGCTCGTCCGCCGCCGCGCCGCCGGGGGAGAGGCGCGCCATGCCCTGCGCCGCCCTTATCCCCGCGGGCGTCGCCGCGTTGCCGAGACCCAGCAGATTCGCGCTGACGTTTTCCGTGACGGCGGAGAGGATGTCCTCATGCCGCGCGCTTTCAGGGAAGAGGCGGCGAAGCAGCGGCCGCAGAAGCCCCTGGAGCATATGCGTTATCCCGCAGCGCTCCATAAGCTCCATGACGGCGCTCCACAGGCAGATGCTGCCGGAGATGGCGAGGCAGAACTTCACGGCCTCCTGCGCGCCGGTGAGGGCGGCGCTGCCGTCCGTTCCGCCGGACGCGGCCATAAAAAGCGCGGAGAGTATAAATAAAAATGCGAGTATACGGGAAAACAGCATGGCGCCGCGCCCTCCGACAGAAAAATTTTTAAAACGACATGAATAAAATGTTAATTCTTTTGCAAAAAAAAGAATTTGAGTTGACGCGGCGCGAATTCATGCTATAATCATGGCAGAGGGTGGGAATTGCCTGAGGAGAGGTTTGAATTCCACTTCCCACTATGAAAAGGGAGTGTAGAAAGATGAAATCTACCGGAATCGTGCGTAAAGTTGATGAGCTTGGACGTATAGTGCTGCCCATAGAGATGCGCCGCACACTTGACATCGCGGAGAAGGATGCATTAGAGATATACGTTGAAGGAGAGGATATTATTCTTCATAAGTATCAGGCAGCCTGCGTCTTCTGCGACAACGTGAAGGGCATCGTGCCTTACAGGGGCAGATTCGTGTGCCCGGAGTGCATCGAAAAGCTCAAGGAGCTCGGTTGAAGGTATAGGGCCTGAAGCCCGGTCAGGGTCATAATTGAAAAAGGATCTGTTCCGTCGTCAATGTGCGGCGGGGCGGATTCTTTTTTGCTTTTATTCGCTTTTCCACAGGCGGATGACGCCGCGGTCGTTCAGCTGGCGCAGCGTGACGAAAAGAATGGGGAAGAGTATCATCCCGCCCACGCCGCATATCTGCCAGCCCATGTACACGGCCAGCAGCGAGGCCAGCGGGTCCAGCCCTATCTGGTCGCCGAGGAGCTTCGCCTGCGCGCAGCTTCGCACGAGGTTGACGACGCCCCAGCATATCAGCAACGCCGCGCCCCGGCGGAAATTCCCCAGCAGCAGCGAGTACAGCGCCCACGGCACCAGCACCACGCCCGTGCCGAACACGGGCAAGGCGTCTATAAAGCGCCGTCACCGCGGCGAGGCCTGCCGCCCCCTTTACGCGCAGAAGCAGAAAGCAGATGAGAAGCTCAAAAAACGTCATGAGCATGAGGATGAGCTGTGCGCGCAGAAGGCCGCCGAAGCTTGCCTTCAGGTCGCGCCCCGCCCCGTCCATGCGGCGGCGCAGGCTTTCGGGGAGCTGGGCGGAGACAAAGGCCGTGATGCGCGGGAACGAAGCCGAGATGAAGTAGCTTCCTATGCCCGCCGTGACGATGAACAGAAGCGTGTCAGGCGTGTCCTGCGCCATGCGGCCCACTAAGATCGAGAAGCTGCTTCGACAGCTTTTCCGGCAGGGAGTAGAAGCCCCGGCCTAAAGAGTCCAGCGCCGTTTGCAGGTAGTCGGACACCCCGTCCGGCGCGGAGGAGGCGTACTCGAACGCGCGCGCCTCCCATATGCGCAGATTGTGGCCGACGGACTGCATCAGGGCTGGGACCTCGCGGGCAAAGCCCGTCGCGGCCTCCACGCCGCGCACGGTGAGCGCGGCGGCAAGATAGCCGATGAGTGCCAGCATCCCCACGGTCAGCAGCGCGGAGGCCGCGCTTCGCCGCCAGCCGCGGCGGACGAGCGCGCGCACAGGCCCTCCAGCAGCGCCGCCACGGCAAAGGCGAGGGATGAACGGCGCCGTCCACGGCAGGATGAAGCGCACGGCAAGCCACGCGCCGCCCACGCACGCCGCGGAATATATAAGAGCCTGTAGCCATTTTTGCCGCCCTCTGCTGCACTGATGATTCCTCCCGGTATGTAAAGCCATGCGCAGGAAAGCCCCGCGCCCTGCAATATACGTTGTAGCCATTTTCCTGCCCGGATATACCATGCACGGAAAACTTTCTCCGGTATATAATGGTGCAGGAGGCTTACACATCAACAGCCGCCGGGCGGCGTCCGGCAGGGGCGCGGCCTGACATGGAGGATCAGGATGCTTATAGTACAGAAATTCGGCGGCAGCTCCCTCGCCGATGCTGAAAGGCTGCGCCGTGCGGCGGGCATATGCATGGCCGCGCGGAACAGGGGGCACAGCGTCGTCATGGTCGTGTCCGCAATGGGAGACACGACAGACGGGCTTATAGAGCTTGCGCACACGATAAGCAGCGCGCCGCCCGCGCGCGAGCTGGACGCACTGATGAGCACCGGGGAGCAGCGCTCCGCGGCGCTGATGGCGATAACGCTGGAGAGCATGGGCGTGAGCGCGCTGTCGCTGACGGGCTGGCAGGCGGGAATGTACACCGACGGCACGCACGGCGACGCGGCGCTTGAGCTGACGATGCCAACGCGCATATCCGCCGCGCTGCGCGCGGGCGTGACGCCCGTCGTGGCGGGCTTTCAGGGCGTGGATATCCGGGGCGATGTGACGACGCTGGGCCGCGGTGGCTCCGATACGAGCGCGGTCGCCCTCAGTGCCGCGCTTCCGGCGCAGCGCTGTGAGATATACACGGACGTGAACGGGATATACACCGCCGATCCCCGCCTTGTCGGCGGTGCGCGGCGGCTTTCGGAAATAGACTACGGCGATATGCTACTGCTCGCGCGCGGCGGGTCGCAGGTGCTGCACGCGAGATCCGTGGAACTGGCGGAGGCCGGGGGCGTGGATATATATCTGCTGTCCAGCGCGGGCGAGGCCGGGCTATTCGGTCGTCAGGCGGCTGGAGAATGAGCGCCGGCCGGATTTTGCCGGTGTGACGCGGGATACGGCGCGCTCATGCGTGACGCTTGTGGGCAAGGGCTGCCGCTCGCACACTCTGCCGGAGCTAGCCGCGCTTTTGACCGACGCCGGAGTGAGCGTGCGCGGCGGGCGCATGGGCGCGGGCTACGCAAGCGTAAAAACCGACCCCGGGCAGCTCAGCTTTGCGCTTGAAAAGGTGCATGAGTACATCTTTGAATGAACTGAAAATAAACCAAACGGCGCACCAGTCCGGTGCGCCGTTTCGGGTAGCATGTCAAAAAAAGCCTCGCAGAGTTTCGCGTCCGCAGACGCGAAAGCAATATTATACGTTTTCTGCCGCGACATGTGCGTGGAAGAAAACACTTTGCGCGGAGTGAGCGTCGAATTGTCCGCTGTCAGCGGACAACTGAGGCGCAGAACGCAGCGGATCTTTCTCGAAAAAGCGGCAAAGCCACTTTTTCGACAGTCTCAACCAAACGGCGCACCAGTCCGGTGCGCCGTTTCGGTATCTGCAATATATGTAATCAGAATATCATTTTATGACCACGCGGTTGCCGTGGATGGACAGCCGCCCCGCGCAGTAGAGCGCCACGGCCTGCGAGAGTATCTTCCACTCGCCCTCCTCCATCACGCGCTGACGCAGGGAATCGGGCGTATCGTCCGGCAGGACCTCCACCGCCTTCTGCATGATGATGCTGCCCACGCGCCCGTCGCCGTCGGCAAAATACGCCGTCGCGCCGGTCATCTTCACCGCGCTCAAGCGCGGCGCGGCACACGTCGCCCTCAACGTCCTCAAAGGCGGGATACATCGCGGGGTACGTGCCTATCATGCGGTTTTTGAACTGATAGGGCACCACGCCCAGCGGAAGATTGTAGCCTGCCAGTATAACAAGCTCGATATCCATATCCCGCAGCTTGTTGGCAATGGCCATACTGTGACTCGTCATATTCGGGAAAAGCTCCGGATCGACAACATAGGCCGGAACGCCGGCATTCAGCGCGCGCTTCATCGCGTACACGTCCTTCTCCGGCGAAATGACCGCCACAAGCTCAAAATTCTCTATTTCCTTGAAATACATGGAGTCCAGAATCGCCTGGAGCTTCGCCCCATCGCCGGACACCAGCGCCGCCGCTCTGACCATACTTCTCTACCCCCACGGGCGTCTCCCATGCCCGCAAACCCCGTGCAAAGTCGGTACTTGTGCATCGGAGGATTTCAAGGTATAATATCTGCGTTTGCAGTTTATATACCTCTTATTTTTTTATACAATATTTTATAATAATACATTATACTGTATTCCTTGCGCAAGGTCAAGGCATGGAGGCACAAGTTTATGACAGAAATTTTTCTTATCCGGCACACGCAGGCGGAGGGCAACCTTTACCGCATGATGCAGGGGCATTGGGACGGGGATGTGACGGCGCACGGCTGGGAGCAGATAGCCGCGCTGGCGGAGATTCAAGGACATCCCTGTGGACGCGGTCTATTCAAGCGACCTTTACAGGGCGCGCATGACCGCCGGGGCCGTGACGAAATACCACGGCGAGCTGGAGCTTCAGCAGGTCCCGGCACTGCGGGAGATAGACGTCGGCCCGTGGGAGACGGCGTTCTTCGGAAACGTGTTTCACGAATTCCCGCAGCAGGCGGACGACTTCATCAACCATCCGGGCAGATGGCGCATAGACGGGGCGGAGACCTATGCCGCCGTGCAGGAGAGGGCCTATGCCGCGCTGGAGGATATCGCCCGCCGCCATGACGGGCAGCGCGTCGTTGTCGTCAGCCACGGCGTGACGATACGGTGCATCATGTCGCGCGTGCTGGGCGTGCCGCTGGAGGGCGTGGAGACGCTGTCCATATTCTTCAACACGAGCGTGACCACACTGCACTATTCCGGCGGGCGCTTCACCGCGGAGGGGCAGAACGACTGCACGCATCTTGAAAAGCTGAACAGCCCCGTATGGCGCAAGAACAGCGGCCTGCGGGATGAGCCGATGGATCCGCGCGCGGAGAGCAGATACTACGCCGCGTGCTACGCCGCCTCATGGCTCGCCGCGCACGGCACGCTGAGAGACTACGACGAGGGGGTATACCTCACCTGCGCGCGGGAGCATTACATTTACGACGGCGGCTCCGTGCTGAAGATACTCGACGGGGATGACCCCGTGGGGCTTGTGGACATGGACGTGCTGCGCGGCGCGCGCGAGGGCTACGGCTGGATAAGCCTTATCTATCTGCGCGAGGACTACCGCGGCAAGGGGCTACGGCATTCAGCTTCTGGCGCGGGCGATAAAGAAATACACTAACCTCGGCCGGACGGCGCTGCGCCTGCACGTGGCGGAGGAGAATGCCGCGGCGGTGCGCTTTTACGAGAGCTGCGGCTTCACGGTGCTGTCGCGCGAGCAGCGCACGACGGGCCCGCTTCTGCTGATGGGGCGCGAGCTGGGAGGCAGAAAATATGTTTAACAACAGACTGGCGCTTGTGAAGGAGCTTGACATCCCTGCGGACAGGCGCATCATAGTCGTCTCGGATATACACGGCAACCTTGAGTATCTGCGCGGCGTGCTGGCAAAGGCGGGCTTCGGCGCGAACGACGAGCTTATAATCGACGGCGACTTTCTTGAAAAGGGGCCGGACAGCCTCGGCACGCTGCGGTACATCATGCAGCTCTGCCGGGCGGGGGAACGTGCATGTGATATGCGGCAACTGCGACGACTGGTGCACCATCTTCTCCGCGAATGCGCACATGGACGACCATCTGCTGCACTACATCATGCACAAAAAGTGCGGCATACTCTGGGATATGGTGAACGCCGCGGGGATAGACCTGTTCTCGGTGGAGAGCTTCACCGCCTGCAAGTGGGAGCTGCGCAGTCTCTTCCGCGCGGAGTGGGAGTTCCTCGAATCGCTGCCGCACGCGATAGAGATGGAAAACTTCATCTTCGCCCATGCGGCGGTGGACCCGTCAAAGCCCCTGCGCCAGCATTCAGTGGACGAGCTTGTGCGCTGCGACAGGTTCCTCACGCTGGGGCGGAGCTTTGACAAATGGGTCGTCGTGGGGCACTACCCCGTGCAGCTTTACGGCACGGACAGGGTCTGCGCAAACCCCGTGGTTGACAGGGCGCATAAAATAGTCAGCATAGACGGCGCGTGCGTGCTCAAGGACGACGGACAGCTCAACGCGTTCATCATCCCCAACAAGTACAGCGAGGATTTCTCCTTCACCGCGTATGACCGCTTCCCGGAGCGCGTGGCGCTGTCGGATCAGGCGGAGGGGGAGCGCTCTTACTACATCCGCTGGGGCGACAGCCGCGTGCAGGTGCTGGAGCGGGGCGCGGAGTTTTCCCGCTGCTGCCATGAGCGCACGGGCTATGAGATGGACATTCTGACAAAGTACCTTTTCACCGACGGGGAGTTCACCGACTGCAACGACTGCACGGACTATGTGCTGCCCGTGAAGAAGGGCGACATAGTGCGCGTGGTGGAGGAGACCTCGCGCGGGTACTTCGTCAAGCGTGGCGGCTGGTCGGGCTGGTACCGCGGCGAGCTGGGCTATGTGCGCTGAGGCGGCGGGATGAAGCCGGAATATATTATCATATGGCTGGCCGTGATGAGCACGGCGCTGTTTATAACGATGGGCGCGGACAAGAGGCGCGCCCGCCGCGCGGCGCGTGCCGGAAAGGCGGCTTTTTCGCGCTGGCCCTCATAGGCGGCGCATTCGGCGGCTGGGCGGGGATGTACGCCTTTCACCACAAGACGCGGCACTGGTACTTCAAATTCGGCTTCCCGGCGATAGCGCTGGCGCAGGCCGCGGCTGCTGTAATAGTAATAACGCGGGGCGTGTAGAGATGACTGAAAAAGAGATGACGGCACGAGAGATAAAGCTCCATGAGGAGGAAGTGTTTCTCGAATGCGAGAAGCGCTGGGTGTTCGGCCTGCTGATGCTGGTGGGCGGATTCTTCGGCGGGTTTACGTATACGATACGCGGCGGTGTGTTCTGCAACGCGCGCAGACGGCGAACGTGGTGCTGTTCGCCATAGAGCTTGGCCGCATGAACTGGCACGGGGCGCTGTATTACGTGATACCGATAAGCGCCTATCTTCTGGGCGCGTTTCTGTCGGAAAGCGCGGCGTATTACATAAAAGCGCCTGCACGTTATCCGCTGGGACACGCTATTCATCATTGTGGAAATGGCGGCGGTGGTGTTCCCGCGCTGCTGCCGGAGAGCGCGCCGTACCAGATAACGCAGGTGATGGTGAATTTCATCTGCTCCATGCAGTATAACACCTTCCGTCAGGCGCAGGGCGTACCTATGGCGACGACCTTCTGCACAAACCACATCCGGCAGGTCGGCATCGCCGCAAAAGCAAGCTCGTGCGCCATCACGGCGGCGCGGCGTATTCCGAAAGGCTGTTTTTCCACGTGAAGATGCTGGGGCTTTTCGCGCTGGGCGTGATATGCGCGGTGCGGCTGTGTCTGCGCTTTGCGGGCGGGCGATGTTCTTCGCGCGCTGATCCCGCTGGCGGTGGTGCTGGCGGATCTTATGTACGCCGACCTCAAGGTCGAGCGCGGCAGCTTCGAGCGAAAGCCGAGAGGACATTAAACAAAGCCACTTTTTCGACGACGACGATAAGAGACGCCCCGCGAAAAGCGGGGCGTCTCTTCAGTCTGTCAAAGAACGCAGCACGAGATCAAGCAGGAACAGCATAATTTACGCAACTGTTGAAAAAACGAGCAAAAAAGCAGAAAAAGTCGGAGCTATTCCAGCTCCATGTTGCTAACTTTTTCAGATTCATGCATGCAAATTTAAGCGTGACCCAGTTTGTGACCCGAGCCAAGCCTCTGTGATGCGTATAACGCATAGCGTGTTTTTCTTTAGCGTCCCCGAATACGCGCTCTATGCTCTCCTTACGCTTTGCGTACAGGGCCTTGCCGCGTTCGGTCTTGCGGAGCTGCTCCACCAAGTCCAGATACTCCGACCATATATGGCGCTGCACCATCTTTTGACCTTTTTTATTCGCTCCGCATTCCTCACGCCGCGGACAGCTACGGCATTCAGACGGTGTGCTTCGGTATATTCTCTTCCCGTCTCTGTCAGTTGTAGTATGCCGCAGAGTCTTTCCGTGAGGACAGGTCACGCTGTCTGTTACTACATCATATTTGTACTCCCAAGGCCTGAAATGTCCTTTTGCGGTTTTGGACTGAGTATACGGTAAGATGGGGACCCTGCTGTCGTCTAGTGTTTTCTTTTTTGCTATCCATGGCGTCTTATAGCCAGCGTCCATTACGATGAATTGTGCTTCGTCAAATCTGTGTGTTACTTTGTCATATACCGCGTTCCATGCCACACTGTCGCTCACATTGCCTGCTGTTACTTCTACTGCCAGTACCATTCCGTTCTTGTCGCAGGCTGTATGCGCTTCATAATGCAAACTGCCGTTCATGCTCTCCTTTTACGAACATTCCGCAATCCGGGTCTGTCGTTGAGACTGTCTTTTCTACTGTTCCGCCGCCCTTGGGTTCATTATCGTCATCGTCAAACGGTGGCTTGCCCAACTCGGCTCTCTCTGCGTTTACTTCTTTCCGAAGCTGCTCTTCGTATATCTTTTGCTGTTTTGGCGACTTGCTCTTTCTGGAACTTCTTCTTATTTGCGCTTGCCTTTATATGCGTTCCGTCTATGAATACTGCACTTGGGTCTACAGCCCGGTTATTTATTGCCTTATTCAGTATGTGCTCGAATATTTCAGCCGGGAGCTCTGAGGGAAATCTCTTGCAGAATGCATAGCTTACCGTTGCAAAGTGTGGTATTCTGTCCAGCAGGCTATACCCTAAAAACCATCGATACGCTACATTCAACTGTATCTCCCGGTATGTCTGGCGCAATGACGGTATGCCGAACAGATGCTGAATCAATACCATCTTTATGAAGCACTACCGGATCAGTGCCGTCACGTCCCACGCCATGGCAATAGTACGGATTCAACCGTTCATACAGCCAGTCATAGTCCATTACCTTTTTCTATTTTCCTCAGCAGGTGATCCTTTGCTACAAGCTGATCTATATCTACCATTACCACGTCTCGCCGGTTATCCTGTTGCCACTGTTCCATTCTTCTTCCCGCCTGTCCTCTTTTTCTCCATTATACCAAAAAGCTTGCACGATGGCGAGACTTCTTTGACAGGCTGAAGACGACGCCCCGCGGGCGTCTCTTGAGACTGTCAAAGAATCCATGCTGCAAAGTAAAAAGCAGCGGGGGAGCTTGAGGGGGCAAGGCCCGCCTCAAATCGGATAAACCGCCGCAGAAAGACTTGATGTATCAAGGCTTTCGGGCGAAGCGGCATTTTGAACGCTTTCAAAATGCCCGGCGGATAAGCGCGGTCAAAAAAGTTTCACGGACTTTTTTGACAAGCTGAAGAGACGCCACGCGAAAAGCGGGCGTCTCTTATCGGCTATCACATATCACATGCCGTCATCCGTGACGGAGTCGCTGCGGAAAAGCAGCGACACGCACCACAGCGCCGCAAGGCCGACCAGAGTATAGACGACGCGGCTGACGGTGGCGGTCTGTCCGCCGAAAAAGCCATGCCACTATATCAAAACGGAACAGGCCCACGCTGCCCCAGTTTATGCCGCCGATTATGGCGAGTATCAGAGCTATGCGATCCATTACCATGTAAAAACTCCTCTCGTACAGTTGTGGTTTCTACGCTATTGTGCCCCGGCAGGAAAAAAATATGCGCCCACGGCGCATTCGACAAAACTAGTGCCGCTTCGCTCTTTACAAATGCGGCGCAAAGTATTATCTTTTAATCACAGCTTATCCAATTGATCCTCCGGTGAGGATCAGGCTCATATCTTTATCCCACAACCCTGTTTGGCGGACTGGCCGTTTCGGCTCAGTCCGCACTTTTTATATCCCGGCGCGGCGTATTCCGCGGCGCGGCCTTCCCCGGCGGGAAGGGCGCGTATATCGCCGCCCACACCGCGGCCAGCAGCGGGAAGTACCCCGCGATATAGCCCGGACGGCCAAGGAAGGAGAAAAAGCTCCAGCGGGGGAGCTGGGCGAGGGCCAGTTGAGGAACATGTAATTCGTGCCCGTGAGTATATCGAACACATACACGGGCGCGGCGAGCGAGCATCACGCCCAAACACGCCGGGGCGCGGCGGATATCCGGCACAATATCACCGGCGCAGACCTGCATCAGCACATAGGCAACGATCAGCGTGTGCCCCATGAAGCCCGCAAGCGTCATAAAGCTCAGCGCGGGGTAACAGCGCCAGTCCGGGAAGAACAGCGCGAAGGCTGCACCCGGCATACAGAACGCGTACAGGAACTGCCCCGTCAGCGCCCCGCCGCGCACGGCGTGCAGCACGCAGATATACACCGCCATCGCGCACAGATGCAGCGGGAGGCGGCT
>VOFK01000704.1_pt1 | contig 25472 bp, 25 predicted proteins | sample 5384121 | NCBI WGS metagenome assembly VOFK01 (sample SAMN12384730, study PRJNA508395) | human gut metagenome | isolation source: healthy gut J | host: Homo sapiens | reverse complement strand
TGGCTGCGTTTGAGAACCTAAAGCTGAGGTTTAGCGTTGCAGAGCTGAGGTTTAGCGAGGTAAGGTGAGATTCATTTTGAGGAGTTGAGGTATGGTTTTGTAATGGTGGGGTTGGTACACTTGGTACAGAGGTTCACCGTTCCCTTTGCTTCACACACACGCGCGCGAAATATAAGGTGTGAATCCCCACCACTCTGTCCCCACCACTGATCATTCCTCACCGCTTATCCGACTTTGTATAAGTTCCATTTACGGCTACGCTTTCCAACAGACCGTATTTCTGAAAGTGCTTCAGCCAAGTGGAAGCGGAGGTAATGGCGAGATCCCATAGGCCTTGAATTCCTTCTTCTGCTCGTCGGTGAGGCGAAACGTAAAAGCTCCGCCCATGACAGCGGATTACTGTCATTTGCCACATTTTCCTCTTGAGTGTACACCTTATATATTACGCGCGTGTGTGTGAAGCAAAGGGAACGGTGAACCTCTGTACCAAGTGTACCAACGTACGATGGAATTTCGGCTTGATCTTTTCTTTTACGCCGCACAGTTCGACCAGATGGATGGCGGTACTTATATGCACCTCGTTGTGTCCGGTTTTCAGCGCGTTGCTGAATAACTTTTCGGCTACCTGCGGATTATACTTTGATGAAAGGCTATGTTATGGAATTCACAGGAAGTACAGAAGCAGAAATCATTTAGACTCATCCCGATGTCCCACTACTATTCCCATTAGTATGCAGATACCTCTGCATGTCAGATAGAATACGTCTACTAAATTACTGGTTAACTCCATACTATCCAGATGAACAAGACAAAACGGAAATCGAAAAGAAATGAAAAAGGATAGCCATTACAAACTTTCTTTACCGGATGAGTGGCAAAAAGAAGATTTCACTGCGTATATAGCCTTAGAAAATGAAGAAAAGAGCTGCCACGGAACACCTTCCGGGCAGCTCTCCTTTCATAGAAGTAAAGTAACAGAAAGAGAGTATGATACAGTTTTAATTCTGTCCGCCTCCCAACGCTTGGAATAGGTTAATTAAGCTTTGTATTTCGGTAAAATGATTAGCAGTCTGCGACAATTGTGCGCTAAGCAATGTCTGCCGGGCTGTGAGTACTTCCAGATAAGTGGTATTGCCATGCTCCATCAGCAAGGAAGTACTTCTCAGGGCGGTTTGTAAAGAAGCAACCTGTTTATCCAACAGAAGTTTCTTGCCCTGACTGGTCTGATAAGCCGTTAAAGCATCGTTCACCTCGCTGCCTGCATTGAGCAAGGTTTGCTGGAAGCCAAGTGCGGCTTCTTCCTGCTGTGCACGAGCAATGCGATACTGGGCAACTACCTGTCCGTGGTTGAAGAGCGGTTGCGTCAGCGATCCTACAGCAGATGCCAGAAACTTGCCCGGATTGAGTATCATCACTCCGGCAGAGTTCGTCCAGCCGGCACTTCCACTTAAAGTAATAGAGGGATAGAAAGCCGAACGGGCCTTATTGGTACCATAAAACGCTGCTTCGAGTGAACGCTCGGCACTGCGGACATCGGGACGACCGGAAAGCATCTGCACCGGAATACCTACCGAAAAGTCGGTGGGGAACTGCTGCTGTGCCAGACTAGCACGTTCATAATGACGGGGTGTTTCAGCCAACAGAAGGGCAAGACTGTTCTCTGCCTGGTTGATTTGCTTCCTCAAGTCGAGCACGGAACCCTGTACCTGATAGTACGTTGCCTCCATCTGCGATACGGCCGATTCATTCGCCATTCCGGCATTCATCAAGGCACGAGTAGACGCCACGGTTTCTTTCCACGCTTCTTCCGTTTGCCGGGAAATGGCAAGTTGTTCGTCGAGCATCAATAGGGTATAATAGGTATTGGCTATCCCGGCTATCAGTTGGGTACGGACAGCCTGACGGTAATCTTCGCTTTGAGCATAAAGAGCTTGCGACTGTTTCTTGGCATTGCGCATACGGCCGAAGACGTCCAACTCCCAACTGGCAGTGACGGGCAACGAATAAGTTTGCGTTGCCTTTTGCGTATCGAAGCTGCTCACAGTTCCCTGCGGAGCAAGAGCAAAAGCAGGCAGGAAAGCAAGTTTGGCGGACATCAGTACGGCCTGTGCTTCTTCCACACGGAGCTGGGCGGACTGATAATCGGTATTGGTCTGCAATCCCACTTCGATGAGGGATTGCAGATAAGGATCGGTGAAGAGTTCCCGCCAATCCATATTACCCAGACTGGCGGTGTCTTCGCTCACTACTTCCCCGCCATAAAGCTGGTCGGGGATGGAAGTAACGGGCTCGTATTTAGTATAGATGCCACAACTGCTCAGCAGCAGGCCAGTGACAGCTAATGTGATGATTTGCTTTTTCATTCTTCAGTATCTTTAATATGTTTCCTAGAATTGATTTTATCAATAATGCACCATAGAATAGCAGCAATGCAATACGCTATCAACTGCTCTACCCAAAATATGTCACTTTGATACATCATCTTTTTCTTTCATTTATTTATTATTCCGTTCAGCTTCACTCTTCTCCTTCTCAAGCAACACTTGTACGTCTGCTTCTTCCTCCATCGGCGGACGGATTTTCTCCTGTAAGAATTCAAAGATAATGTAGAAGACGGGAACAACGAAGAGCAATGCCAGTGTACCGACAACCATGCCGCCCACAACGCCTGTACCCAGCGAACTGTTACCATTGGCACCTGCACCGGAAGAGAACATCAGCGGAAGCATACCGAAAATCATTGTCAACACCGTCATCAGGATAGGACGCAAGCGAACCTGTGCGGCAGAATAGGCAGATTCCACGATGCCCATTCCTTTACGACGACGCTCTATGGCGTATTCCGTAATCAGGATAGCCGTCTTGGCCAGCAAACCAATCAACATAATCACACCTGTTTGCAGATAGATATTATTCTCCAACCCGAGCAACTTGGCAAAAAGGAACGATCCCATCAGCCCGAACGGCACGGAGAAGATAACGGCAAACGGTACAAAAAAACTCTCGTAAAGACAGGCCAGAATCAGATAGATAAGGAAGATACAGATGGCGTAAATGAAAACCGTCTGCGCACCGCCGCTACTTGCTTCTTCGCGTGCCATACCACCATATTCATATCCGTAGCCCGTAGGCAAAGACTGTGCAGCCACTTCTTCAATCACCTTCTGCACTTCACCGGAAGAGTAACCGTCGGCAGGATTTACATTGGCAGAGATAGAGCTATACAGATTGAAACGATTGGTTGTTTCCGGTCCCAACACTTTCTTCAATGTTACAAACTGACTTACCGGAGCCATTTCCGTACCATTCCGTACAAACATATTGTCCAGAGATTGCTCATCCAGGCGGTATTCAGGCGAAGCCTGCATCATCACACGATACACTTTACCGAACTGGTTATAGTTAGATATGTACGCACCACCGCAATAGCTGCCCAATGCATCGAGCACTGCTCCCGGAGAAATACCGGCACGCTTACATTTAGCCGCATCCACTTCTACCGATACCTGCGGGAAATTGATGGCATATGCCGTGTAAGCCATAGCTACTTCCGGACGCTGATTCAGTGCGCCGAGGAACTGCATTACCGACTGGTAGAATGTTTCCATATCGCCACCCGTCTTGTCCTGAAGGTTCAGTTCGAGGGAGTTACCCATACCATACCCCGGAATCATAGCAGGCTGGAAACTGAATATCTGCGCTTCCTTAATACCATAAAACTGTCCATTGAGGCGGGCAACCACAGCATCCGAGCTATGCTCCTTGCCCTTTCGTTCGCTCCAGTCTTTCAGGCGGATAATCATCGTACCGTACGAAGTTCCCTGACCGGATATCAGTCCGTATCCTGCTACGCGGGCATAATGTTCTATTTCAGGCGTATCCCGGAGGATATCTTCCAGTTTATCCATTACCTTCGTTGTTTCATCAAGCGTGCTTCCCGGTGAGATACTAACGTTCACCATGATGACACCCTGATCTTCCTGAGGAACAAGTCCCGTTTTGGTAGTACTCATCAGATAAACCAACAATGCGATAGCGGCTATCAACGAAGCCCACACCATCCAGCGATGACGGATGAAGAACATCACACCTTTCTTATATTTACCCAGCACAGCGTTGAACGAGGCATTGTAAGCTGCGCGTACCCGTCCGTTAATACTCTTGGCACTCTTGGTCCCGTCCGACGGACGCATCATGATAGCACACAAAGCCGGGCATAGCGTCAAAGCCGAAATCATGGAAATACCTACGGCAGTTGCCATCGTGATACCGAACTGTGTATAGAATACACCGGAAGTTCCTCCCATAAATGTTACAGGAATAAACACTGCCATGAATACACAGGTACAAGAGATGATAGCCATCGTCACATCACCCATCGCATCTTTAGTGGCAAGATAAGGAGATTTGTATCCGGCATCAAATTTGGACTGCACCGCTTCCACCACCACAATGGCATCGTCCACCACCGTACCAATGGCAAGCACCAGTGCAAACAATGTCAGGATATTCAGACTGAATCCCGCAGCCACCAGGCAGGCAAACGTACCTACCAGCGACACTATGATGGATATGGACGGAATGAGCGTACTCTTTAAGTCCTGCAAGAAGAAATACACCACCAGAATAACCAGAATAATAGCGATGATTAATGTTTCTACCACATTGTGGATAGAAGCGAAAAGGAAGTCGTTGGAACTCATCATCGTGACAAACTCTGTTCCCTCCGGCAGACTCTTTTCCATCTGCTTCATCTGGGCAGTAATTTCCTTATTCACAGCGGTTGCATTGGAGCCTGCCGTCTGAAATACCATGTAAAGAACAGCCGGTTTGCTATCCATTTCACTGCGGAAACTATAAGTCATCGTACCCAATTGTACATCGGCTACATCCTTTAGGCGGAGCACAGAACCGTCGCTCTGCGAACGGATTACGGTATTCTGGAATTCCTCCACACTCTTCAATCGTCCGCGATACTTCATGGTAAACTGGAAGACATTCTTCGAACTCTCACCCAGTGAACCGGTAGGAGCTTCAATGTTCTGCTCACCCAGCACGGCAGTAATATCCGAAGGAACCAAGGCATATTGTGCCATCCGTTCCGGTTTCAGCCAGATACGCATACTGTATGTATCTCCCAATTCCATTACATCTCCTACTCCCTCTACGCGTTTGATTTGAGGTAGTACATTGATGTCCAGATAATTGGCAAGGAACGTCTGATCATAACGCCCGTCATTGCAGACCAAAGCACCAATTTGGAGGAAGCTGGTCTGACGCTTCTGCGTGCTTACACCGATTTTGGTTACCTCGGCCGGCAGCAAACCCTGTGCCTTAGCTACACGGTTCTGCACATTCACTGCCGCCATATCAGGGTCTGTACCTTGCTTAAAGTAAACCTGTATAATAGCGAGGCCGGAGTTAGATGCCGTGGAAGTGATATACATCATATTCTCCACACCATTAATACTCTCTTCCAACGGCATGATGACGCTGTTCATTACTGCCTCGGCATCAGCGCCCGTATACTGAGCACTTACATATACTGTGGGAGGTGCAATGTCCGGATACTGCTCTACCGGCAGCGTAAGGAGCGAAATAAGCCCTATGACCAGAATCAGCACGGAGATGGAGATAGCCATCACCGGCCGCTTTATAAATACATTTCCTTTCATAATTTGTCTCCCTTCTTATTTTACTTGTGTGCCCTCACGCACTAATCCGGCACCTTCCGATATAATTTCATCACCGGATTGTAATCCGCTGAGCACCACATATTCGCGCCCATCGTTAATTCCGGCTACAGTGATCAGTGTAGAGACTGCTTTGCCGTCCACTACTTTATATACCACAACTTTGTCCTGCATCTGTACAGTGGCTCCCTGCGGAATGGCAATGCAATCCTTATAGATGCTGGGCACCACTACCGTACCGGATGCTCCGCTATGAAGCAGGCGTGATTCGTTAGGAAATACCACACGTGCCATTACAGTACCCGTCTGACGGTCGATAACTCCACTAATGGATTCTATGACACCTTTCTTATTATATACCGAATTATCATTCAGTATCAGTTCCACTTCCGGCATGTTTTTCAGAGCTTCATCCATGCTACCATACTGGCGTGTAAGGGCAAGTAACTGATTCTCAGTCATGGAGAAATAGACATACATGTCCGAATTGTCACTGACCGTAGTCAACGGATACGGCAGGTTGGCACCTACCAATGCACCCACGCGATAGGGTAATGCCCCCACTACTCCGTCACTGGGACTTTTCACCTCAGTATAGGAAAGATTGTTGCGTGCGTTCACTTCCTGGGCTTCGGCCTGCGTCAGCTGTGCTTTGGCAGTGAGATAGGTGTTCTCAGCTGTTTTCAGACTAAACTCTGAAACTACTTTCTGTGCATACAACTCTTTATTGCTGTTGTAGGTGAGTTCGGCAGTCGCCATTGCAGCACGTGCAGCTTCCACATTGGCAACGGCAGTCTTGAGCGCAGCTCTGTAGGGAATCTGATCGATAACGAAAAGCAACTGTCCACGGCGAACCGTCTGTCCTTCAGTCACACAAAGTTTTTCGATAGTACCCGATACTTGCGGATAGATATCAATATCCTGCCGCCCACGGATAGTGGCCGAATACGAAGTGGAAAGTTCTTTATCCGCCGCTTTTACTTCCATTATTGCAAAAGAAGGTTTCACTCCCGCATCCGTTGCCTGTTTGCAAGATGCCATCCACACTGTACAACCGACAATCCCTATCAGCCGTAACCATTTTTTGTTCACTGTAATCATACTTACTCTAATTGTCTTTTTATTAAAACTGGGACAAATGTAGGAGAAAGGAACAAAGCCATAGTGATCAATTTTCCCCCAAGAATGTCCCATTTTCGTTATTCGTCACTTTTAAAGCTAACTAATTATCAATAAGCATCATATAGAACAATATTAAAGGATAATAGGACATCCTGTTTTCCCCCATAATTTACCAACTTTGCAAAAAAGAAAAATGAAATAATATGGAAAAAGAGAACATTAAGACCGTAACACCATAGAAGACTTTAAGAACAGTCAGCATATTCTTGACTATATAGATGATGACTTTGCGATAGTCAACAGTCTGGATGGAATACCTTATAGTAATGAGGTTGTCAGATTGGAGTGTTTCCTTATTGCCGTTTGTATAGAAGGGTGCATACAACTGGATATCAACAACCGGACCTACCAGCTACAGCCGGGCGACTTACTGCTCGGCCTTCCCAACACCATTATCGGGCATACAATGATGAGTCCTAAATATAAAGTAAGGCTTGCAGGATTTTCCACCCGATTCCTGCAACGTATCCTCAAAGTAGAAAAAGATACGTGGGACACTGCCATCCATATCCACAACAATCCGGTGAAATCTATTAACAGGGAAAATGACAACAGCATTTTTAAACACTATGGAGAGTTAATCCTGGCGAAAATTAACGATGAACCCCATTGTTATCATAAAGCGGTGGTGCAGCATCTGTTTGCCGCCATCTTTTGCGAGATGATGGGTTACCTCAACAAAGAAATCGCCGATTCGGAGAAAGCCAAACTATCGAAAGAGGGCATCAAACAGGCTGACCATATTTTACGGAAGTTCATGGAACTGTTGTCGAAAGACAATGGTATGCATCGTTCAGTGACTTACTTTGCCGATGCACTTTGCTATACGCCCAAACACTTTTCAAAGGTCATCAAACAAGCATGCGGAAGGGCTCCTCTGGATTTGATAAATGAGACTGCGATAGAGCACATCAAATACCGGCTAAAACATTCGGACAAGTCTATCAAAGAGATTGCGGAAGAATTCAACTTCCCGAATCAATCTTTCTTCGGGAAATATGTAAAAGGACACCTGGGGACATCCCCCATTCGCTATCGGAGCACAAAAGAGGAGTGACGGAATTGCTGCGGAGACATTCCTGTTTGTTTCCTGAAGAAAGTGCCGAAATAAGAGGCATTCGGGAAGTTGAAGTAGTTGGATATTTCCTGCACGGTCTGTTGCGTATTCTTGAGCAGCGAAATACTTTTGCGAATAATGGCCTTGAAAACCAATTCCTGCACCGTATACCCACAGATGGATTTGGACAACACGGACAGGTATTTGGGCGACAGGCAAAGTTTATCGGCATAGAACTCCACACCGCGCTGCTCTTTGTAATGCTGCTCTATCAACTGGATTAGGCGGATAAAGATATCATGCTTGCGCCCCACAGAAGCTCTTTCGGTGATGAGCTTGCGATTGTAGACCGAACAAAGCCGATACGTCAAAGCCAGTAAAAGTAGCTTCTGCTCATAATAATTAAAGGTATTCTCTTCTACATGCAGAGTACTGTCCAACAAGGACATGTACTTCAACACTTCCTCTTCTTCACCAGTGTTCCATACATAACAGGGTTCCGTAGCAAGATGAGAATACAAATACATGGATACCACTGAATTGCCAATGATGTCCCGTATCGGCCCTATCTGATAGACCAAAATGAAGAGTTCCATATCTTCCGATTCCTGAAGCACCTGAAGCTGCGAATCTTCAGGGATGAAAAGTGTTTCGCCCGCCTTAGCGGAAAAGAGTTTCTGATTCAGGGAGAATAAGAAACTACCCTGACGACAGACTACCACGCCCACCCCATTTATACAGAATGGGGTTTTGAAAGAGGAAGGGAAACTGCGAAGCATCCCTTCGGAACTGCAAATATTCTCTCCACTCAACAGAGCATGGTCAAGATGGAGCAAACGTTCTTGCTGAGTATCCATACTATAGCAAATTACGGGGTATTTAAATAGACTGCGCTAAGTTAACAATTTTCGTTTAGGATATGGAATAATAAGTACAAATATCATGCAAAACAGACAGCCGTATATAGTCCAGCCAGCCATCTCTTTTACAGCAGACAGCGTGGCTTGTACCTGAATACGCCCTTTTGTGGATAGGGCAGCCATGTTAAGTGCCTCTTGCTTGCTTTTTCCCTGATACTGCATTCCTTGCATGGTCTGGATAAACGAGGCGGAGGCTTCGGGATGCAGCATATCTACATTTTGCGCATAGCGGACAATGTAATGCTGTTGGCGCTCCTGTAACACGTTTGAGTAGATGGCTCCTCCTATGCTGGGACCCAGCACCATGCGCACGGTAAGCATCACGCAGATCCAAGTGGAGAGGTACTTGTAGGGCATCCGTTGTGTGGCATAGGCAGCGGTCAGAGCATAGAGAAACATCATGCCGGTGGTGCGGATAATGACCGGATATTTCATCCGTTCGTATAGTCCGGCACTCTGCACCTCAAAGTACATGAAGACCGCTGACAGGCCCAGAAACAGGAAACCCGCCGCAAACAGATATTTGAAATGCACGCCTTTGGAACCCAAGAACATGGAAGAGAGGGCCCCAATTGCATAACCCGCCATGCACCAGTTGCCCAACGTAGCATTCTGGTAATTGTCTAGTTTCATGCCAATCCCCGTAAACACATTGACAAACATGGCGCTCGAATTGAATATCATCAGCAGAAGGTAAAGCAACACCCCCAAGCGAATGGTACGCAACCGGAGGACATCCAGTAACATATAGTGCGAATTCCGACCTTTCTCCAGATAGAAGAATACGCAACCGAAAATGATAGCCACGAAGCTGACAGTACGGATGGAGCGATCATTGTACCAATCGAGCACCTTGCCATAAACTAGCACATAGGTGATACACACCAGGGTGACGCTAAATGCGACCACATTGCCGAACTGGCGGAAGTTGATGGGAAAGCGACGGGTAGTGAACTTATGATAGGGCATCGTGATGAAGATAATCAGGATGGAGAGCAACACCACCCCCATCATGAAATAGTACACATATTGCCATTCGTACTCAAAAGCCAGCCAAGCGGTAAGCGATGTACCCAATTGCCCCAAAATCATAAAGAACAGGTAGATACCTGGCTGACTGACGCACCGCTCTATGTCGAGTTTGTCCCAGCCTTTGTCATCCTCGGGTTCCAGCCCCGGAGTGATGTTACGGGTGGCCTCCATACCGGCCGCATACCTGATAAGGGTGAACAGGTTAACCATCATCAGCACCATCCGCAGAAAGCCCATCAGCAGACTGCAAAGCGCCAGCAAAAAAATGCTGTCCGTCTTGGCGCAAATATAACTGAAGACATACATGAGCGAAAATCCTACCAGGCACATCATCTTCTCCCGTCGAATGCACATCAGCCGGTAAAGAAAAGGAGCAAAAGCCGCCATCCCGATGGAAGTGACAAAGTTGGTGAATTGTATATGCTCGGATATGATGCCCAGTCCACTCATCATCTCGGTGCTGTTGACGGAATAAACGCCCCCTACTGTGAGGATTGGGATGAATAGCAACAACATGATGAGGATACCCAGCGGCTTGGGCACCCAGTTGTAGAAAGGATAGTTCTTAGGATACGAGGGCATAGGCTCAGAGTTTAGCTTTCACAACTGCCATCATGCCTGCCGCAAGTCTTTCGTTGTCTTCGGCTGACAGATGGGTGAAGTCGATGCGTACCGGTATGCGTTGCTGTATCTTCACGAAGTTTCCGGCCGAATTATCGGTAGGCACCAGCGAATATTTGGATCCGGTGGCTCCGGAAATGGCGGTAATCTTTCCCGTGAACTCCTTTTTACTGATAGCATCTACGGTGATTGTTACCTCTTGCCCTACGCACAGGTTTTCTATCTGCGTCTCTTTATAGTTGGCTACAATCCACTTCTGTGTGTCGGGCAAAATGTAAGTGATGGTCTGCCCGGCCGTAATGAACTGCCCTTCTTCCAGTGTCCGGCGTCCCAACTTTCCGTCACAGGGGGCTATGACTACGGTGTACGAAAGGTTCAGCCGCGCCATTTCAAGCGCCGCAGTCGTTCTTTGTATGGCTGCTTCGGTGCTTTCCCGACGATAGGACACCTCGTTCACTCCGGAGAGTGCCGCCTTTTGCTGGCGTTTCACGGCTTCCAGTTTCTTATAGGTGGCTTTATACTCGGTTTCTATTTGTTCCAACTGTATGGGTGTGGCGGCTTTCCGATTCACCAGGTTCTCGTAGCGTTGGCGGTCTTTCTCCAGTTTGGCCAGGCGGATTTCTATTTCAGCGATAGAAGCATCGTAAACGGATGCCGTAGTCTGCGTGGTTTGCAGTGTGGCACCCATCACCGTAGCACCTGCCTGGGCGTCTTTCAGGGCGGCTTCGGCTTCCAGTACCCGGATTTTGTACTCGCGGTCGTCCAGCACAAGCAGCGTGTCGCCTTTGTGCACCCGCTGATGTTCGGTGAAGTAAATCTTACTGATGTATCCCGATGCACGCAGGTTGACAGGAGAAATGTACTGTTCTATCTGTGCATCGTTGCTGACTTCAGTCCGTTTGTAGTTCAGGAAGAGGCAGACCACTTGTATCACTCCCCACCCCATGACTGCTATCGCCAGCAAACTGACGGTAATCTGCCAACGGCGTAACTTCTTCAGTTTCTTTGCTTTCTTCTGATGTGTGCTGGGTGCACACTTATTTTCAGTTGCTTCCATGCTCATATTGATTAACGGTTTATTTTACTAATAATTCTATTTGCCCTGTCATTTTCAACAACATAAGGTTTGTAATCCGGTAATTGTAGTGTGCACTGATGTAGTTATTCTGCGCTTCACTCATCCGCATTTCGTCTTGCAGCAATTCGGTCATCGAGGTGATGCCCTCACGGTAACGCTCCATGGTGACGGTATATACATCTTCGGCCAGCAGATAATTGTCCTTTTGTTTCTTGAAATTACGCTGGTTGTTCATCAGGTCGTTCGTGGCATTCAGGTATTGGGTTTGCAGGCTTTTCCGTGTATTCTCCTGTGCCAGGCGGATGTTTTCGATGTCGACAAGAGCCTTTCTCGTTTTGTATCGCTTGTCCAGACCATCGAAGATGGGGAGACGCAAGGACAGCCCCAGACCATAGGAACGATACCACCGCCCGGAGGCCCCGGAATGGAACCAATGATAAGCCTTGTCAGTGTAGGCGGAAAACATCCAACTCCCCGTCAGGCTGAGTGAAGGGAGGTAACCGTAATCTATCATTTTCTTCTGTTGTTCGGCCAGTAGCCTTTGCGATTGCAGCAATTGCAGTTCGTACAGGTTTTCCGAAAGCCCGGTCAGAGCCACAGGAATTTTTTTTTCGGTATCCACCGGCGTCAAGGCAATCGCCTCACCGGCAGGGTAGTCAATAATATACTTCAGCAGGTTCAGCTGCTGTTCCATCATGGCTTGCGCATTGTCATATTGCACTTTCAGGTTTTCCAGATTGATGTTAACTCGCTTCACATCGACTTCCATCACCATACCGTTGTCGAAGAATGCCAGCGTGATGTCCTTCAATTCTTCTAAACGAGCGATATTGGCTTTTACCAGCACAAGCTGCTCGGCAGTGGCCTGCGCCAGATAGTACATCTTGCAGATTTGCAGGATGAGATCCTCCCGGGCTTTCTCATACGTCAGACGGTTCATTTCATCCATCGTCCGGGCTATGGAAATGGTGGTATAAAGAGTCTGGTTGTAGAGAGGCATCTGCAGTTGAAGCCCGGCGTTGGCACTGTATTGCAAGGTGTGGGTAACATTGTAGGGCGTACCGTAGGAAGACCCGTCGGTGACGGATACAGGTGGATCGAAATTGTCATTGTAGTTGGCAAAGCCATTGATCTGTGGCAGCAGTTTCGCCCGGTTTTCTGAAATGCCGTACTTTCCTTTTTGTATCTCGTTACGCTTACTTTGCAAAGTCAGGTTGTTCTCTATACCCAATTTGAGACAATCTTCTAACGTCAGGGTGTTTTGGGCGCCTACGTCAGTAACCGACAGGCAAAAGAAGGAAAAAATGAATAGTAACCTTTTCATATCAGTCATTTGAAATATAGGGGCAAAGTTAGTAGCTTATGGTATAGGAAGGCTATCCATATATCGACTGTTTATGTTCACATTTTCCTTTTTATCTTTATATGCTTCCTTTTCTCTCCTTAGTGAGAATTAACTCTTTACTAAGTGAGAAAAATCCTTTCTTATTTGTTATTTATCAGAAAAACAAGAAAAGCTTAAGTATGAACTATAAATCTTTGTCTTTATTAATTATAGTATTGTTTTCTGCCTGTACGCTCGGAGCACAGAACCGTAAGAAAGTGGGAATAGTATTGAGTGGCGGCGGCGCCAAAGGAGTAGCGCACATTGGAGCACTGAAAGTGATAGAAGAAGCCGGCATTCCGATAGACTACGTAGTGGGCACCAGTATGGGCGCCATCGTAGGCGGCCTATACTCCATTGGTTACACCCCGCAACAACTGGACAGCATTGTCAATGCACAGGACTGGAAATATCTGCTTTCCGATGCCCTTGATCCGGAAACCACATTGTTGAGCGAGAAGCTAAGAGAAGAACAATACCTGCTGTCTGTACCAATTGCAGGGAAATCGGCACATGTATCCGATGCCGGAATTATAAAAGGAAGAAATATCTCCCGGCTACTCTCCGAACTGACAGTGGGATATCACGACTCCATTTCTTTCAACCGGATGCCTATTCCATTCGCCTGTGTATCGGATAACATCGTGAATGGCAGCAAAGTCGTTTTCCACAACGGTATTCTGGCAACTGTCATGCGCGCCAGTATGTCCATTCCGGGAGTATTCGCCCCTGTTTATCTCAATGGCATGGTATTGGTGGACGGCGGACTGACGGATAATTATCCCGTAGACATTGCCCGGCAAATGGGAGCGGAAATTATTATCGGAGTCGATGTACAAAATCCGTTAATGAAAGCGGATGAGCTGACAAGCATGTCGAATGTACTCGGGCAAATTCTGAATCTGGTGGGAGAAGAGAGTTACAGGAAAAATGTGAAGGACAGCAACATCCATATTCAGGTAGATGTAGACGGTTATTCAGCGGCAAGTTTCAACCACGAGGCACTGGATACCCTGATGCGCAGAGGTAAAGAAGCCGCCATGAAAGACTGGGACAAGCTGATTGCACTGAAAAAAGAAATAGGTATCCGTACGAATTACCGGGCGGAATATCCCGGACCGTTCAAAATACCAACACGGGCTATGCTGGATACGATACCTTCCGTAGCACAAATCACTCCCCATGAAAAACCAGTCAATACTATAAATATTGGAGGACGGTTTGATAATGAAGAACTGGCAGTATTGTTATTGAATGCGAGGGGTTATTTCGGAGCACAGAAGAAATCGCAGTTAAGCCTCACTACCCGGTTAGGAAAGCGGACCTTTGGAAGGCTTGAATATACTTACTCACCACAAAAAAGCTGGGATATAAATACAGGATATCAGATAGAATACAATGATTTTAATCTTTACGAAGAAGGTAAGCGACTGATGAATCTGACCTACGTGCATCACATGGCTTGGGTCGGATTCACGAAGAGCTGGTATAAAATGCTTGTCAAGGCGGGAATCCACTTCGAGAAATTCAATTACCATGACTGGCCCTCGGGACCGGACGTTTCCATTACAAGATCCAGTGACAAGGCTTTGCTCAGTTATCAGGCGAGTATCATGTACAATAGTCTGAATAATCAGCGATTCTCTACTCAAGGAATGGAATGGGAAGCAGCGTACAGGCTCTATACAGATAACATGGTAACGTATGGTTCGAACAGTCCCGTGTCCGTATTCCAAACTCATTGGAGCGGATATTTCTCACCAAACCGGGTATTCACCATCATACCATCGGTGTATGGAAGGGTGGTTGGAAAGAATACGCAGTCATTGGCCATATCTAACTTCGTGGGCGGTAATGTGCCGGGACGGTATATGGAACAACAGATCCCTTTCACAGGTATCAATCACATCGAAATGAGTCCGGATGCCATCTTGACAGGAATGTTGGGAGTCAGGGCAAGAACTTACAAGAATCAGTATATCGTAGTTCGGGGCAGTTATGGACGGACAGCCAACAAGATAGAAAATCTGTTTGGCGGAACAAATACACACGGATTGGCGGGCGGCAGTATAGGGTACTGCTACAATAGTATCATAGGACCTATCGAGGCGGAACTCAACTATTCCAATCAGTCAAAGAAGTTAGGATACTATATCGGGATAGGATTTACGTTTTAGCATTATTCTTTCGCCTCTTCCTGTGGAATACGGATAGCCGTGTACAACTCCAGTATGGCAGCAACCGTCAGACATACAATCCATTCGTTTCCATAAGTAAAGAACATGAATGCACCCGTAAGTACCAACAGCAACGCACCAAATATTTGTTGGCGACGAAGGCGCTTCACATTGGCTCTATTGCTCTTGGAAGGTGAATTGATCTGTGCCAACGCTACCATAGTGGCACCAATCGTATAAACATAGGGAGCAGGCTCCCAACCGGTAATATAGACGGCAGCACCAAACAGCACCATCAAAGCGCCTACAGTAAACAAAGCAGGTATCAGGGATTTCATTTTTCGATGTCTTCTTCAAATACGTAAATATCCTCATTCGGTTTCTTCATCAGGTACTTCTCACGCGCTATGCGTTCGATGGCACCGGAGTCCACAGCTAGTTCGTTCAATCGCTCTGTGTTCTCTTCATATTCTGCCCGGTATTTCTCTATCTCATTATTCAAACGGCTGATTTCATTCGCATAGCCCATGCGGCGCACAATGCTGTTCTCGTCCAGAAAACCGACAATAACCACAAACACCACAAGCGTAATCAGGTATTTACGCCTGCAAACAAAGGCCCAAAGTGTCGCTAATTTATCCATTGATAAACAAATTAAAGAATGAAAAAATTAATAATTAAAGAAGCCCGGGAGAGATTCTTCGCCTACAAAGATAAGAGGAATAACTGAGAAATTCCTTTTTTTTGTGTACATTTGCACAAATTGTAACGGACAAGAATATCCCAAATCATGGAAAACTATATCGTATCGGCACGAAAATACCGCCCTACCACCTTTGAGTCGGTAGTGGGACAACGTGCCCTGACCACTACGCTGAAGAATGCCATTGCCACCGGCAAACTGGCACATGCTTACCTGTTCTGCGGTCCGCGCGGCGTGGGAAAAACCACTTGCGCCCGTATTTTCGCCAAAACCATCAACTGCATGACTCCTTGGCTGATGGTTACGTATTGCTCCTGCCTGGCCACTTCCCGATATTTCCTGCGCATTTAGCTCATTATTGCTCAAGTGAAGTGATATAGCTCACTGATAAGCTCCATTACTGCCACATGGTAGTTCTCAAGTGACTGCTGCGACATAAAATTGTGCTGCATATACGCTTCAACAGCCTGTCCCACATCCTCTATCTTGCCGATACAAATCATTTTAAATAAATATGACAGCTCATTTCCCTCATCGCCATCCTTTGATATACGTCGCTGTGGCTCAACCTCTGTCATGTTTATTGCCCTGTTGCTGCCATAAAGCACCCTGGCAGGATACTGCCTCCCTCGCACTCTGATAAGAGCTCACCAGCTCCTGTACATTTTCGCACACCTGTCCGATTCCGACCGTCACCTTTGCCCCCATTACATGATTTTACATATTTGCAGAATCTGTCGCACTCATCTGTCAGCTCAGAGATATCCTCCTGCTGCACAAGCTGGGCTATCATGACCGTATCACCGAGATAGTTAAAAATTCTGCCATTCCAGCGCTCCTTTAAATCAGCCTGTGCCTGCCTCTCTACTGACACTGCAAGCAGTCTGATATCCATGCCCTGCGGCATCTGACTTGCGGAGGTATGTATGGATAATACAGCAGTAATATGTCCCTCGTTACGTATTGCTCCCCACACCACGTCGGCTGCCGCCGAAGCGAGGCCGGAGTGTCAAAGCGAATCTCGTACCTGTGTCTCTCCTGTCTCTCCCGCGCCCCGCAAAGAGCGCAGACACAAATCAATAAATATGTTATGAATATCCTCCTGTCCATAAACATAAACGCTTTCCAATATCACGCAAGATAAGAATATGTTCCCGTAATTGGAACAGATTCAAGAATATTCGTTGGGTTTTCCAAGACTTACTTCCCGAGCGATTTAAGCATCTTGGAAATGCAACGCTTCTTTTGCTCCATATTCGGATGCACGTACAGATTCAGAGTTGTCGTTATGTTGGCGTGGCCGAGCAGCACACTGACAGTCTTGTAGTCACAATTACTCTCGATGCAACGTGTCGCGAAGCTGTGCCTGAGCCCATGATATTTCAGACGTGGGATTCCGAGGCGTTTCATCAGTCGATGATAATAATTGCGGTATGTCCGTGGTTCCGTTGGCTTTTCCTCATTGGTCAGCACGTAGAAATCATCATTGACAACTTTCTTCAAAGGTTTGACTATCGCCATCAGTTCCTTGCACATCGGTATATCTCGGCAGGAGTTCTTTGTCTTGGGAGTATTGACAATGAGTTCCGTGTGTTTGTTTTCGCCATCGATGATGTATATGCGCTCAATGGTGCGCCTTACTGTTATCGTACCGTTAACGACATCTATGTCGGACCACTTCAATCCGCAGATCTCACCGATGCGTAGCCCCGTAGTCAAACTGATGTAGATTCCGAGGTTACGGAACGTGAAGTTCAACTTGACGAACTCGAGAATCTTCCTATGGTTCGCCACCGTCAGTACCTCGATTTCATTACTGGACTCTGTCGTCGGATATTTGATATCCCATTCGCAGTAGTTCATCCACCCGTTCTTCACGCCGAACCTCATCACCATTTTCAAAACAATGAGAATGTCCTTCACCGTCTTGACGCAGAGTCCGCTGTCCAGTTTCCGTAAGACGAAATCCTGTACCCGACTATCATTCAGAGTATCACACTCGCCAAATGAAGGCAAGATGTGATTCTCCAGAATAAGCACATAAGCAGCGAATGTTGACCGCTTTACATAGCATCGCTTGTCATCTTTCCAAGCCAATGCGATCTCTTTGATGTTTTTTGTCTCCATAATGATTCTTAATTTTGTGAAAGGTAATTATAATGGAACGGGAAATCGACTATGATTTAAGTCTTGTGGAAAATCATCTTTACACACTGCTAAAGGATCATAAAAAAGCGATATTGCTCCCGTCGACGTCAAAAGTTCATTCGACGGCAGCATTATCTAAGGGAAATGCCACCGTTGTGGTAAGCGTGGATTATCCAGCGACGTTTTAGTGTGATTTCGTTGCCGAAGAGTGTCACGTGACACGCTATGGAATCATTATGTGGCGAAAACGTTGCCCGAAATCCGCCACTCATTTGAACAATTAAAGATAATCTTGCCTTTTGAGCCCGTCTATCAGATTCCCGGAGTTCACCGGGGAGTGGGAGAAATGCAAAGTTTCTGACCTGTTGGATTTCTACCCAACCAACTCACTTAGTTGGGATAAGTTGGAGTATGGCACGAACGCAATTCAAAACTTACATTATGGTCTTATTCATGTTGGACTACCGACAATGGTAGACCTCAGTAAAGACAAACTTCCTAATGTTGTGAATGGTAATACCCCTAAGAACTATGAGCTTTGTCAAGAAGGTGATGTCGCTTTTGCGGATGCATCGGAAGATACTAATGAAGTAGCAAAAGCAGTTGAATTTTATAACCTTAATGGCAATAAGGCGATTTGCGGATTGCATACGATACATGGTAGAGACAATCATCAAAGAACCATTGTTGGTTATAAGGGGTATGCTTTTTCTTCGATATCTTTCCATCATCAAATTAGAAGAATTGCACAAGGTACAAAAAGATATACTCTATCAACTGCAAGAACTTTTCAGAATGTTACGTTGGCATTCCATCAAAAGAAGAACAGTCAAAAATAGCTACGTTACTTCGACTGATAGACGAGCGCATCGCAGTTCAAAGCAGGCTCATTGAAAAGTTACAGTCCTTAATCGGGGGAATTGCGCAACATTGTATCAAAGAAGCAATAAGTGGAAGCATGTGTATAAAACTTGGTGATATTTGCAAAATTACCACAGGAAAACTTGATGCAAATGCACAAGTAGATAATGGGCTTTATCCTTTTTTTACTTGCGCAGAGCAACCATTCAAAATTGATAATTTCGCTTTTGACACAGAAGCTTTACTAATCTCTGGGAATGGCGCTAATTTGGGATATGTAAATTATTATAATGGAAAGTTCAATGCTTACCAAAGGACTTATGTATTAGATGCATTCTCCGAAAATATCCAGTATATTAAATGGGCGTTGAAAGTATTGCTGCCCAAAAGAATTGCAATAGAAAAGAGTTCCAGCAACACTCCTTATATAGTATTATCTACTCTCAGTGATTTAAGGTTACCAATTCCCAGTAAGGGCAATCAATGCCATATGGCAGAATTAATGCAATCTTTAGAGAGAAAACTATCAAACCAAATCGCATTGAAGAGTTCTTATAATATGTTGAAGCAATATTTGCTCCGTCAGATGTTTATATGAACATTTGGCGAAACAGGTACTTCTTTGTCTGATAAAAGGAAGGGCTATTCTCTTCTGTTTCAAACTTTGAGTACAATGCTATATAGGTTTCTCCTTTTGGGAAAACGAGTCTAGAAAGTTAGCTGCATTATGGTTTTAGACACCCTATCGGAACAACCAGAACTCCATCTTCCGGACGTTTGTAGGCGAATTTGCCTATGCCAGTCAAAACCATCATAAACGAAGGTGTCTTCATTCTGGTAGAATCGATTTTTGAAGATAATGTCTTAAGGCTTTCCGCACCCTCTCTGATTGGTTCGGTTCCTCCTATCTTCACTTCTACCAATCCATAAGAACCATTCCTTAGATGTATGACCGCATCACATTCAAGGTTGTTCTTGTCCCTATAATGATAGACCTTGCCATCCAGTGCATCCGCATATACGCGAAGATCTCTTATGGCCAATGTCTCGAAAATAAACCCGAATGTCTCCATATCATTTATCAAGTCCTTAGGCCCCATACCCAATGCCGCAGTGGCTATTGACGGATCAATAAAATACCGCGTGTCTGAAGTTCTTATTGCCGTCTTGCTCCTTAAGTTTGGATTCCAGGCAATAGAATCCTCGATAACGAAAATTTCTTTTAACGCCTTGATATAACTGTAAACAGTACTGTCTGACATCCGCTCATCTCCGTTGCTTTTGATGTCCGCAAGGATGGTTCCGACAGTTGCCTGTGTGCCTTGGTTTCTGGCATATGAGCGCATAATCCTCTTTGTCAATTCTTCATCCCTGTCAATATCATCAACCCGTTTAATATCATTGCTTACAACAGAATCATAATAGTCGAATGCCTGGGCCAACGCCGCCTTCTCACTCTTTTTCAGAACAGCCTTTGGCCAACCTCCACGACAAGTAAGATAAGCGAGCCTGTCCAAGTCTATGTTGCTGACGCCATCAACAGTGTCTGGATTGATGAACAATTCCTCCAAACTGACTTCTCCCCGTGGAATCCTCCGACTCCCATAGGGACATAGTACGTAATCTCAGGCGGGAGATACGTCCGGTCCCAGTGTGATGGATATTCTCCTCCTCAATGATGTTTCCACTCTCATCTTTCTTCGGTTTTGGCGGTACAGCGGAACCTGTGAGCATAAATTGACCGTCCTCGTTACGCTTATCGACCTCATTCCTTACCGCATCCCAAAATTGAGGCGCAATCTGCCATTCATCAATAAGTCTGGGGGTTTCTCCCGCAAGAAGCCTTGAAATGTTCGTTCTCGCCAGTGCTAGATTTTGGCCAAGAGTGTCAGTGTCGGCCATTGATAGAATGCTTCCGGCCTGTTGCGATGCCAACGTCGTCTTTCCGCAATACTTAGGCCCCTCTATGAGAACGGCCCCGAAGGCTTCTAGTTTCTCTGCAAGCAGGCGGTCTGCCACTCTATTTTTATATCCATTCATCCAACAATAAATTTTGGACAAAAATAATGATTTATCTTGTTAAAAACAAGGATATTAAATAAAATCTGATGCGACAGTTGGCCGATTTTTGATGCGACAGTTGGCTGATTTTTGATGCGACAGTTGGCCAGAGATTAAGGATTCTCTGCAAGGTCGTACTGGGAACTGTATATTTTAGCCCTGTCTTGATTCAAGGATTCGAACAATTTCAGCCGGAGTCACCACGAATGGTCTGATAGGGAAATGCTTGATATTTCCAGTTATGAGGTAAGAGTCCTCTTTTGACAATGCTATCTCATAAAAGACGACATCTTTTGGATCTGGAAACTCTACATCCACCGCAGGAGTTCTGTCAAGACATAGGCCATCTGTCACAATTGCTTTAAGGACTGTCTCAATCAAGGTTTTATCCAAATGAAATTTTTCCCTTGAAAGGACAGACTGATACTCCTGAAGAATTTCATCATTATACAGTGGGACAATCTGTTCCGTCACAATAGCCCGAAAGACTTTCATCGGGTTGGAATCTATTGATTTTGAAATCAGTGCTGAAACAAGTACGTTGGTATCGACTACTGCAAATATCCTATCGCTCATTGCGCACCTCCTGAATCTCCGCATTGATTTCATCCAGAGACATATCCTGCGCGCCGGCCTCTTTAGCCTGCGCCCTCATTTCGATAAATGCGTTCCAGGCATCCTGATTTATCTGTCTCTTTGAAGATGCCTTTATCTCAAACGGAATCTTTCTTTCCGTACAACAGCTTTCATAAAGACAGTGATGGCAGCGGTGCTGGTGAATCCAAAATCATCGCATATCATATCGAACTTCTTCTTCAGAGTCTCATCCACTCTCATAGATAATGTTGACTGTGCCATAATATTAATATTTTGGTTTTGACACAAAAATAATACAACGTATTGACAAACGCAATACAAATCATTTCTAACATCAAAAAACACACATCGATTTCGCATATTTCCTCATAATCTCTAATCTGCGCGGTTTCAAATAAACCAATACTTCGGCAAAAATTTACCGTACTAAAAAGTTAAATAATGGAAGCCGGGTGACCGGTTCCGCTATATGAAAGTTCATTGAAATACTGTCAATAACTGTCGCTTGGCAAGCTGATGAAAGGTCCGGAAGGACTCCGGAAAAATGTCTGAAACATTGATGACAGGATAACAAAGTATTGCATAAGCTGCTGATTATTTGTAACTTAGAGTATCCAACCACTTTAAGTTATGAGTTCATCAAACCTACTTATGCAATACCAATCCGAGTGCCTTGAGGCCCTCAAATCAGCGGCAAAGATAAGCAAACCTTTTGAGAAAGTGTTTATGGACACGCTTAAACTCTTTATGGCAATCCCCGGCAAGGTCAATTTCCTTCAGATGGGCAGATACGGAGAGTTCTCTGAACAGACCTACCGTAATAACTTCGCGAATGAGACCTTCGACTGGCTTGCTTTCAACGAGTTCCTCATTAGAAAGTCTCTGACAGGGAAACTTCTGGCCATCGCAGTCGATCCCAGTTTTCTTACCAAGTCAGGAAAGAAAACGCCTTGGATAGGCAAGTTCTGGTCCGGAGTCGCCGGCGAGATGAAGCGTGGCCAGGAGATCTTCGGGGTCGGCGTCATTGATGTGGACAACCACGACTGTATGACGCTGGGCGCCATACAGACACCTGACGCCAAATCTCTTGAGGGGATGGACTACAACCTCGTCGAATGGTACTGCCAGAACCTGATCATCCTCAAGGAGAGGCTCCAGAAGATCTCGCGCCTGATAGTGGCTGACGCTTTCTTCTCAAAGGAGACATTCGTCAGTCCTCTGCTCAGGGAAGGCTTCCACGTGATAAGCAGGCTCCGGAATGACGCCGTGTTGTTCTATCCCACAATCCGGAAGCCCACCGGGAAAAGAGGCCATCCGAAGTGGTACGACGGCAAGGTTGACTTCTCCAATCTTGACCTCTCCAGATGTGAGGAGGCGGAGGTGGACAAGGGCCGCCTCTTCGGACTTAAAGCCTATTCCAAGTCACTCAAACGCTTCATCAAGGTTGCCGTATGGTATCCTGACGAAGAGGATATGGCAAAGTGGCAAATATACTTCAGTACCGATGACGCGATGAGTGTCAAGGATGTAATTAATTGCTATAGAACACGTTTCCAATTGGAGTTTTGCTTCAGGGACGGGAAGCACTATGCCGCTCTGAATGACTGCCAGTCAACCGATCTCAGAAAACTTGAGTTCCACAGGAACGCATCCTTCGCGAGCGTCAACATCGCCAAGGTCGCATGTAAGGAACTGGGAATACCTTTCTCAATATCCTCTTGCAAGTCGATTATCCATAACGCCTATATGCTCAACAGATTTATTTGCGTGTCCGGTCTGCGACCGAACCAACAAGTTATTGACAAACTTTTCAAAGAACTGGTTTTATTTACTGCCAGGGCCGCTTAGGCCCTGGAAAAATTAACGAACTATTGAATAAACTATTTCAATCAGTTAAAGGAGTTGTCATCCCATTATCAGGCATAAGCAATATCGTTAAGGGCAAGCAAATTAATGGAGACTTTCTTTGGCGGATGTTGGAGAATACTATGTTATGAATGGAGGTACAGAGCCATCTGGCTATTATGACAATTATAATGTTGAAGCTAACACCATCTCTATAAGTGAGGGTGGAAATTCTTGTGGTTATGTACAATTCAATCGAATGCCATTTTGGAGTGGCGGACATTGTTATACTATTCAGGACATAGTTTCTGATGTGGAAACATTATACTTGTATCATTACCTGAAATCAAAAGAAGAGTCCATAATGGAACTTCGCATAGGTACCGGTTTGCCTAATATTCAGAAGAAAGATTTGGCTGAATTCAAAGTGATAATCCCGGCCATAGAACAACAGCGAACAATTTCGAATATTTTATCATTGCTTGAAAGAAAAACCGAAGTTGAGGGACGGATGTTGATCGCTATGCGTACAGAAAAGCAATACCTAATTCATCAGATGTTCATATAAACATCTTGCGGAGCAGGTATTGCTTCTGTTGGTGCAGTCTTCCTAAATATTCTATTTCCAAGCCGATCTTGCTTAAAATCAATGAGATGTTTTGCCCCATCGCTATCTGTTTATTCATGTCAGGGATATAGACAGGAATATTACATAACCCCTCGTAAGAGAGACACAAACGCACGCTGCCTTCCAGACGTTTCATCATTTCGTAGAAAAATTGTTGGGAAGTGAAGAATGCCTCCATATATTCAGGAATAATGCTAGCCTTTGTTCTGAAACAGACATACATCGGACTGACAATGCCCACATCAAATTTTGTTAAGCGTGCGATGGAACCAACATTGATTCTCGCTGGGTTATATGCAAAATTATTCCTCTTAACAATCTTATAATTAGACGTATCCTCACTAGCGACAGTTCTATCTTCAAATTGCTCAGACTGCTTTACAAAACCTTGCTTATTACTAACTGATAGAACATTGCTGTAAAGGCCATTTTTATTGCGGACGGAGACTTGTTCTATAAAATCTCCCAAGCGGCCATTGGCCTTTGACTGCTTAAACATCTTTTCAACAATCGCGCACCTTAGCTTCTTCAAATCCTCAATGAGCCTGCTTTGAACTGCGATGCGCTCGTCTATCAGTCGAAGTAACGTAGCTATTTTGACTGTTCTTCTTTTGATGGAATGCCAACGTAACATTCTGAAAAGTTCTTGCAGTTGATAGAGTATATCTTTGTACCTTGTGCAATTCTTCTAATTTGATGATGGAAAGATATCGAAGAAAAAGCATACCCCTTATAACCAACAATGGTTCTTTGATGATTGTCTCTACCATGTATCGTATGCAATCCGCAAATCGCCTTATTGCCATTAAGGTTATAAAATTCAACTGCTTTTGCTACTTCATTAGTATCTTCCGATGCATCCGCAAAAGCGACATCACCTTCTTGACAAAGCTCATAGTTCTTAGGGGTATTACCATTCACAACATTAGGAAGTTTGTCTTTACTGAGGTCTACCATTGTCGGTAGTCCAACATGAATAAGACCATAATGTAAGTTTTGAATTGCGTTCGTGCCATACTCCAACTTATCCCAACTAAGTGAGTTGGTTGGGTAGAAATCCAACAAAGGTCAGAAACTTTGCATTTCTCCCACTCCCCGGTGAACTCCGGCAATCTGATAGACGGGCTATTATGGCTCGTTTTTATCCTCAATTTTCATATTAGTCATTCATCAAAATAAAAAACTACAATATTCCCAACTCCTTCAGGTAAACATCGATCTCCTTGTCAAGTTCGGCACGCTTTGCCTCCAAATCCTTGATCTCGCTCATCACCGCGTGAATGTCTATCGGTTCCTCTTCCTCAAATGTATCAACATAGCGGGAATATTCAGGTTATAGTCGTTGTCACGGACTTCCCTGAAGGGTCGCGCAGTGGCTGTATTTTCAATCTCTTTGCGTTCACGGTAGGACATCGACAATCTTCTTGATGTGCTCAGGCCTTAAAGTTTGCTCCTGTGCCACGTAACTGAACGGAAGTACAATGA
>VOFK01003153.1_pt1 | contig 25485 bp, 36 predicted proteins | sample 5384121 | NCBI WGS metagenome assembly VOFK01 (sample SAMN12384730, study PRJNA508395) | human gut metagenome | isolation source: healthy gut J | host: Homo sapiens | reverse complement strand
CGGCGGCACCGGCCGTCGGGAATGACTGGAACGGTTGGGTCTGGTCCGATGCGAAATTCAACGGCGGCATGGTCTCGGTGGCGGGTGTTGGACACGTCGTCCCAGCCTGGACACATCGGCCAATGTCGGCGAGATGATCGTATCGCCGTTCTCAACAGACTGCGGCGGCACGGCATTCACCCCTTCAAACGAGATGCTTTATGAAACTGTTGTCCGTATCACCCCTGCCCACTTCTATATCGTAGACATGTGCGGGTTTCCCTCATTCACTTTCAACGGTACATACCATGCAGCATGATACGCACGAGTGCCCAAACGAATACCTAAACAAGCTCCCCCGGCAACCGCCCCGAAGACAGGCTCAGCCGATACCACCTTTTTAATGACAGGTCTTGTCACGGCAGGTCGTGGCCGAGCCATTCCTCAATCATGGGCGATCGTGGCTTTTGCCCGGAGCCTCCATACGTCCTGAAACCAGTTCGTTCATGTATTCGTCGCGTGACCCAACGCGCCTGCAACGCTTCCTCGCCGCCACGTGCACGTCGGTGGTGACCGCCACGCCTTTGAACGCCATCATGAGCATTTAGGGAACGGCCACGGCTGCCGAGGTATTTGAGTTCGCCTATTTCGATGCCGACTTCCTTTCTTTTGGCTTCGCGCCGGCATGCGTGCTCCAGGTTGCTCACGAATCCGGCCGTGTCCTGAGTATACCGTTGTTGCGCTATGTGCTGTTAAAGTTGCAGCAGCAGACGGTCATCATGGTCGACGATCGTGATCACTGCTGGCCGATTCGGGGAACGCAAACGATTGCCATCCTCATCGTTCCTCGTGCTGAGCCCAGCCGCCGAGCGCCGGTTCGACAGGCGCGCCGCACGTCGGCAGTGACGCTACCGGGCGTGCCACATGCTGAAAGCGAGATGGCGGAGAGGTTGCCTGTCCGGCTTCGCGTGCGCTGGCGTGGGGTGCGAATCCGCGCAGGTCCACCCAGTCGACCGGGTTGCCGCGCTTTCCAGCAGCGATTTCGGTTTTCCTGCGATTCGTGCGCCGGCTGGCGAACGCGTCGTCCACTCCCCGCTGCGAGCCGTCGCAGCCGTAATCGGCGTCGTATCGCCCGGCTGGACGTGCGTCACGTCCACGAACGACGACGCCGCCCCTCAATCGTCCGCCGTACGAGCCGAAATATGGCGAGCGCCGATGGGTGCGATTCGAGTTCCGCGGCAACGTACGCGCCCGGCAGTTGAGCGAGGCGCATTTTCACGTTGGCGTAGTCGGCGATGGCGCCTTGGCCGTGCGGCGGCCACTTTGCCGTCTTTGACGAGGATGACTTTCGTTGCCGGTTCCGCCAGGACTTTGGCGAATGTGGTCGGGTTCGCCGCGTCGTGCCACTTCGTAGTCGATGTCTCCTTGGGCGAGTGGCAGGAACGGCAGTGGTCTGCGTCAATGCCAGTGGTGAGAACACGCTCATGGTTGTGTTGCCTCTTTCATGCGTGTTATATACGGAATATATTCGTTATACATACGCAGTACATATTCCGTATATACGTTTTATATATTTTCTCTATATCTTGTCGATACGCCGGATGGTCTGCCACAGATAATCGTCGCAGCCGGCTCAGCCGACTCGCTTCACCAGTTCCAGTAACGCGGCGGCCACCTGGTCGGGGGGTGTTCGTACGCGCTGAAGTGGCCGCAGTCGTCGATCACCGTCATCGTCACGTCGGTTTTCGTCATCGCGTCGGCGACCGGCTTCATCACTGCCGGCGGGCTGGACGGGTCCTTGTCGCCGCAGATTACTGCGACTGGCACGTTGATGTTCGGCAGCACGTCGTTCAGGTCGGGACGGCCAGCGGCCATGCGTTCGCGCCAGGCGATGCCGTCGGCGGGCTGTTCGTTGATCCACGTTTCGAACTGCCTGCAGTAGGCGTCCGACTGTTTCACGGTGGAGTCGGCTTCCGACGGCACGGCGAATCCCATGACCGGCTCGTGTGTGCCGGTCGTTTCGCAGTCGGTGGCGATTGCGACGCGCTTCAATCGCATGTCGGCGGAGTCGGCGTCGGCTTTCGTGTCGCACAGGGCGAGCGCCGCCACCGCTTCCGGATGCAGGCGTTGGATGTCGAGAATCAGGTAGCCGCCCATCGACAGGCCCACCCAGATGGCTTTGCCGTAGCCGGCGGCGTGCAGCAGGTCCACGTACGCGTCCGCCATGCGGTCCAGTCCGTATGGGAACGCGCCGTCGGCGTCCTTGCCGCCGCTGTCTTCGTCGGACGGAATCGGTCCTTCGCCGGCGCCGGGCATATCCGGAGCCCAGATCGCAAATGGTTTCACGCCTTGTTTCACAGCTTGGTCGCGTAAAGCCGCCGCGCACTCGTCCCACATGCGGTGGTCCACCGGGAAGCCGTGCACGAGCACCACCGGCGTGGTTTCGGTATCGTTGCCGCCGTCCGTATATACGTTGTTGTTCAGTTCAATCGTCATATTTTTCTAATCCTCCCCTATCTGTCTATTCGCCTAGTTTGCTTGGCTTTTTGCCCCGCTTGCGCGGCTTGTCCTACTTGCCGGTCCACGCGAGCGCCTGCCGCACGATGGTGCCGTAACCATTGGCCATCTGCCCGACGAAGGTGTCGAGCATGTCTCCGAACGGGTCGACCCATTCCACATCGAGCGTCTCGTCCTGCGGCTTGCAGTCGCCGGCGATCGGCACCACGTAGCACAGCGCGATCGCATGTTGGCGTGGATCGTAATAGTCGGACAGGCCGGGTGTCGGGAAGAATTCGGCCACGGTGAACGGCTGCAGGCTGATCGGCAGCTGCGGCAGGGCGATATCGCCCAAATCTTTTGCGACGTTGCGCGCCACCGCTTCACGCAACGATTCGTGATAGAGCACACGTCCGGCGATCAATGTGCGTTCGATACCGCCGTCGTCGGTGACGCGCAGCAGCGAGCCGATTTGCGCCACCCTGCCGAGATCGTCGGTGCGCACCGGCACGACCACGACGTACGGAATCGGTATTTCGTGGCGCATGCGGGTTGATTTCGTCCGATGGGAGCCATCCCGGAGGGTTGCCCATTCCGCGGATGAAATCCTCCGGCGTAATGTCGTCGAATTCCCCGCGATGGCGGTTGGCGTCGAAATCGCCCTCGTCGGGCACTTCATCATTCATCACTGGCATGGTTCCATTATCACGCACGGCATGTGAATGTCACGTGCTTCCGATTCTTCCCATAGCGCAATCGGGTGCGGCAGTGTGTTTGCGTGGCGTGCGGCTATATACTTTTCGCAACGGTCTTTCGCAATATTGCGCAGCATTGCACGATATTGTTTTTTTTGAAATCGGCTTATAGCGTAAGCCGGGGAATGGGGGAACGCATATGGCAACGCATGCAGTCACTTCGCAGGATTTCAACCAGGTCGTCGAATCCAATGATCTAGTGTTCGTGGATTTCTGGGCCACGTGGTGCGGTCCGTGCCGTGCATTCGGCCCAACGTTCGAGAAGGCAAGCGAGGCGAATCCGGACGTCTATTTCGCGAAGGTGGATATCGATCAGAATCCCGATCTGGCCGCCGCGGCCAAAGGTTCAGGCAGTGCCGACGCTGATGGTCGTCAAGAAGCAGCAGATCATCTTCCAACAGGCCGGCGCGTTGCGCGCTTCCGATTTGATGATCTGATCAGCCAGGCCAAGGCGTTGGATATGGATGCGGCCGCTTCCGATGGGAACACCGCTTCCAGCGGAGACGCCAAAGTGAAAACGCCAAGTAGTCAGTCGGAACGATGATTCGGCCCGTCGCCTGCGCGTTGCATACGTTATCTTCAAGTTCCTTGGGGTGCGGTAGACTATATGCAGTTGCGCGCATTCCGGCGGAACCCTAGCGGTTGTGCGCCGTGCCCTAGGCACGGAATCCGCCGAGGAATTGTACCCGATGTAGGAGCAGAATGGCTAGCCATAAGAAACATGCCCAACCAACTACGTTTGCCTTGCCGGGCAAATCTCAGATGGTGAAGATTGTCGCAACGGTTGCGGCAGTGGGGCTGTTGGCCACTGGCGGCATCGTGTCGCATAATCTGTACGCCACCGCGGAGAAGTCTCCTGCCAAGCAGGTCACCGCGTATTCCGTCACCGACAGCATCGAAGCCTCCCGTGGCAACGCCCGTGAGGCGCTTTCCGGAGATACTTCGTACGTCACCGTGAAGATCAACGGCAAGACCCGCGTGGTTCCCGGCATGCATTTCACCGACGTGAAGTCCGTGCTTGACGCGGGCGACATCACCCTTGATACGGAAGACACCGTTTCCCCGTCTTTGGATACGAAGGTGAACGAGAACACCGTCATCAAGATCGAACGTGCCGGCGCTTCCGTTGAGGTGTCTGATACGGATATCGCATTCAACACGGTCAAGAAGGAGACCTCCAGCCTGCCGAAGGGCCAGGAGAAGGTCGAGACCGAAGGCGCGAACGGTGTTATGGAGACCACGAACCTCGTCACCAAGTCCGGCGGCAAGGTCATGTCTTCCAATATGATCAGCTTCTTTCGTGAAGAAGGCTCCGACCGACAAGGTGATCCTCGTCGGCACCGGCTCCTCGTCCACGCCGTCCGCGGCCGCAGCGTCGATCGGCACCACCGTGCCGGCTGGCGAAATGCAGCAGTGGGCTCACGATTATCTGCTGTCCAGCGGCTATTCCGAGGCTGATTTCACCGCGACCGTGTACATCATTTCCCACGAATCCGGTTGGAATGTTTCCGCCACGAACCCGTCTTCCGGTGCCTACGGCCTGCCGCAAGCTCTGCCCGGTTCGAAGATGGTGAGCGCCGGCGCTGACTGGGCCACCAACTATCAGACCCAGCTCAAGTGGTTCTGGGGGCTACTGCGCACAGCGCTACATGGCTCCATCCAGGGCGCCTACACCTACTGGCTCGCCAACCACTGCTACTGAGTTTTAGTTTTTCAGGAGAGGCTCCGCACACATTGTGCGGAGCCTCTCCCTGTCTTATATTTTTATATTTCATATGGAAAGATGCAGGCCATTCATGGCGTTACGGTTGTTTATGCACGCAATTCATTCATCGCTTTTATCGCGGCCCTTTTGGCCATCTTACGCGTGAGCGAACGGCCAGACGCAACGGGCTCGAAAAAGCCGTCATGCTCTTTTTCCACCGTCCATCGCCAACCAAGCACGTTATTTTGAGCGACTCGAATACTGAACGAAGATCCTACACGCCCACTACCTGCCACATTCATTCCAAGCTCCCTTTTTCAGGATTTTTGGGCTGGATGCATACGTACTCATTATTAGCGTTTATGGACGTTTCGCACAGCCTATCAAGATACTGCATATAGTACAGCACTCACATCAAGAGAACTGTACTATATGCGATTTTTCAAGCTGAGCGGAATATTGTTCACTTACTCGCCATCTTTGGCCGTATGATGCGAACCTTTGCGGGGACCGCGCTTGCCGGATACACCCTTTTGCAGCATCGGCCACAGCAAAAATGACAACCTTCATCCGGTAGGACTCGCCATCCATGGCGAAATAGGCGATCTGGTCGTCTGCGACCGGCGGGAAAGTGAAATACTTCTGCACCGCTACCAGCACATCGGTGGTACGCACGGTCACGGAAGAAGCCTTTCCTGCAGCGTCAGAGTCGACGCCATCGGCCTTGCTTCGCTTGGTCTTGCAGAACTTGATGGCGTTCTCGTCTTTGGCGTCGCATGCCTGACTGCGATCTTCTTCTGCTTGTCATTCACCAGCAATTTCACGTATGCCGGGCATCCGAGCGCTTCGGTCACGCCTTTGGAAAAGCGAACGGATGATTCCATGACCGTCATGGTCATCTTATTGGTGGTGGTCTTTTCTCCCACTGCTTCAAATCCGTCAAGAACAGACATGCCAACCCCTTGAAAATATAGGATATTAATTACATGCAATATAATACAACAATTCGCATAAATACACCCTTTTTTCACTAATAAAATAGGGGGTATCTCCGCTTTCCGGCAGAAATACCCCCTGTATTTCCAAGAATATAGCAATAATTCATAGACTTCATTGAACAAGTTTTCATTGAGATGAATTCAAGGAAATCATGCACCAATAATGTCGAGAATTACCGCGCCATATTTCAATAGTTGTATTTCACATCATTGGTCATTTTGCCACACGGCGTCTGATCGAGCTTCATATCAGCCGTGGCCTTGTCAGACACGGTCACGTCGAACTCGTACGTCACGCTCTTGCCAGGTGCGATGTACGCCATACTGGAGTTCAATGGCTTGCCGTCCATGGTGGCATTGCTACGGTCACGCACATCACCGGTCACGGCGATTGATCCAATCGAACCACCTGCAGGCGCGTAATCAGCACACGCTGCGCGGATGTGCCACTTCGGCGCCACGGGCACGCCACCAACGCCCTTCTGCTCACCACCGAGAATGTAACTCGTGCAGGTAGCCATTTCCGTGGAAGTCATACGGTTGGTCAGCGTGTACTTCACGTGGTAGGTCTTGTCACCTGTCTTGGTCACTTCACTGGTACGGTCGATATACCAACCCATCTTCGAAGGATTCTGCTCGCTGATGTAAATGCCCGTTTCGGATTGGTCTCGCTCTCAGGCGCATTCTTGGCGAGTCCAGCACCTTGGAAGTACTTCGCTTCGTCATCGTGGAACGTGTAGGCGTAGAAGTGGCGGTTCTCGGCAAATCACCGATGCTTTGCGCCACCTTCATCATCTTGTCCACAGTCATGTTGCCAAAAGCGCCGTCCATCACCGTTTTGGCAATGTACTCGAAGTATTCGTCCTGCTGTGCCACAGGAACGTCCTTGTAGATGGTGTTGAGCATGTATTCGGCGGTGTTCTCGCCGGTAAGCACAGTGCCGTTGGACAAGGTGACTGGTCCGTTGATCTCCACCATTTTCTGGATGAACACCGGATCCACGGAAATCAAACCGTCGATGTTGCAGGCATATTGCGAACGCTGCCATGAAGCGTTGAGCATTTCCGCGTTGCGGGAAACATCCGGCACCGCGAAGGTGTCTCGCACGTCGAAGGAGAAACCCAACGGCCTGTTGAATACCGCATGTTCCTCAGCGGTGCCGTTGTTGCCATTGACGAACTCACCATTCGGGTGGAAGTCCCCCACCGCGATTTTGCCATTATCCGCAGTCATGGTGCCGAGAGAGCCAACCAAGCCGCCGCCGGAACGTGTTTCGGATGTGGTCTGTGCCGCCAGCAAGTATGTGCGGGCACCGTTCTGGCCGAGGAAGGAAGGCAGCATGTGAGTGGCGTTGCTGACCTGTCCAACCAAATCGGCGATATTGTCAAGCTGGTCCTTGCCCTGCTGATAGGCTTTCTTCACCATGCCGATTTTCGGCTCGGCAAGACTGTTATACTGCTTGTTCTGCTGCTGCACCTGCTGGTTGAGCTTGTCGAAGTTACCTTTGCGCATCGGCGATTGGCTGCAGATTAAGTTGCCCTTCCGCACCGGAAAGATTGGCCCCGGCAAGCTGTTGCACCGCAGTGGGCAACGATGGCAGTGTCTGCTGTGCAAGATTGTCCACGACTTCCGTCATGCCTTGCACAGTGGCGATGTCACTGCCGACGAACGGCATTTTCGCAGTCACGTTCCATAGTGAACCGTGCGCAATCTGCTTGGCCTGCGCCGTCTGCTGCTGAGCCTGCGCGATGTACGCCCTGCGACGCGGCGGCATCCTTGAGCTTTGCAGGGTCATGATTGCGGATAGTGAGGATATGGCTTGCGATTCGTGTGCCTTGACGCTTTTTGCCTGCTTATACAGTTGCATACCAAACACTGCAGCAATGGCAAGTAGCACGATCAGCACCGCAAGTACAATAAGCGTCACATTCCGTGCCGTATGTTTTTCCCGTATTGCTTGAGCATGTTGCCCCATGCTTTGCTCCTCAAATCATTAAGCACTCAATTTGACTATTCCAGCGCATTATTGTGCCACATGGCACCCTTTTTTCGGCCGCCAAATGAAATTTCCCTCTGTTCCGTCACAAGAACAGAGGGAAAAATCACAGAAAACCCACTTATTGGCTCAGTACGATCCACGGCCAGTGAAGATTACCATCACGGTTTTGGCAAGAATCGCAAGATCTCCAACGATGGACCAATTCTCAATGTAGGAGACGTCCAAATATTCGCTTTGCTCCTGTGAAAGATCCGACCGGCCGGACACCTGCCACGGACCGGTGATGCCCGGCTTGACCAGCAGTCGGGCGGAATATAGGGGAACCATAGCGGGCCACTTCTTCCGGCAATGCCGGGCGCGGACCGACCAGAGACATATCGCCCTTGAGCACGTTGTAGAACTGCGGGGAACTCATCCAAAGAAGTCTTACGGATGAAGTGACCTACCTTGGTGATACGCGGATCATCTTTCATTTTGAAGATGAACCGGTCTTCCTGCCCAGTTTCCCTCAGCGAGTTTCTTCTTCAGCTCCTCAGCATTGGTGACCATGGAACGGAATTTATACATTTTGAACGGCTTGCCGTGCAGTCCGATACGGGTCTGAGAGAAGAACACCGGACCGCCATCATCAAGCTTGATGGCGATGGCGACGCCGAGAAGAATCGGAGAGGAAATAATCAGCGCGCACAGTGAGCCGATGATGTCCAGCAAACGCTTGATTACGTTCGCAGCTCCCGTGTACTGCGGCAGGGAAGCCAACAGAACCGGCTGTTCCGTGGTGTTTCGCAGATACAAACGGTGACCGCTCACATCCGCCAGGGAGACCGCCAAGGCAAGTTCCATACCCAGCGACTCCACCGCAAGAGAAAGACCATGCAACATTTCGGAATCACGCGAAAGCACGTCAGCCACATAGACTTCCCTGTACACCGAGGCTTTCGCAAATACGTGGGAATGCCGAGTTGAAAGGAATCACCTTAAGTTTGCTGGAGCCTTCGATATTGGCATCCGGTGTGTATGAGGTAACCACATAAGCGTCTTTTGAAGCTGGATCCGCTTCAATTGGGCATACAGCAACTGGTTCGTACCCCCCAATTCATGCAGTTGCGCATGGTCTGCAAGGCTTTTTGTTGATGCCATCGGAAGATCCGATGACCACCGTTCTGTACTTGCAAGAGCCTTTGCTGCGGTGACGATGCAACGCTTGACGCATCTGCCAACGTGCGATGATATCCAAGAAGAAGGCGATGACTGGCGCGATAATCAACGCAGTACGGGGCAATGCAAGTTTGAAAATAAATGCAAGGCTGCAGTATGAGATGATGGTCAGCAACGACGCATTGATGATTTTGGCATACAGCTCATAGCCGTCCGCCATAACATGGCGGTGGTATGTGCCCGCGAATGCCAAGCACAGCAACCAAATCAGGCTGAACAGAATGAGGAAAAGCCAAAACGGCATCACATCGCCGATGGCATCGAAAGCAGCACCGTTGATTACAAGGCTGACGGTCAACGAAAGCAGCATCACTGCCAAATCGATGGCGATCAGGCTGGCGACGAAGGCGAAACGCCACCGGGGAGTCGATTCAGCCTTGCCGCCTATGTCCTTCCTTTTTTCCGCAGGAAACGGGGTATTGGAAAAAGTCATCGGCTCGAACTGCTTTTGCAGACGCTGATTCTGCATGGACGCGTATGCCTGTCGATGCGCATTGGACGAGACGATATGAATCTCTTGAGTCCTCATACCTTGCTCGCCGTTTGGTGCGCCGGATTCACCGGTATTCACGCCTTGCATGTATCTCCCTCCCCTTCAGCTGCATACGGCAAACAATTTACCACAGCCCCCCAGAAATTAAGAGGGACCTATGGGGGTACCATTCGCTATATCCAAATCCTTCTCCGGTATGGCTTATTCGCCAGCAGTACCTGTATCTGAGTTGTCGTTACCGCCGTCCGAACCACCATTGCCGTTGTCGTTCGAATCGCCATTACCACCGTTACCGCCGGTTGAACCACCGTTGCCGTTCGAATCGCCATTACCACCGGTCGAACCGCCATTACCGTCGTTAGAACGCCGCCGTTACCGCCGGTCGAACCACCGTTACCGTTGCCGGTCGAATCGCCATTACCACCGGTTGAGCCACCATTGTTATTGCCACCGGTCGAACCACCACCGTTCACACCGTTTCCAGAGCCCGGACCAAATTGCCACGTATATGTGTAGCGCCGGTTCGTAGTGCCGTTATTGGTATTCGAATTGGTATTCGACTGGGCATTAGTCGCAGTTTGCTCCGCCACAGACTTGTTCACGCCGTCAGAAGTCGAGGAAATCACCTTCGAAGCGTTCTGCATGGCCATAACATCAGTGCTTTTGCCATCAAGGAGTTTCTGAGCAGCGTCAATCGCCTTGGCAAGCGCGTCACGTGTCGACTCGTCCGCGACCTCGCCTGCAGAACCGTCAAGCAACGTCTTTGCGTCAGCAATGGCCTTCTGCAATGCGGCAGTCGTCTTATTCACTTCCAAAGCTCGCTTGCTGGCGTCCACAGCTGTGGCTGCTGCGGTAACGGCCTTGGTCTGTTCTTTGATATTGCTGATCTGCTTGCTCATGCTACGGGCGTGCGCACGCAGTGTGGTTTCGGACAGCAACACCGAGCATCCGCCGACCGTCTTGAGGTTTTGCGCCTTGGTCACGGCCTGAGTGAGCTGGTCGATTGTGGCGGCATCCGCCACCTGGTTTGCCGCAGTGCCCTGCAGACTAGTTGCCTGTTCGATGGCGTTTTGCAGTTTTTCGTTGGCTTTGGAGTATTTGGATTTCGCCTTCTCACATACCACCACTGCCGCACGCTGTTCTTTCGAATTGATACGATTGCGTACCACGATGACACCGGCAATAGCAACCGCCACTGCCGCAATCGCAGCGACAATGGCAATAATCTTTCGCTTGTCCGCAGACGGCTCTTTCGGTGCGACCGGAATGGTTTTCAGCGGATCATGTTCCGGATCTTCCGCGGCCAGCTCCTCTAGGTCGGTTATGCCACCTGATGTATCAAATGCCTGAGTTGCTTCGACGTCCTGTTCATCTGTCGAAGAGACGAGGGGTGGGGCAGAAGTAGCGGTTTCCTCGGCATCGGCTGGTGCAACCGCATCATCGAAATCGATGGTGTCGAGCGGCATACTGGGTATATCCGCGATTGTTGGCGCAGCCGAAACCGGCTGTTCCGTTTGCGCAGGTACGGAGGAAGCGATGGTGCGGGGCTCAGCAAGCGAAGCCCCATCCGCACCATCGGCTTCTTCCGAATCGGTAGGCTGCAATTTGGGGAAGGTCAGCGGAGGAATATCCCAGCTGGTGTCCACCACATCCCGAGATATGTTGGACAAAAATACCGTTCATAGACCGGGAATTATCGTTCTCAGTTGCCATACACCCCTCATTCCGTGAAGAAGGGAACCATCAGTGCCGCTTCTTCCCCTTCGCGCGATGGCTGCTGCGCGGCGCACCATCCTCATAGTAATAGTAATAATTGGAATGCGTATTGGTCTTCTTCGGATCTGCACGATTGAAGATGAAGCCAAGCACCGGCACCTGCGCGGTGGCGAGCGTGTCGGCCGCCTCCTGCAGGGACTTCTTCTCGCACACGTTGCGGCTGACCACCAGCAGAAGGCCCTTGGCCCAACGGCCGAATACCGCGCCATCGTTGGACACCGTCAACGGGGCGGTATCAATAATCACGTAATCGTATTGGGTGAGCGCCTGCTCCACCATGAGCTTCATGGTTTCGGAGCTCAGCAGCACGCCAGCGTTCGCCGGCCTCTTGCCGCCAGGCAGAATGTGCAGGTTCGGCTTCCAGTAGCTCTGCACCACGTCCTTCGGGCCCATCTGTCCGGACAGCACGTGCGCCAGACCGGCGGCACCTTCAATGCCCAAGTGGTGAGCAACGGACGGGTGGCGGAGATCAGCGTCGATAAGCAGTACTTTCGCACCATCTTCAGCAAGGGCCACCGCAGTGTTGATAGCCATGGTGGTCTTGCCTTCGGACGGCTGCGCAGACGTGATGACAAGCAGCTGGCCCCACGCCTTCGGTGCGGTCGGTCTGCAGGAAGTCGATATTCGTGTGAATACGGCGGAATTCCTCGGCAATAGCGCCGTTAGGCTGGCTCACCAGCACCGGACGCTTATCATCAAGCGAAGCGTCCATCGGAACGGAGCCAAGAGAAGATGCTCGAACAATGCTACGCACATCGGAAGTCTCTTCAACCTTAGTGTTGAGGAGGTCCTTGATGAGTGCGGCGAACACGCCGATGATGATGCCGAGCACCACCCGACAGCCAAATACAGGGCAGTCTTCGGCGAACTTAGACGTCGGGACCTGTGCCTTCTGCACGATGGAAAGCTTCACCGGGGACTTATCTCCGGAGTACAGGTCGCTTTCAATGACGTTCTTCAGCGATTCGGCAACGGAATTGGCGATGTCCGCGGCCTGCTTCGGATCTCCATCCACCACGGCTATGTTAACGAATGCGGTGTTAGTCGGATTGGTGACGGTGACCTGGCCGGCAAGATCCGTCACGGTTTCATCAAGCCAAGATCATCAATAACCGGCTTGAGCACCTTCGAAGTGGTGGCAAGCGTCGGGTATGAAGTGATCTGGTTGGAAATGTAGCTGCCGCCAGCGGACTGCTGGTTAATGTCGACACCATTTTGAGAAGCATTGTAAGTAGCCATGGTCTGAGCCGTAGCCGTATACTTCGCCGGAGCGAGGAAGGTATAGGCGCTCACGCCTGCCACCACCACCACGAATGCGATGATCGCGGTGACCAGATGCTTACGAATGATTTTGAACAGATCCATCAGGAGTGATGCCGTCATCCGCTTCCTCAACTACCCCTTGCAGTGCGGTAGGCTGCTGCACATTTAGCGTTCTCTACAGAAGTCACTGAACTTCCCCATCTCACGTTGACAATATTCTTTTTCCAACAATAATCTTCCCCCCTCGAACTATTCCTCATCCCTTCATACATTGAACACATTTTTGGGAACTCAAACAGATGGGCCGTGAAATAAGGAACATTCCCTGTCGATATCGTGCGCGCACGAGACTTATTGGCAATATTTGGCATATTCAGTGGGCTGATTTTGGGCGGGCTGTTTCTGACCGCAAGAAAAGTGCCACCGGCCGACCGTGCCAAGTGAACAAGGCCGCCAACACCTGCTGTTAGCCTTTCCTACGCCCAACTTAAGGCGATTTGGGAGAACGACAAGGCAAGCTGGAAGAATACGCTGTCCCGCCAGCAAGGCGTGTACATAACCAATACCGATAATGGGAAACTGTATGTGGGAATCGCCACCGGAAGGAACGGCATATATCAGCGGTGGAAAAACTACATAGATAATGGCCACGGCGGCAATACAGAACTAAGCAAACTTGTGGAGCAGCAGGAGAAGCGTACGTAGAGACGCATTTCCGTTACACGCTTTGGAACATTACGATTCCACCGTGCCCAAAAACGTCGTCCTCGCCCGAGAAGCCTATTGGAAGCAGGCACTGGACACCCGCAAACACGGATACAACGATAATTAGGCCTTGCCAGATATAGATACCCCAAGAATTTCCTCAAATCATTGGTAGTGACCGGTACAGGCTTTCATCATCATTCCGCCACGCCCTGAAAGTGACGGAATGTATGTGCCCAGCTCCCCATTTCGCTTATCTGTGGCAGATTTCAAGAGATGGAAACTCCCATTTCGCTTATACGCGGCAGATTCCGAGAGATGGAAACTCCCATTTCGCCTATATATGGCAGGTCATAACGGGCAAAAGCCACTTTGGGGGTACATTTTCCACAGTTAAAGGGTATATCTCTGCCGATTACCTGCCACAGATAAGCGAAATGACATTTTCACGCCGCCCAAATCCGCCACTCATAAGGCAGATGACCCTCTTCACCGCCAGTCGAAGCGCCGCCCATTGGAACGTCTCCAGTCAAAACACTCCTCGTCGAAGTGCCGCTCATCGACGCAATCCATAAGAAGCACCGTCAGTCAAAGTGTCATCAGGGGTGCTGCCTCAATGAGGCAGCACCCCTAACGCATCATCCGTCTCGAGGGATCAGCTCTTTTGGTTGGGGACGAGCATGATCTCGCCGTCGGCTATACCCTTGAGATGCTGGCCGTACGGGCTCTTGCCGTAACGCTCGGCAGACTCCATGAGCTGGCCGCGCGTGATCCAACCGTTCTCGAACGCGATCTCCTCCACGATCGCGATCGGCAGGCCCTGCGCCCGCCACTGAGCCTCGCCTCATCGTCCAAACACCAAGCTTGCAGCGGACACCATGCCGCAAGAACCTGCCAAGAGATGAGGACCCACGGAAGGAAACGACGAATTTTGTTGCACGATTCCGATTTTCGGGGCAAATTTCGAATCGTGCAACATTTTTCCTGCCGAAATGCGGTTTTCCCACCTATTTCATACCCCCGAACCGGCTTTCCCGACACTTTCGCGCGACTACGGGGGTGTGCGGTGTAGCACGATTCCAAAAAACGGCCAAAAAATGGAATCGTGTGACATTTACGGAGCACAGAACGTGCCGAAACAGACGAAACCATGTGACCATGGCAAGGAAAACGCATTCCAAGCTCCGCTTTTCATGCATTTTGATGCTCCGGGTCTCCCCTATCGGTAACAGGAATCGAGAGTCCCGAAAATGCCGCCGTCTCGATCGAAACGACTCCTATCCCGATATAGAAGGGGATACATCGCGAAGACTGCCGCACGTAAACAGAAAGCACCAAGGCAATGGATAACGTCCGGATTCTTGCGCATTTTCGGATTTCGGCCTTGATGGAAAGGGACATGGACCGTGCCGGGTACGATTTTCAGTCGCCAGACAATGAAAAACCGCGATTGGAAAGAGGCACGGAGCCATGTCCAAGGAAATCATACAGTTCGACCAGGCCATGTTCGAGACCAAGCTCGACACCATGGTGCGAGAGAAGGTCGAGCGGATCGTCAACGCGATGCTCGACGCCGAGGCGGACGAGATCGCCAACGCCGCCAGATACGAGCGCACTGGGGAGCGGAAGGCATACAGGGCCGGCCACTACGAACGCAAGCTCAAAGGCGGGTAGTGCCCGCTTCTTTGCGCAGATTGGCTGTTGGCCAGCTGTTGGCGTGACTTTCATGCCGCTACGCCTAGCGTTGTCATCGAGCCGGGACATGTCCATGTATCGCCGGTCCGGCCACGAGCGTGAGGTGACGTAGCGGATTCTGGCGCATACGAGCATGGGCGCGCTGTTGGAGTCGGGGAAGCCGCCCACGACCCGGGTGCGCCGGCGGATCTCCTTGTTCAATCGCTCGATCATGTTGTTCGTGCGCAGCTTGATCCCATGGTTCGCGGGGAACTCCGGCAGGAGATAGGCGGTGGTCTCGCCGACGCCCTCGCGGAGGCAGTTCGCGGCCGCCTTGAGCTTGCGTTCCTCCATTTCGCCCGCGACCGTCCCTGCCTTGGCCATGGCGGATTCGCGGTTTTCCCGCGCGAAGATGGCCTTCAGGGCGGCGGACGCCCATTCCCTGTGACTGGGCGGCGTCTTGGAGAGCACGTTGCGCATGAAGCGCACCATGCACCGCTGGTATTTCGCGTTCGGCAGCATCGAGTTGACCGTGGAGACGAGTCCGGCGCACCGGTCGCCGACCACCAGTCTGACGCCCCTCAACCCGCGTTCGATCATGCTTCGGAAGAACTGCTCCCAGCTGGCCGCGTCCTCGCGCATGCCCTCGTCGACCGCGATGACCTCGTGCCGGCCCTCCGTGCTGACGCCGATGGCGACGAGGACGCTCACGTTCTCCACGTGCCCGCCCCAGGATCGCTTGTGCCACACGCCGTCCACGAACACGTACGGGTACTCGGATTCCAACGGGCGTTTCCGCCACTCGTCGATCTCCTTGTAGATCTTCTTGAGTTTGTCGCTCAATGTCTGGGATGGCATCCGCTCGCCCCACAGCAGCTGGCTGATGTCGTCCACCCTGCGTGTGCTCACGCCCGCGAGGTACATCTCCATCAGCGCCTCCTCGACGCTGGATTCGCGCCTCCGGTAACGTTCGATCACCGCCGACTCGAACAGGGCGCCCTTCAGTTTGGGCGCCTTGAGACTCAACTTGCCGGCCTTGGCGGTCAGCGTGCGCTCGTAGTGGCCGGCGCGGAACGCCTTCCGGTCGGTCTTGCGCTCGTATCTGGCGGCGTTGGCGATCTCGTCGGCCTCGGCGTCGAGCATGGCGTTGATGGTCTGCTCGACCTTGACTCGGACCAAAGCATCGAGCTTGGACTCGAACATGGCGTCGTCGAACTGTATGATTTTATCGGACATGGCTTCCGGCCTTCTTTCCAATCGCGGTTTTCATGTGTAAGCGACTGAAAATCGTACCAAAGCCGGGCCATGTCCTTTTCATCGGAACTCACAACCGAATCTGCGCAAGAAGACGGGCGTTATCGCCATTCGCTTACGGATTATGCCCCTTGCGTTACTCTGCTTATGCTTGCCCCATTCAATCCATTCCACGGTCTTGCTCCAGACCAGTTCGAACCAATGGCCGCGGTTGCGGTCGACCGTCAGAGCAAACAGTCCCTGGCGTACGAAGTCGATCAGGGTGCAGGCAAGGTAGATTATCAGCAGGATGCCGAGAATCTGCAGGATCGCGAAGGGTTGTCGGCAGAGGGTCTTCCAGTACGAACAGATGTTTCCAGAGTAGCGTTCTCGTGGCGGGATGGTCGGTGATCAGGTACACGGCGAACGCAGACTGAGCTATGCGGTTGATGAGCCGGCTACGGAAGGAAAGCCGGTCGAACAGCAGAAACATGCCGAAGCCCACCATGATGACGGGCAGCTTGAACGGTCCGGTGATGAAGATTGCCCTTATCGATTCCGAACAACGATAACATAACGGAAGCGCATGTGTACAAGAGGAAGAACCCCAGACCGGTTCCGGTCATCAGCCAAGTCTGTTTGAGCGTGAACGGCTTCATGTACCACTTGTACGCGGAGATGAGGATGAATAGTAGTAGATGAAGCCGAACACGCTATCGTTCACTCCAGAAGTTCCGGGAATGAAGCTTGTCAGTCCCCAGATCGCCAGCACTGTTATGGCAAGCGCGTAATGCATATGTTCGCCGAGCGCGCGTAGCCCCTTGGAAAGGAATGGCAGCAAGGCGAGGAAGGTGGCGTATGCAGTGACGTACCACCATAATCCCATGATGGTCGGAGCGACGCTGCGAACGATCATTTTCATACCGAAGTCAGCACGGTCGAAAACCAGAAAGAATGCCATGAGCGCAAGGCTCCAGAACAGCACTTCGCGTTCCAAAATCCATATGCGCTTGAGGTTCGATTTGATGGTCTGTTCCTTGTCGAGGAAGAACCATGCGGAGATGGTGAAGAAGATGACGACGCCCACTTTGCCGCCGCCCTGCATGACAAGCTGGAAGAAGATCCTTTCAGGACCCAGCGGAAGATTCTTGACGTCATAGCCGTTGTGGACGACGAAATGGTGGGCGAGAATCATGAACATTTGCGACGATGCGCAATAGTTCTATGCTGGAATTACGCCCCCATTTGAAATTCGGGTCGGCGGGACGGCCTTATGGGAGGCCGTGGTCTTTGAGCCCATAATCATCTCTCCTTCGTTTTTTCTTCTCTTTCCAACATCCCCCTCATAGGGGATTCTATCCATTCGGAAAGACCTGCCCCAAAGCCGGCCTACAGCCATCGACAGAATCGCAGGCCTCGTTGACGACAGATGCGCACCGTCCCAAATTAAGCGGCGACATAGTACAGCTCGATTTGCTGGCATCTTCGCCGATATATGACGGATATGGAGGGAACTGCAGTACGCGACCTTAAGTGGCTGTTTACTATAAAATCTATGGCATGACTGCAGGTGAAGAAGACATAACCGACCACCGTCCTGTTTATATTCTGGGCGCAGGATTCTCCAAGGCAATCTGTGACGAAATGCCACTGCTGAACGCTCTTGGGCAGCAAGCTTTGAACCTGCTGCCCAAGGCTTTCCCGTGAAAGTATTTCGTTCAGGGAGGGCGAATCCTTTTGAGCAGTGGCTGTCCATGCGCACTCAGGATATGCCGTTTCTGCCTGACCATGAGAACATGCGTCGCCGAGCGGAAGCGATGGAGATGATCGACGCCATCGGCAGTGTTCTAGACGATGACGTAGTGAAAAGCTGTAAGCAGGAATGCCCACTCTGGCTCCGACAACTGGTGAATCTATGGGCATATGAGCGCGCAATCATAATTACGTTCAACTATGACACGTTGTTGGAAATGGCGATCAACACGGAGCGTCCAGCATTGCTGTGGAGCATTGGGGCTCGAGCTAAACAGATCGTAAGCGATGAGGTAGTGTATCCACGACCCGAGGCCGCGTCCATGACAAGGTGGATTGATTTCTCCGAAAACCTCCCATGCAGGAATAGCATGCAGATCATCAAGCCGCACGGTTCCCTAAACTGGTACAGCTACGGCAATGACGGCGAAGTGATCTTGAAACGAATTCGGGAAGAAAGAGAATATGACGAAACAGTTTCTCAGAACAAGCTTGACGCGAGGGAAAACGAAAAGCTGGCTGTGACGGGGAATGGACCGATTCCTCATTCCCCGTCCAGCAACAAAGCGTCATTCTACGGAAACGGGTTTGACCGTCTGCTTTGGCGTTCGGCATACGACGCATTGGAGCAAGCGGAAAGCCTGACCATCATGGGCTACTCAATGCCGGAGACCGATTATGTGGTTAATGAGCTCATCCGGAATGCTTGTGTTCCGAACAAATGCTCCCTTCACGTTGTTGATGCTTTCATGGACGAACAAAAGCGAGAACGGTTTAACAGATTAGTGAAATGGCAAGAGATTTCAGAAACAACAGGGACTAATTGCCTGTCCCGATATGCTGAAGAGCACACCCAGGACGAAGCAAGATTGACCGCAAATGAATTGCTAACAAAGCTAAATGACGTTGAAGACAAGGCTTGTATTTATGTTGCAGGAGACATGAAAAAGAAATCAGTCCAGTACTGGCGAGCTTTCATTGCTGGCAAAAACCAATGACGGAAGCTCGTTTTCGGTCGTAGAGACCGTACTATCAGTGATTTCAGGAAAGATAAAGTTCCTGCATCGGCATGGCCTGACACTGTCGTCTGCACGATTACCGATCTGGAGAGATGCTTGGCTGAGCATCCGGGTATTTGGAAATATCTAGGCACAATGGCTCCGGTAAATCGTTAATCGCCGGCGGCTTTTTCACATCCAGCCCCGTGGGGGAATGGACCTCTTATTCTAGGTTCAGTCCCGAAAGAATAGCCGCGGAGCTCAGACATGAAACGGCTCTCCGAAAGTGAACCGCATCCCGACCGTCGAACCGAAGAACTACAGATTCGGTAATTGGAAATGAGACTTAGCGTCTACACAACTCAGTTTTCACTGCACTAGAGAGAGTGGTGCAGACGCGACGACCATAGAAGGACTCAAACAAACAGAACGCGACATCCACCCAAAAAATCAAGAAATCAGATACGAAACACCTTTATTCCACATCAGTGGGAGGAATAATCGATAGCCAATATGAACACAACCTTATGAGCATCGCCATCGGTCTTTGTTCGATAAGAATCGCAATACTGATAATCGATTCGCGCCATACTGGACAGTTCATAATGTATGGTCTTCGAAAACCCTTTCTCCTTGGGAGCTCCCGCCTTTCCCTTTAGAGGGCGAGTACTTGCGATAGGGTCCTTCATTCCTGGAGTTTTGGCAACATGATCCCAAAATTGTTGTGCCTGTTGAATTCCAACACGTTCAACAATCTGCTCCCAAGCTGACTCATATTTTCTATGGACCAGCACCCTGTAGCACGGCTTTTCCTCAGGCTTTCCACCCGGACGCCTAGCAGGCTCCATGGGCTCATATGCTGAATTCATCACTCGATCTCCTCCATGGCTTTCGGATCACGAGCTTCAGCAAAATCATCCCGATCAAGCCCCGGAGACAGCAGTATTTTCCTCCTTAGAGGGTCTTCCAACTGCCCAGCGGTAGCTTTCCAATCACTTAAAAGTTCTTCCAGCCCCGAATAATCCTCTTTCGAAGCATCAATCACCAGCTCATCAGAGAGTTCCTCACAGAAGCAGTTGAGATCTTCATCGTCAAACACACTCTCAACCACGCAAGGTCGCCCCAGCCTGCCACATCTGGACGACTTTCCGATTGAAGAATGTACCGAAGACGCTCCAGTTTCAGCGACCAATCCTTGTGAAGTTCAAGATTCACCAGTCTGCTATTCGGAAGCATAACCAGCTCAGGCCCCTTGTTGTCCCTGATGATGGCACCGCCCTGCCTCGCAGCTTTCAACACTTCTGTTCTTTGTTTCGCGAGATCCGATACCAGAAAACTGCTCATGTAAAACTCCCTCGCCATACACTGTTTATATTATGTATAATCTTGTGACAAGATTATACATAATATATTACATAATATAAAGACACCGTCTCGCATAGGAGGAGAAAGATGACTGAAGGCGATAAGAAAGAAGCCCCTCTTTCCTCACACCTTGAATTGAACCTCAGTAATCTTTTCTTCAAAAATTCTCTTAAGCCTTCTCATTCACCCCATTTGCGAAGACACTGAAGAAGAAAAACAACGATGCGATAGCGTTAATCGAGCATTGCGAACCATAGAAAAGTACGGAATATCCGCCGACTGGATAATCCGGTACGGAATGGTTGACGAACTCGCACTTCCCTTTACTGCCGCTCGTCTTAAATATGAAGGACCAGTACAAAACTTCAGATGAAAAAAGTAGACAGATGGAAGAAGTGTCTGCAACTCAGAGACGATGGAGACTCAGCCAGCATAAGCGAGTCCATGGCTCGTTTTAAAGATTTTCTTCACAGATTCAGGATTTGGGCATCAACTGCACGAATTGAAGATCTCATCACCCTAAACCCGCCAACTGTTGACGTCTGGAATAGTCTCAATCTGCAAAAGAAAGAAGATGAATCCGTAGCCTCTCCCTACCTTTGGCTATGCGATCGATACCTTTGTGGGGAACTTCGCCGATGGAGCACCACCTCACTGCATATGGAATACCGCTTTATCCATGGAGACGGCATTGACGCATTCTCCCAAAAAGCGCTTGAGCCGGTAAACATCAACGAAAACGACCTGAATGCCGTCATTGCGGAACGTGCAGTTTTGTCAACAAACACTACCGATCAGGTGTCGTTTGAACAGTTTTTCGAGTTCTCTAAACAATACTTGAAGGACGGTTGTTACCGAGACGCAGCCGCGCTATTCGATTTCTACCTATCAATGCACCCTCAAAGCAGCAATGCGCTAAACTCGAAGGGGTTCTGCTTAATCCCAGATTCGCCCAATAAAGCGGAAAGTATCATTCACAGTGCTCAGATACGTGGCTTTCGTTTTGCCGCTCTCTCCACATACAACTTGTGCTGTTGCCAGTACCTGCAACACGATTTCGAATCCGCCCTACGCACTGCAGACAACTACCTACGCCACTTGTACAACACGTCGAAAGACAGCAGAACAATCTACAGTGCTTTGATTTGGCAAATTAACGGCCAAGAATGCCACCTGCATGACACCGCAGACGTCAGACGAGACCTGGCAACATTATGCATCCAAATAAGCCAACTCATCAATGACAACGAGAGACTCCAACGATGGACAGAATTCCAAGCAAAACTGGACGCTCATGACGCAGGATGAATCGCGGGTAGTGCCCGCTTCTTTGCGCAGATTGGCTGTTGGCCAGCTGTTGGCGTGACTTTCATGCCGCTACGCCTAGCGTTGTCATCGAGCCGGGACATGTCCATGTATCGCCGGTCCGGCCACGAGCGTGAGGTGACGTAGCGGATTCTGGCGCATACGAGCATGGGCGCGCTGTTGGGTCGGGGAAGCCGCCCACGACCCGGGTGCGCCGGCGGATCTCCTTGTTCAATCGCTCGATCATGTTGTTCGTGCGCAGCTTGATCCCATGGTTCGCGGGGAACTCCGGCAGGAGATAGGCGGTGGTCTCGCCGACGCCCTCGCGGAGGCAGTTCGCGGCCGCCTTGAGCTTGCGTTCCTCCATTTCGCCCGCGACCGTCCCTGCCTTGGCCATGGCGGATTCGCGGTTTTCCCGCGCGAAGATGGCCTTCAGGGCGGCGGACGCCCATTCCCCAAATGACTGGGCGGCGTCTTGGAGAGCACGTTGCGCATGAAATGCACCATGCACCGCTGGTATCTCGCCTTGGGCAGCATCGAGCCGACCGTGGCGACGAGTCCGGCGCACCGGTCGCCGACCACCAGGCGCACGCCCTTCAGGCCGCGTTCGATCATGGAGCGGACGAACTGCTCCCAGCTGGCCGCGTCTCCGCGCATGCCCTCGTCGACCGCGATGACCTCGTGCCGGCCCTCCGTGCTGACGCCGATGGCGACCAGGACGCTGACGTTCTCCACGTGCCCGCCCCAGGAACGCTTGTGCCACACGCCGTCCATGAACACGTACGGGTACTCAGATTCCAACGGGCGTTTCCGCCACTCGTCGATCTCCCCGTACACCTTCTTGAGCTTGTCGCTCAGGGTCTGGGACGGCATCCTGTCGCCCCACAGCAATTGGCTGATGTCGTCCACCCTGCGTGTGCTCACGCCCGCGAGGTACATCTCCATCAGCGCCTCCTCGACGCTGGATTCGCGCCTCCGGTAACGTTCGATCACCGCCGACTCGAACAGGGCGCCCTTCAGTTTGGGCGCCTTGAGACTCAACTTGCCGGCCTTGGCGGTCAGCGTGCGCTCGTAGTGGCCGGCGCGGAACGCCTTCCGGTCGGTCTTGCGCTCGTATCTGGCGGCGTTGGCGATCTCGTCGGCCTCGGCGTCGAGCATGGCGTTGATGGTCTGCTCGACCTTGACTCGGACCAAAGCATCGAGCTTGGACTCGAACATGGCGTCGTCGAACTGTATGATTTTATCGGACATGGCTTCCGGCCTTCTTTCCAATCGCGGTTTTCATGTGTAAGCGACTGAAAATTTCTTGAGTAATGAGCTAGACTGATTGGGGAATTATTTGCGAGGTTATGAATAGGTGGCTTGAGAAGTTGCATATGAATGATGATGAGGACATGCTGACTCAAGAAGAAAAAAGAGGATTTGGAGGCCGCTGATGAGACGGTTATCCCCATTACATATTCTGGACAGGATTTTTGATGTTGATGGTCTTGTTAGGCGTCTTAATAATGGGGATATGATTATTCCCCGATTTGGGCTTTCGGATGAAACTGTCGAAGTTGAGGGTTTTCAGCGAGAATTTGTTTGGACAAAAAGGCAAATGGACAGATTCATTGAAACTTTATTGCTTGAATATCCTGTCCCTGGAATTTTCCTTGTGAAACAGCAAAGCGATAAGCGGTTTTTGGTTTTAGATGGTCAGCAGCGTCTTCTGACTTTGCAAAACTTTAAAAAAGGAATTTATAACAAAAGAACTTTTGAGTTAAAAAATGTCTGTGAGCAATTTAAAGGATTGACGTATGAAACGTTGTCTAGTGCTCAAAGAAGGGCATTTGATAATGCTTTTATACAAGCGACTATTGTCAATATGGATGAAAATTCTGAGTCCAGAGAAGCTGTCTATCAGATTTTTGAAAGACTGAATTCGGGTGGTACTCAGTTGACTGCGCATGAAATTCGAGTTGCTATTTTTGCCGGAGCGCTAGTGAAAGAGCTGTCTAATTTGAATGACAATTGTCATTGGCGTTCAATTTACGGTCCTAAAAATCGGAGGTTAAGAGATCAAGAGCTTTTTACTCCGAATTATTGCTTTTTATCTGAAAGGCGAGCAGTATAGTGCTCCGCTAAAAAGTTTTCTGAATAGATTTATGTCGGATAACCGTGAATCCGGTGATCTTGTCCGAGCGGCGGAAAAGGAATTTACATGGGTCGTTGAGCTTATGGATAATGAGCAACTTATCAGTATTCTTAAGGGCGATAGCCCAAGAATCAATACTGCTGTCATGGAGTCTTTTATCGTTTCAGGAATGCGGCTCCATGCGGAGGGAATTGATTATTCGTATGAGACACTTTTTATCCGCTGCAGAGGAACTGATGTCCTCTAAGGCGTATCTAAATTCATGTATGGAAAGTACAACGAATGAAGGGAAAGTTAATGCAAGGCTTCAGGAAGCCATGAATGTGATTCGTCGTGTTTCCTCCGAGATTTAGATTGCTGTGTCGTCATGATGGAGTTTCTTTCTGGTGATGAGACGAGAAGCTATCTTGAAGAACAAAAGAGAAAAGCTTCAAAAGTTAATTAATGTAGTGCAGGATTATAAAAATTCCGGGGAATCGGAGATGGATGACGACATTGAGAATTATCTCACTAGGTTTCTTGTAATTAGAGCATGCGGATATATTGAAGAAGTTTACAGAAGATCAGTTTGTTGGTATGTGGAATATAGGTCTAGACCAGGTATCCGTGATTTAGTTTTTTAATGCTAAATTTAGTAGAGGGTGCAAATCCTACACGAGATCATATAAAGCGTACTTTAAAAGATTTGGATCCTGTTCTGGAAAATGATTTTCTAGCTTTTATTGGGAGATAATGACAGTCTTAAATCTTTAGGTTGAAACGCGAAATAAAGTTGCTCATGGTCAAAGTGACACATGCACTAGAAGGCAAGCGATTGAAAAAAGGGGACTTGGCTATAAAAATTGGACTGGTTCCGAAAATCTTTTTTTGAGCATAGTGGTAAAATACTTTCGGTTGAGTGTTGCATTCCAAGTAGATTGAGCGCAAGATTTGTATCTTATCCTTTGTCGGATTATGCATGGTTCATGCTTAAATTCTGGTGGAAAGGATTGATGCCTTGTGTATCTACCCTGTATCGGTCTTCTTCACCGATGATAGATATTTTTGAACCAATCAAATATCTATTTTTATTCTTTTCTGATAACGTTCGGATTCTTGCGCACTTTGGGATTCCGGGTCTGACGTAAGAGGGCATGGCCCGCGTCCTGTGTACGATTTTCATTCGCCAAAACAAAAAACCGCGATTGAAGATAACGCCCGTCTTCTTTGCGCAGATTCGGTTGTGAGTTCCGATGAAAAGGACATGGCCCGGCTTTGGTACGAGGTAGTGCCCGAAGGTTTGCGCACTTAGGTCGTGCCGTCCATGGGACGATGATCGCTGGCTTCCTGCAGGTTGTCATCGAACCGGGACATGTCGAGGTAGCGGCGCGTGCTCCATTCGTTCGCGGTGACGTACCTGATTCTGGCGCAGACGAGCATCAACGCTGTTGCCGTCCGGGAAACTGCCGACGACGCGCGTGGCGACGCCGGACTTCCCGGTTCAGCCGTTCGATCATGGCGCCCGTGTGGATCCTGCGGTGTTCCGTCGGGAATTCCGGCAAAAAAGCGGCGGTTTGCCTCCCCGATGCCCCGCAGGCAGCCGCCGCCGTGCCTTGAGCTTCCCAGCGCACAAAAATTGAACGTGCGCATACCGA
>VOFK01002582.1_pt1 | contig 25502 bp, 44 predicted proteins | sample 5384121 | NCBI WGS metagenome assembly VOFK01 (sample SAMN12384730, study PRJNA508395) | human gut metagenome | isolation source: healthy gut J | host: Homo sapiens | reverse complement strand
GGATGATGTCGCTTTGCTTCCTCAGTCACGGAAGTCAAAAACCGTACTATTCGTAAACACATCTTCCAAAGTAACATCTTCACTTAATACAACATCACTCATATCTACCGAAGACAGTTTATCATTCTTTCCTTCTTCCGGCTGTAGTTTCTCCTTTAAATCAGCTAAATTCGCCTCCGTCCATGTACCGGTCAATTGGATATTCTCGGTCGTCTCATCCACACCTTCCAGCGCATCAGGAGTAATTACGACAGGCAGAGTCAGCACCCACGGTTGACTGGGATATCCCACCTGCCGCAAATTCTCGAACGAGAAACTACCTAAGGTCGCCAATTCCTTATTTTTCTCCCGGTCATATATCCTAAAATAAACTGAATCCCCGGCTACCTCATTACTTCGTACCCTTAGATAATAATAAGAAGCGTCTTTTATTGCGCCTCCGCAATCCCTCGGCATTCATCTCCTACAAAAAGCTGCCACAACAAGATCAGCCACCACAGGTTTATTATCTTTGCCGCAACGCAAGATAAACACTCATATCGTATTGGTAGGCATGGATATCACAACTCCAACCCGGATCGGTTGCCGCTCTTCCCGAAAGAGAGAAGAGTAGCATGACCACATTTTATCAAAAATAAACTTATTGTTCTCATATAAACATTTTGCATATATTATTACTCAATCGCATAATCACTTGTGAGACCTTTGATGATTTTATGGTAAAGAATCTCTTTCTCCTTTTTAATCATCAAGATATAAACTCCGTCAGAAAGGGATGAGACATCCAAGCGATTGTCGCCATTCAAGTCTTTAGTCAAGACTGGTACACCATTTATATTCAATACAGAAACACTCTTTTTATATTAGAGTAATCACCCTTGAAATATAAAATTCGGCTTACCGGATTCGGATAGAAACCAAAAGTACCATCCAACGTCTCAGTTCCTGTAATAAAGCCTGTGAGATGTAACGCATAAGGCTCATCCAAGGTTCCTAACGACGACTCTCCAAAAAGATACGGTCTCGAATACCCCATTCTGTAGAGGCTCCCGAAGAAATTGCCCGGAATGAAATTTTCTCCCACTCTTCTCCCCATAGACCGTAATAAACAATAAGCCATCCACATATTGACCAATACCTCTACATTCTTCACCAACAAAAAGCACCTACCTTATAAACCTCCGGCTCCTGTTTTTACTTGGCCATCCCACAAGTCAGCCACGATACTCATGTTATTTGGATACTTATGGATATCGACAGACCAGACATCTACGGGTTTCGAAACCGCGGATTTCAAGCTCGCGGACAGGAGCGTATTATAGATCATCGCATAGCGGAAGGATTGCTTCGTATTCGCATAATACATATATCCTTCACCCGGAACCATCTGCTTCAAGGTTCCGACCCAACTAGTACCATTGAATTTAGCGAAACCACGCTGTCCTTTGATCTCATCGTTCGCATTAGCCGACAATAAGGATAAAAGCCATTGTCGGACTGGCAGCCGCACGAGGTATATAACCAATCCAGTTCCATCCCTTATTCAGGTCAATTGTTACTTGATCCGAGTCAAGGTTGTTCCTACCACATCTATTTTCCCCATCGCCACTCATTTCCAGTTTATGGACGATTTAGGGGTCAATGTCTTCAGATTACCCGTCAAACCATATTTTGGGTCATTCGTTAATTCCTCAGCGAACTGATTTTGCAGACGCTTAACTTGATCCTTTACAGGACTCAAGAACGTTATCGGATCTCCTATCTTTTTCCATATTTGTAGATATCCAATTCCAACCGGTAGACAAAGAGAATGTCAATGTCTCGGCTTCCCGCCGCTAAATACTGCACCCAATTAACACTTTCCCCTGTATCACCCTCGAAACCTTCCGCATCCGTGATATCCGTTGTCTGCACCGTCAGAATGTAATAACCATCCTGTTTTGTCAGCGCAGTCAAAATCTAACACAAAAGTTTGGTCATCCACTTTTTTGGATCTTTATCAAACTCACGTCTTGCGTCTCACCTTGAGAACTAGCGTAAGATCCTCGGTCGTAAAGGAAGCATTTACCTCCTTATTAAAATGTACAGTCACTTCCGTCACAGGCTTATCCATCTGTCTCATTTTCTGCGGGGATACCCTCGAAAGAAGAAAACCTCCAGCACTACGCTTGGGACCAGGTTCAAATGTCAACTGATATTCTTCTTGCGCAGTTCCCATTTTGTCCACGAAATGAATAATATTCTCATAGAATGGTTCCTTTCCATCTCTCAACGTACAACTTGTCTGCCAAATATTTCGTGTATCAATTGACGCTCCGTCACTCTTTCGAACAATGCTAACCAAAGTCTGTCTTCCATTTGTCGGATCGCTGATAGAACCATAATTCCAACCGCTCTCCGAAGGAATAACGGTCAAGGTATATTGATAGGTACCGCTCGATTGAATAGTAGATCTCTTAGCGACAGCTACTTCTCTCTATCGTACCGTCCGACAGATAAAGCATATCCGGCAAATCTTCCGAATCCACGTTATCATTCACCAAGAAGCCAGCCAAATCTGTCTTCGGCACCTTAATGCTACGAATCAGCTCATGAATCGTCACTTGGGGTCCAACAAGCTCAAATCCGGATTATCATAGCTAGAAACGTGTAGCTTTCCAACGTCATAATCCGTGAAATGCCCCCAATAAGGTACTAGTAAACCACCATTGCGCATATGCGGTCTTGCCTGCTTCAATCGTACCAAATGCGGTAGCCACACTACCACCCAAAGCCAATGAATGTTCTTCGCCATTCAATTGAGAACTTAACAACTCAAATTTAATATTCAATCCTTTCTCATTATCAATAATTTCTGGCTGATTGGTCACCATATTCACATTCGTAGCGTCACCGGCACCGGTATTATGAATCAATAGTGAGAACTCAGCAGGCACCATCGGCTCCACCTTATTCGTCGTCAAGGGATCATCGCCTAAAATATCCCGCTGTATAAAAATAAGTCATATCTAAGTTGGGGGAGAAGGTTTCACGGTCATCGTTACCGGGAACAAATCTCGTGTCACAACCAAGTTCGTAAATGGATCCACATACGATAAAGTTCCTCCGAATGAATAGTTCTTCCTTTCTGTCGGGGCGGCATACTTAGTTGGGATAAACAAGATCGTGGCCTTTCCAGTCTTTTTGCGCATCCAATGTCCAAGCTCCGTCCAATTCGCCACCAAATGTATCTAGGCTTTCAGTATTAATCTGGAATTCATGAGTTCCCGCAGTATTGCCTTCCTCGTCTTTCACCTCCAAATTCAATCGTACATCTTTCATGGCGATAGATTCATGACCATTAAATACAGTTAATGTACCACGAAAGCTTGCCGGGTCATGGTCATGGTTTGCTTGAATTGAAGGGAAATTGTTGAGCAAACCGATTCCTTGGATTTATCCAATTTCGACTGAACATTTGTCAATTGGGCCTCCAGCAACTCTGTAAAATTAGAAAAAATCAGATTTATGCAAATAATCAGAAGCTAACTTCGATGTAGCCAATAAAGTCCTCACTTTTTCCAAATTAACATTATTCTCTCCCCCCTTTGGTATTTAGAAAAAGAGTTATACCATCTCTCCTTCAGTCGTTCCAACTGCTCTACACTGACCCCTTGTGGTCTTAATAGATAAATACCTTTTTATCTTCAGCCAATTGATCGGTAAATTCATTCAAATACGACAATAAAGGTAGCATTTGCTCCACAGAGACTCCCATCCATATAGGGTCCCCTAAAATCTCTTCCCTCAATCCATCTTCAGCAATCGCTCCATCTTGAACAATACGTAAGGATTCTTGAAATTCCTGTATATAAGAAGGATATTCCTTAGATACAGATCTTAACGAGGTTGGTTCTTTTCCGATCACAAGGTTCCAATAAAGGAGTTATACAATCAAATTTCTTCCATACTGTCAAAAAATTTCTTATACTTCTGAGCAACCTCTTTTGTTGTCTCAAACTTATCCAGCAGATCCGTCATTTTGCTAAAAAAGTCTTGAGCTTTTGTCAAGAAATCCGCAGGGTTTTTCACATCTCGCAGATTCTTCATAGCATCTACGGCTTCCAATAAAGAATTAACAACACTGTCTTTACTAGATTCCACCTCATCCTTATTTTTGCCCGCATAATGATCTACTAAATCATTTATAGCACTTAACGCAACATTTTTAAAGTCATCTGCTATAATATCTTTCTCAGTAGAAGTCAAATCTTCACCGTTAGCTATTTTATTAATTAGATAATTGTACAAGGCATATATTCTATTCAAAGCCTCAAGTCCAGCTCCAACATCCTGTGTAAAAAGGACAATCTTTAAGTTTATTTACAAAATCCTTTTCATCACTAGTAAAAACTACCCACACATCTACACTTTTTGAAACAAACTTTTACAGCCTCAACCGCAACCTTAACAGGTTTAATACACTGAACCAGATCCAATAAAAACTTATTTTGGCAAGGCTCACAACCTTTATCCTCAGCAGTCCATTTATCAAAGGGAGAAGATGAAGTCGAAGAAGAATAGCTACCAGCAGAGCTAAACCAACCGGAACCAAAACCAAATCCCCAACCACCCGGATAAGAAGATCCTTCACCATCACCTCTATCAGGGATTCCATCCTTGCATGAACCTAACTGTAATACAGCCTCGTAGCGATGCCATTTACGATCTGTTCCACAATCCCAAAAATAGAGTGTTCCCGGGTATCCCACGCAAGGATCATTATCCAGATTTCTTAATAAAGATGCTATTTTCGTCACTTTTACAGGGTATTGTAATTGCCACTTGAGGCAGTAGCTCAAATGTCCTTGTATCATCGGTTCAAATGTAAAAAGTCTTAATACCTGATGGCATTTGTAATTGAACATCTTCTGCTGTTATAAGCCCTTTATTTACCAAAGTCACATTGAACATCAGAGATTCGCCTAGCTGCAAATCTTCCGCAGGAATACTGTTTGGCATATTCATGCAACTACAACAGGAGCAGGAACATTTGTTTCAAACTTCACATCAGTCACAATTTCATATTTATCCTCTATCTCTGTCTCTTCCAACTTCCAAGACACCTGTATAGCTTGAAAACTTAAATTTACGGTTTTTAAAGTTAATTTGCCAGGATCTACCAATACCGTTCCCTTAAAAAAACATCACTAGTGATTGTCTTCACTAACCTCTATCTTATAATAACCTTCCACTATCTTCGGTAAAGTAAATAACCCATCCTTACCGGAAACCCTTCTGCCACTAATTTATTAGATGGAGTGGTTATACGTATTTTAGCACCTTCAACATGAGGAGCATCTTTTGTATTATAAGTATATTCATCACAGACATCTATTTGCAAAAGTACCTGTAGCCTCCGAAACCGGTGTTATATTATAAGGTAAAGAAAAACCCCTTTTCCATTTGTACAATTAACACCGATAGTACCTTTACAAACTACATTTAAATCCATGTCCGCAGTAGGAGACATACGCAGAATTATAGTAGCAGCCTCCCCATTCTTCAACGAAGCCATTTCTTTTGGGCTCTCCAAACTCATCCATGCCAATTTAGGTATATCGACTGTTATTTTTCCAGTCTCTCCAGCTCCTTTATTAGCAATATTCAATTGATATATTCGGGAAGTTCCTTTTTGTCATAGTCGTATTAACCGATGGGTATTCGGTAATTAATTCGCCTTTTTCTGAGCTACAATAATAATTAATGGAGAAATTTTCGCTAGCACCTTCCGCTGAACTCACACAAACGTCTATATTATCTCCCAAAAGGCTTGTTGATGTAATTCTACTTTCTATCGTAAAAATTCAATTGCCCAGTAGCATTAGGTTCTATTACAGAAATTGATTCAAATTTGATAGCACAATCTGAAGGTATGGATACAACCTCCGCCTTCACGTTTGTCAACTTTAACGTACCAAGATTATTTAATTGGATTACCCCTTTATACATTTTATTTTGGATCACCTCACATTGTACCTTTGGAGCGATACCTATACCATAAATATTAAAGTCAGCCATTCTTTCTTTCAAACCTTCACCCGGATAACACGCCCCAAGCGTAAAATCACCCATTTGCCATTTTTCCGGTTTAAAAAATATATTTAAATTGGCCTTGAGCATCTGTTTTTCACATTAAAGACCTGACGATATCCTCTATTTATTAGATATAAATAACAATACATTTGCGGCCTTTTGCCCCAATCACTTTTCCGGTTACAATTACCTGTTCTCCTGACTTATAAGACTTTTTATCCGCTAATACAGATATATTATAAGGAGAAACTAATTTTAACGGAACTTCCGCAGATTCATTATTAATATAAACCAGCTCCGGTTGATATTGATTCTCATTAACTACCGCAATTATATAATAATCTCCAGTCTTAGCCGGTAATGTAACAGTTTCTTTCAATTGGGTCATTTGCCCTGGAGCTAAGTCTGCCTGCAATTTTAAAGTACTCAACAACTCTTTATACGAACCTGCTGACAAATTTACATTTTGCGATAAATAAATAGAGACTTCCGTTTCCTTCGATAACAACGCAAATCCTTCATTGCTTATCTCAATATTATAAGTAATATCCCCTTCAGGTTGAGATTCCATAACAGATAGAGATAAGCCTGATACTACCGCATCCGGCAGCGTCTGATCCGTAATCATCGCCCAGCAAACACCACTAGAAAAACCTTCGGCAGAAACGGTGAATGTTTACGGTTCGGTTACCTTCCGTTGTTGAGTTTTCTTTTACAGAAACAGGAATATCCACAGAGGTTTTTCCGGCAGGGATTATCACTGTATTCTCAAAAATAACATCTTCTGGCTTATCACATGTCAGTTTTACAGTCAAAGCCTGTGAAGTATCTGTATTTCGTATGATCGTTAAAGTTGTCGCATCCTTCTTTCCTTCGATCAAAGAAGTCTGTGAGCTTGTGATCTTCAGGGATGGAACCCCATCATTATCCAATATCGTCAGTTCCTTGGTGACTGATCCTGCGGAAGTTCCAGCAGCAGAGCAACTGCAAGAAGAAATATATACCGCCGCTGTCAGTTTAACTTTACGATCGCCATCTTTCAAATCATTATCCACTACACCGATCGCGAATTGATACTCTGTCACGCCTTTCTCTAAGACAATAGAAGTAGAAGGATAATAAAGAGTCCCCTTCGAGTCATCGGTCAGTTTTACCGTGATCTTATTATCCGTTACTTTCGTACGGCGCAAACTAGCTATAGCGGCTTGCGGCCCAGCTGATTCGGAGAAAGATAACGGGGTTATTTCCATTTGTATGTCAGGAAGGTCATTATCCAATAATTTCACAAATCCCGTACCGTTCTCGAAGCCGTAGGCGGAAGCCGTGAACACAGCGTCGATTGTAACATCCGGAATATCATCATCGATAGCCAATATATCCACCGTCACTGATTTTTCATTCGCAGGAATCACTACATTAGGATCAAACTGGAAACGCTTAGGATGGTCTGTCACTAAACGTACCGCTAAAGGCCATTTAGTCGCCCACCCCTTTGAATAGTAAAGTTTAAAGCTATCCCCTTCCTTTGCGATCGTCTTCGGGAGCCGTCATCGTTAATTTCGGCATCTCGTTATCTTCTATCCATATGTCTTGAGACACTTCCTTATATCCATTACCAGAAACTTTAGCAACAATGAAAGAGTCTGGATTCGCTATCTGATCATCAATCACACGAACCTTAAAAAGAGATTCCAGATTCTCCTACCGGGATAGTGACGGAAGAAGGGATCGTCATTCGTTTTCGGATTTGAGTTCGTAAATGTAAACGTCTCCTCCGTTTTACGAGACCCGCTCCTATTCAAGAACCCGTACACATCGGAAGTATATGTTTCCGCTATAGGATTTCGATTTAACTTCAAAAACAACTCTTTCGCCAAAGTCAAATAGCCACTAGAGGAAGCCTCATTATTAGCCACATCTACAGGCAACTCCCCAGTTCCGGATAAGGAGTAAGTTTCACCTTCGCATAAACCTTTCCGTCAATACCCGGATAAACTGGAAGCGTAAACTCCGCTTGTCGCGATGCCACTCCACTGGCAGATAGTAATTCCTCAGAGTTCAATTGTCCAATGTAAGCCTCATCTCCGGACTCACTTACCAAATAAACCTGCTCACTCCAACCAGCTTTTAGTCGGTTGGTTTCCTACATTCTTGACAGACCAAGCGACAGACACCTTGCCGCCGGGTTTTATTTCCGATGAAATGAACTTTACTCTCTTGAACCGCTATATCGGGTCTGTTCCCATGCACGATCTTAATGGAACCATCATTCACGCCCGACTGTACATTCTCGCCATTCCTTTTACTTAGCACGACATCTTTGAACTCGATCGCATAAACTGCCCCCAATCTCCAAATCGCTTTGGAATAGTTAATGGCAATTGGAATAAAGCCCCAGAGTTTCCTCGCAAAGAAGTATTCGTAGCAGAGGAAGACCAGGACCCTATAATTGTTTCCACCAAGATTTTTACAGTTATCGTATGGCCATTTTTTTCGATCTGTCAAAGTAATACCCGATCTGCCAACCGGACAACATCCGGGACATGCATATCAAACTGCAAGGCAACTACTTCCGCATCATTAGATAGCATAATCGGAACAGTCGCTAAAGACCCCACCGCACAATCTGTCGGTGGGATATAAAGGACTATTATTCTCTCTGTTTGAGAGAAAATAGATTGTAACTGGAGGAATAAACATCCTAACAGCAACATCAAATAACGTGTTTTCATGGTTTACCTATTTTGAAATATAAAGTTTAATCTTTTTCTCTATCACATCCTTATCCGTCCACATGCCTACATGTAAAAACATATGTACCAACAGATAATCCCGATAATACCTCACGAAGTGAATATCCCCCGGCATTAACTCCCCATTAGCTCCTTATTCACCACTAAACGTCCGTTCAATCCATACAGAGTGATCTCTTTATTAGATGGACATTTTCAGGAATTTGTATCTGAAACGGATTTGTCAAGACTGCTTCATCAATCGTATCGATGTCCGTAGGAGTTCCTTCTTCCGGATCTTTTTACCGGGGAACGTTACCGGAATTTCTTTAGCGGCCTTATCAGACAGCATCGCTCCAGTCACGGCCACATCCGTTCCAGCCACCTCCATTATCTTCGTTTTACCAGTCGATATACCGGCTCGGTCCCATGAATAACAAGATAAATCGAGTACCCTCATCCGTATCGCACGTAGTGAACATAAGATTATCGCCTTGGAATAATAGTTTCAACCGATTGCTCTTAACTCCTTTCAAAGAAACATCCATGGCGACTACCGGTTCCAAAGGTTTATCCAGTACCAAATAACCATCTTCAACCGTTAAATGGGCGATTTTCTCCCCCATTCGCAGATCTTAACGAAGATCTCATCGCTAAAGGAGCTCCCAGTATGATATTTACGGTAGCTACCATATCTTTGTACATTTATCAACTTATCGGTAAAAGTATTCGCCGCATTGTAATTAAAAAAAAATCACATAGCCGGTATGTTCCAAATCTTCCATGATATAATTCAAGGTATGAGGGATATCCAACACATCCACGACTAAGTCCATATTAGCATCTCCTTGATCGTAAAAAAAACCTTAAACGGAGAATGACTGCCTTTTAGCACTACCAGACGCTTGTGTTATCGTTAATGCCTGTCCCGACGGAATCTTAACCTCATTAGCTCCATACCAGTCTTTTATTGCATATTTCCCTTGATTATATTCAAATTTTTAAGGTTGAAGAGTAAGATGTCGTGAAGTCTGGATAAACACCCAGTGACTGTGACTCATGATCATACCGACAGATAGCCGGAATCCGAAGTTGAGGATTAACCGATAATTGAATCGAATCAATATGAATCGTCTGGGAAGTTATATCCAGGCTCAAGGCTTTAGGTAAAACAGCCTCTATAGAGTCTATTTGATTCTTAGGACAATTGTAAATTATTCAATTTTTTCAGCAGATTCACTTCTTTCGGGGATATAGCCTGTTATTTTGGTTATTCCCTAAATTTACACTCTGCAAACTATCCGCAGAAACCTTATCCGTAATCACCTTTTCTAATTTGCCCGATAATCTATTTCCGGAAAGATCCAACTCTCGCAAAATAGGGTAAAGTAAATATCTCCGTAGGAATCGTTCCTATAAGATTTTTCCCGATAAAGCCAGTTTCAACACATGCCCCTCATCATCGAACGTCACTCCTTCCCAATTACTCCGGCTTACCGCACAAGATTCTATATTCCAACGCTTATTCAAATACCATTCTTCTCCTTTAGCGGATTGATAAAGCGCATATAACGCTTTATACTCAGAAGTCGGAATTGTCACCAAAGCGACTGTTACCATAAAGGCTATCACGATTATTCAATCGCGTCATCTCACGCAATCCACCATTATCATTCACATATATATAATAACGTAGTTTCCTCCTCCTCTTCAAAAGGCGCTTTTATAGTGAATTTCACCTCATATTCTCCATCGACACTCCAAACTCTTCGATTCTTGTTCCTTCGATTGTAAAAAGAGAAGAATATCCAGTATCATTATATTCATACAAACCATCTCTCCAAGAGGCCGCAGAAATAGCCTCTGTCCCACTATTCCTGACAGTAGCAGTGAAAGTAAACTCTTGACCGGGTTTGACAGCTTGGGGCTCTACGGAAAATGATACTATTTCCAAGTCAGGAGCATGGCTCATCTTGAATGTATAGGTCTCACTGGATATAGTACCACATGGTGTATAAACCTCCACTTTCCATTCATACGACTTATCATATTCAAAACGACTTGTATAATAAGGCTTAAGAGATGCTTCTTTTTGCATATTCGAATAAAAAGCCTCTGTTTCCAACCTCTCTATAATAAAGAGTATAACCACTCGCCCCCCACTACCGGTTTCCAAGAAAAAAGAAATCTTCCCCTAGAAGATACAATATCATCCTTCGCTGGAGCAACCAAAGTCACAGCCTCTGTCTTAGGGGCAAACCGCTATCTTACAATTCATCGTATAATAAATTTCATTATCCTTCTTAAAACCGGACTCGTACACCAACGTGTCCATTTCAGAAGAAGCATTCAGCAAGGTCATATTTTGAATATTACCTATTCCGGATTCTTTATACCCCCGTGATATATTTGGGAACATTCACTAATTTCCAGTCATAGGTAAAAGCCGAACATAGGTTAGTGAAATAGCGTGATACCGAAGATCCGAGCAGATCGTTTCTTCCTCCAACTCATCCTCCCTATAAATGGAATATGGGATATCCCCAAATTTGATCACTACATTTGAAAATTCCATATATTCGGATAAATCCTTGTATGCGTCGAAATTGGCTTTTGGTCAAAGCCGCCATAGGTCAATATAGGAATCGAACCGGATGAATAAGAATCCGCCACTATCTTGATTTTTATACTGAATTACTTTATCTCCCTTGATTTTCCTGATTATCACATCCTTCAATTCTGTCAGATTGACCGAAGATGAGAAAGCGAACGATTGCTGCCGTAAGCGACATTCACTGTTATATCATTCCAATGGTAATAAGGCAATGACTCCAAATCCTTAAACAAATCATCTAGGCTCGTATAATTATAAACATCCTTTACTGTTCCTGTCTAAGGATACATTATTACCCATATACCAGTTTTCCCACAGGCTCAATGGTTACTTGATGCGACAGCGTATCCTTGCCTAAACCATTCATAGCTGTCAATAAGACCTTATAGGTACCGGCTTTCATAAATATGCAAGGGTGACTTTTCCTTACTGATAGCGGGAGCCATCGCCGAAATCCCACTCATAGCGGGATGCGTCCTTTTGATTGATTACCGAATCTCACCCCTACTTTTATATTGGTTCGTGTAAAAAATCAGCCTTAGGCAGCACGGTGGAAGGCTCGTCAGATTTACGGGGTCGAGCTCTGTCCCCACACCCATGGGGAACAGCGCAACCATCAATATTATTATTAGATTTTTCATAGATCGACTGAATTAATGCATGATTACTTTATATGTATGATCTCCTATTCTAACCAAATAGAAGCCTGTAGATAACGATGTGATCCAACGGGATTGGTTCATTGTATGATTGATCAACGGGACTCCCGTATAGGAATAAACTGTCACGGATGTTCCAGCGAGAGCCTCCACTACCAAATTACCGTCTTGCGCATAAGCCATACCCTGTTGATCCTCCGGGGCCTCTGTTCCTGTCACCACGCCCGAAGATAAAAAGCAACTCGAAGCGATCATTAAACGTACCTTCTTCCGCTTGGAAAGAATAGTTTTTCAAGGATAGGTCTACTTCCTTATTCAAATATTTGTCCTTTAGTATGATTGATTGCCCGTTTATACCTTTCCGGCAGTGCCAACTCGTAGGTTCCTTACCTTTCCGATATAAACTCCAACGCAATCCTTCCGGAACCTTTCGGGACGTTCATTGATGGCATAGCGACGATCCGAGCCGTCCAGAGAATAGAGCTGTGGAATCTCCACTTTCGGACTCATCCATTTAACAGCATCACAAGTCAACTCATATTCAATCCGGGCCTCAGGGTTGATCACCACGCAACTCTTATCCGTGTAGGTGTCCCCTTTAAGACTAGATTGATAATCCTGCGGGAAGAGAACGAGGAAGAACGTAAGTTCCCCTTGGTCTGCTATATACGAATTGATCTGCCGTCCAGCGGGCTGAAGAGCAAATCGCTTTTTCTCATCCGTTTTTGGGTAAAGAAAGCCTCCAGCGGCCGCAAGGCATAATCATCATCTTTCACGGATAACGCAATATACCCATCGCCGTTCCAAACCACGATAGGCGCATTGTATTCTATATAATGTATATTAAAGAAAGAAGGAAAAGGATTACCCACCAAATTCCAACTCTGATCCTCTATACGATTGGAAGCATAAGTATCTAAAGAGACTTTGGATAGATTGCTCTCCTCCCATGAAAGAATGCAAAGGCCTGTTTCGTATCTGACATAATCGAACAAATAGCTCTATGATCAGTCTGTACTATATACCCCTTACCCGCTTTCAATACATCACCACTCACAACATCTTTCCAGCTATCACCGATGCCATTGGTTGCCCGTACATTCCCGTCATAATAACGGATTATAAAGGAAGGATTTGTATCATACTCAGAGATAGGCTCAATTTTCAAATCAGCCAATGGAACATCAAATGGGAAAGAGAGATAATTCCATCTCCACGGATACAACCGCATTTCATAACCTGCCACATTCAACTTGCATCTACGGAGTGATTAATGAATGAGGAATAATAAGATTCACTCTCATCATACAACCCATCTTCGCTATATGCGTTTCGATATCCTAATTCATTTCTTAGAATCAATGTATCTATCAATAACGGGACATCACTTTCTCAAGCTCACCGTAGGGGTATCCCTTTGTTTGGGTCCGGCGAGATCTTAATATTCAAAGGAATCTTTCGGATAATTGTTCGCATCATAGACCACGTCTTGCCGAATCGTGACAATTTTGACGCCCCGGTGTCCCATGCGCCACCTAAATTTCATCTGTAATTGGAAGTATTTCCTTGTTCTCCACTCCCAAAGAGTTGTTATAGCATCTACCTGTTTTTGGAACGTAAAACCTTTTGAATATATTGTAAATCATTAGAGTTCACTGATGGTGAGTGGCGCAAATATAATCAAATTCGTCAATTGCTCTGGAAATTTCGTATTGTACATCTTCTATCCCAACCGGTAAAATGTTTTGTTAGGAAGTACAATTAAATAAGTTATTTACGCTTTGTATATTCGACGGCAAAGCGAATTGTTCTAATCGTTGGAAAAATGAATAATCAAAGAGACCGTATTGATCCAAATAATTGTCCGGTAACGTTGACGTTGATAAATCCAAACAACGCAAGCTAGGCAGACTATAACGCTCATTTCGCAAAGTTGACCAATCATTACTTGTTAAATTTCCGGAAATGGATAATGCGGTTATCGTATCTCTTTTTTCGCTCCCAAATCAGACAGGAGTCGATCCAAAGGATATTCTTGCGTAACTTCTAATTGAGTCCAATAAGGAGCTTGACGATAAGTAGTTCCTTGCAGTAGCAAACGAACATTACCTCCATTACTTTCTAACAAGCCCTTCTCCGAATGAGAACCACGCTCGTTCGGCTCATACCGCAGTCCGATAATGTCCAGTGAGCCTGCCGGAATAGTCACCGACTTCATTAATGAAAAAGCCGTCACACCCGATAGTTTGGAGATAGTCAAATCGGAAGCACCCTGGTTGCGAACTTTCACGTATTTAATAGGAGCGACAGAGCCTACAGGTGTATATCCCAAAACAGCTTTTTACGGCTATCCCTTGATATAGAAATAAGAGGTGCCGTGTTATTGGTATATTCAAATTGCACATTAGGCTTTGCCCATTCCTCAATATGGAGGAGGATCTTCATTTTCTGAAACTAGTTGATAAATATCCTCTATCTGATTATATTTAAAATATACATATACAGACTCACTCGTTACATTTTGGGTTGTACTCAAAAGATCCAATACCAAACAGCCTCCTTTATATTCATAAGGAGTATTAAACACATAGGTAATCATCTGTTCCCCCATCCGTATTGGTAAAGTCTAAATTATCTGAGCCTTCATAATAGACGGTTCCCGTTCCCATATCTACAAATCCAGAAGTAGGTTTCTCTCCATTATATTCCTTACATGCGATACGCATTGTGCCATTTTCCGGTTTCCCTTCATTATTGTTCACTCTTCCAAAAAGAAACTAATCGACTTAATCTTTGTTCCTGCGGATAAACCTAGGATTTTTTTCGGATAGAATAATTGTGTATGCGTTTTACTTTCCCGATAGTCAATCAAAAATGATGTACTCGACTCGTTATCATCTTCTATTTTCAAAACTCCGGAGCCTGTTTCTAGTTATCACTTCTTTCGCTCCATCCATTACGGCTTGAGTAATAGGAGAAATACTTATTTTTCGAAAAGCAGATTGATTTTTTTATAAATATCTATCGCATCTTTAGGGACATAAACCTTAAGAGTTTGATCTGATACAGCGTTCATACTTGGTGCTTTTTGGAGATAAGAATACAACTGAACTTAAATATAAGTAATTTGATAAACTCTCACTAAAAGACTCCAAAGAGACAGGCAATACTAAATGTTTTAGCTTTGATAATTGCAAACTTGATACCCCATCAGAATATATAAATTTTATATTTTGAGGCAAACTTAGGTATTCCAACGTATTGGCACTCGCCATTTTCTGACTGAAAGAATAACTAGGAAAATTATCAGTCCAATAGGAGGCACTCGATAAATCCAGATGACGCAAATTATTAAAATTATCATAAAAGATACCGCCAATCATCACGTTGCATCTCTCCTAAGATCGATAGCTCTTGTATGGAAAAATCCAGTCCGTAAGAAGACAGCCGTTTGCTTTCCGACAACTCAACTTGTGCGGAAGACGGGGTAACCTTCCAAGTCGTGCCCGACAATGACAATACCGCAGAGCCTCCATCACTTTGAATTGTCAGCTTTTCTAAAAATGAAGTTTCAGGTTTCGGTTTTTTACCTTAATAGGGACAAGCTTTTTTCTCTCCTGCCTTAACTGTTACCGCATCTACTGTAAAAAAATAGAGCTTTCTGATTTTGTTATATGCAAATCATTCTTTCCCAAATTAGTAATCGGCAAATCATAACTAGCAGATCCGGCTATATATCCATAATTATATGTTCGTTGGTTATATCGTACATAAAGGATCGGATCAGAACTTGGAGGTTCAACTGTGAAAGCAATAGAGGGCATAGAAGCGTAAAAAGCATACCTCTCTTCCCTGCAAGCACAAACAAGCAGGCTCTGCAGTTGAAATACTCTTAAAATAAATATTACCCGTAAGTGAACGAGGACTATCCTGATTGGACACATCAACGACCAAACATCCCCCTCCTGATATGTATAAGGAGTTTGGAAAGTATAGGTTACTTTCTTTCTCCACCCTATAACCATCAACCGCAGTCTCTAAATTATGTTTTCCTTGATACACCAAGGTAATCTTCTCCGAAAATTCAGATTTAGATGGTATCGCGGGTAGTTCTCCCAAGGATATTTTTTCAGATCACCCCCTGTACCTAGATCTTTCATGTCCGTTTCATACATATATGAAATAGACGTGATCTTTTTGAGCCTTTCGGCAAATTCAGTAAATCTGCCGCATAATAGGATTGGCTTCGATGAGTAGCAAAACTCCAATCCATTGGATAGCTAGACGAATAAGAATTCCTGCCATCATCAATCTCTATGGATGTCTGCGCAAAAATATTTATTGGCAGTAACAACATTAGTACTCCTCCCAACCACAGAAGGCATAAGTAGATTTGTTTCATAAGTTTCTATTTTTATTTATTTAAGGTTATTTCCATTCTATGCGCACAAACGAACCTTCAATCTCTCCTATTACTCAATTCACTTCACCTTTGTCTACATTACTTTATAAAGAAAAACATTTTTTATCTTTCAGCACAACCCTCCAAGTCCATCTAACAGATAAGCGTCCGATTTCCACGGATAAAGTGTTATTTTTTCGTGTTCATCCGTTTACTTTTTGCAAAGAAACATTCTTATTAAATTGCAATAATCTTGCCTTTCATACCTATCAGTATCAAATCTCCACCAACAAGGGGAGACTTATTGTATATTTCTACATCCCTCCTTGTTCTTTGTTGGATGACTTATAGAAAACACGTACGTGTTTCCCTAAAAAACATGTACGACTTTTTCGCAAAAAACACGTACGTGTTTTTACCCAAAAACATAATCATACTTTTTAGGGCACTAATGTTCAGCGACTTACAAATCCATACAATTCGCAGGCTTATTGTCTGTAATTCATCTTGGAATACAGTGTATTACTACTTAGCCCCGATCCATATTGGGTGAAGTGATATTTGACACAGTTACCCGGTTATTTTATTGAATTACGAGAAATTTCAATTCGTAAACCTTATCTTTGCCTCCTTAGTTATATAAAGGGAACAACACCGTTACATTATATATTATGTCACAACGAAAAACAAGTATCATCATATTCCTCTGCCTCTTCGTATTTGCGGTATACGCTCAATACGTACCCGATATATTGGGGAATGGTTATTTACGCCGTACCTTCCAGATGCCGGATGACTATGAGGGGAAGGTGGTTTGCACACTGGTCAAGAAACCTCAACTGGATAGCGTAAAACAGGCCGTGCTGTATATCCATGGCTATAATGACTATTTTTTTCCAGAAACAATTAGGGGATAGCGTAAACGCTCACGGATATAATTTCTATGCGATGGACTTGCGGAAATACGGACGTTCGATATTACCCAATCAAAACCCGTTCTTTTGCAAGAGCCTAAAAAGAGTATTTCGCCTGATATCGATACCGCTTTAGCCACCATCCGGTCTGAAGGTAATGAACGGATATTATTAATGGCGCATTCTACAGGCGGATTGATCACACCTTATTATTTGAATAGCAAGAAAGGGAGTTACCGATAGACGGACTTATCTTGAACAGCCCTTTTCTGGATTGGAATTTCGGATGGTTTATGGAGAAAGTCGTACTGCCAACCGTTGCGTTTGTCGGGAGGCTATTCCCGAATCTTACCGTACAAGGACTGGGTGACCCGAATTACGCTTATAGCTTGCTTAAGCAATATAAAGGAGAATGGGAGTTTGACACGAACTGGAAATGATATTCGGGCATCCGAAAAAGCCGGATGGATCAAAGCCATACAAGAAGCGCAACAGACGGTACAAAAAGGGTTAAAACTGGATTGTCCGATACTAGTGATGTCTTCCAACAAATCTTTTCCGGAAACAGAGACATGGCATGAGGAATACATGACCTCCGACATCGTCTTGGATGTTTCAAGACATTCAAAAAATACGGGGAGAAACTAGGAGACAAAGTCACGAGAGATACCATTCCAAACGGCATCCACGATCTGATCCTATCTCAAAAGCCCTATCGGAACGATGCCTATCAAACTATATTCGAGTGGTTAAAGAAACAATAATGGTTGCACCAAACATATAAATCCTTACCTTTGCGCCCAGACAAAACATTTATATATACATGAAATCAGTGCGATCAATTTTTATAGGTCTGACTTGTCTGGGGGATGGCAACGGCTAGTTTCGCTCAAGAAGAAGAGACAACTCCGGAAGCGACTACCTACAAGGCCGAGATATTCGGATCGGTAGCCAGTGGCGACAATACCCCTTTCTGGATGGTTAGCAATCGATACGGAATTGTTCCTTTGGAAGCGAATAACGGATATTTGAATGCGGGAGTATTCCATAATCAAACTTTTGGCAAAGGTTTTCACTGGGGAGCCGGATTAGACGTAGTGGCCGCAGTTCCTCGTCATCGCAATTTCTTTATCCAACAAATATATGCCGAGTTAGGTTACAAATGCTTGCTATTGAGTGTAGGAAGCAAGGAACGCTATAATTCTCTTTTGGGATCGTTGGCTTAGCTCGGGCGATATCGTGCAATCCGCCAATGCCCGCCCGATTCCGGAAGTGAACATCAGTATTCCTGAATTTACCGTCGTTCCTTTAACGAAAGGCTGGATGCAAGTCAAAGGGAGACTTTGCCGTCGGTCGTTCTTTCGACAAGGATTATCTGGCTAACTTCACAAACAATAAGCAGACTTATGTAGATAACGTTTTATGGCATCATAAATCATTATTCGTACAGATTAAGGATACACGCAATGACTTCCCGTTATCCGGTGTAATCGGAGTACAGCATTGGGCACAATGGGGAGGAACCCTCAACCAATCCTAAGATCGGAAAGCAACCTCAATCCATCAAGGACCTGATCCGGGTTATTTGCGGTAGTGAAGGTGGTGACAATGCAACAGTATCCGATCAGATCAATGTATTGGGTAATCATTACGGTTCTACGATTTCAAATTGGCTTTTACACAACCAAACTGGCAAGTATCCGCCTATTACCAACATTTGTTCGAGGATAAATCCGGTATGATATTCGTAAACAATACCGACGGATTATGGGGAGGACAATTGGATTTACCAAAATTTCCGTGGTTGCGTAAGGTGGTCGTGGAGTATCTGGTTACAAGAGACCAAAGCGGACAGTTCCACTTCATCGATTTTGATCACGACCTACATCCCGGCGTAGGTGGCGGTGGTGATGATTATTATAACAACGGAGAATACACTACCGGAGCCTCTTATTTTAACCGGGCGATAGGTTCTCCTCTGATCACAAGCCCAGAGTATAACGAGGCCGGTTCATTAGGATTCAAGAACAACCGTGTTCGTGACTGGCATTTCGGTGCTGAAGGCGCTATCTCCTCACAAGTATCTTATCGGGTATTAGTCACCGTGATGAATAGTTGGGGTAGACATGTCACCCTTTCCTTAGCAAGAAAAGAGGAGCTTCCGGACTTTTAGATATCTCTTATCAACATCCCCGTTTATCGGGATGGGAATTTACAGGGTCTTTGGCAGCTGATGCCGGTTCCATGTTCGGCGATAACTTCGGATTCAGCCTGAAAGTAGCGAAACGTGGCATCTTGAAAAGCTGGAAATAATAACCTAAATTATTTATATTCTTCCCACAAGGCAGATGCTATGATTTCTTGAGTCTGATCAGCGAACGCTTGCATTCCTTTGTGGGAAGTGTCTATATTCTCGGTAGAAACCGCCGGATGGATCACCATCTCCATCCGATGACGATGGACATTCAACGACCCGATCGGCAAAACATCAAACGGCCCGTTTAAAGGTGATCGGAATAATAGGCAAATGCTGATCCAGAGCCATTTGGTAAGCCCCTTTCTTGAAACGAATCATTTTTCCGGTATACGTACGCGAACCTTCCGGGAAAACAACCACGGAAGCCCCGTTCCGAAGACAACGCTCCGCCTCCAAAACACTACGAGCGGCAGCCTTCGGCGTAGAATTATCGACAAAGATAAAACCGGCCGCACGGCAGGCGGTCCCGACAAATGGAATTTTAGCGATACCCGCCTTCATCACCCACTTAATGGGAACGCCTAAGAAACCATATATCAAGAAAATATCAAACGCACCTTTGATGATTAGCTACGAAAACATACGATTGTTTCCGGTCTATATGCTCACGCCCTTTACCGTCACCGGACAAAGCGCCAGATAGCAAGTCAATCGAGACCAGATCATACCCGGATAATAAGCGAAGATTTTTCTCCCCCCAATAGACAACCGATGATAACCGTCACAGCCGTAAGTATAGTCAGTACCAGAAATACAGGTACAAAAACAGCCACAAATAAACTATGTAAAAGTATTCTTCCCATACGTAACTATATTATAACACAAATATAGAAGCTAATTTCAATCGTTTCATTATTTTTCTCCGAAAATATTTTCACGATCGGGTTATTATTGCTTTATTTGCGGTAGAAAAGAAAAAATAATTATAAAATATCTATAACCATGAATGAGTTAATTAAAAAATCTAGGAGTGATCGTACTCATTATTGGTGCGGCAGTTTTGGCTGTACCGTTTTTCACCGGTGGTATGACAAATAGTATTCTACTTACAGGTCTGGGATTGGTTCTCCTTGGCTATTTTGGTCATATCGTAATCAACAAACGAGTAGAATAATACACGCTACTTAGATTTAAAAGGAAATGAAAAAAAAGGATGTGCCTCATTGTTACGCACATCCTTTTTTTTGAATCATCATGCAAATTGAGAGATATGCCCAAATCGTTATTGAGTTCCCCATTCCTTGTTTGGTTTATCGCCAAGCCATAATTCCAAAAGGCCACCTTTGCTCAAATACGGTATGCGGCAATTGATATTTATGATACATCTCCCCGTTCAAAGAAGCTTTCTGGATATAACAATTCTCACTTGGGGAGTTATCATGTACTTTTTAATCTTAAACTCGTTCCCTTTATAATACCGAGAATCCAATCGAATCGTAATCTCATTGAAAACAGGGCTTGTAATATCATACATCGGATTATAGGCAGAGCCTCCATCCAAACTGAATAATCCCATAGCCATCAGTGCACTTATTCCAGCCATCTGTCCTTGATCTTCATCATTTTCGCCGTAGCCTCGCTCTGGCGTAATATCACCATAGGTCTGTTTAGCGACCTGACGCACCCAATATTGAGTCAGCCAAGGCTTTCCTACATGTGAGAAAACGTGCGCATTCGAGCAACCGGGTTGATTGGCATAACTAACATAACTAGACAGGAATCTTGCATTTTTCGACATCTCAAACACATAATTCAATTGAGTAGCTAAGCTGTCATTACCTCCCATCAAACGAGCCAATGTTTCAATGTCATGAGATAATCCAAAAGTAGCCTGCCAAGCATTGGCTTGTACAAAACCCACGCTCGGACAAAGGATCCAAATGGGACCCACTCTCCTGTTTCTTTTCTAGGCATCATCAACCTCAAATCCGGATGCCAAGACGCAGGCCAGCCCAAGGAACGATTTCTATAATAATTATAATCCTTGAGTTTTCCCATAGCTTTCACCATTTCTCCCAAAAGCCCAATCCTCAAAGGCCCATTGAATAGTCAAGCCAGCCTCTTCTGGGCAATATCCATGTTTAATATAGAACTCCAACTCTTTATCCATATCAAAGGCAAGCATACCACCTTTCTCATGATTCCTTTTCATAGCCGCATATCCCTCCTTGGGCGACCATTTATGAAACACCCCCGCTGATAAGCGGAAGTAATCAAGGAGCTAGCCGGACAGCCCGTCATAATATAAGTATAAGACCCTATGGACGGCCCACGAGGTAATAGACCTCCATTCTTGTCATATTCGATAAAAGAAGCGGAAAACTCGTCTAAAACAGAAGGATACGCCAGTCCCCCACAACGTGTTTAAATTCCACTGTGTCAACCATAGAGCATCTGAATTATACATATGAAACCTTGATTTTCCTGTTTTATCTTTTAGGCAAAGTCCGTACTTGGAATTTAGGAGCAATCGTATGTATCCTTGTTTGTTTTTCCAATACGTTCTCCTCCGGACAAATAATCCGGATACTCGCCATTGCTATCATCTATCTTATGGCGCCCCAACAATATGTGCCACAAATCGGTATAAAACTTGGTCTTTTGCTGAAAAGAACCACCTTGCACATCAATTTTTCCCAACCACTCATTCCAAATACGCTCGGACGCACTCTTAACTTGATCAAAATCCCAATGTTTACATTCCGCTCTATATTCTCACGGGCGTTTTCCTCACACTCACATAAGAGATAGCGGTCTTCAACAACAGCTCATCACCAGCCTTAAAAGATCCAAAACAAGCTTCTACGCCAGAAGAAGGAGATTGTTTAAAAGAGGACTTAGGCACGGTAATTAATTCGGAAGAACCCGTAAAATGTCCAACTCCCATTTCCTTCTTATCGCCCACCCAACCATTCAATGCCTCGATTGGCTTATTGAATTGAACGACAAAAATACACTTTCGCAACATCCACACCGCCCCATACGCGACCGGCTGTATCAAAATATCCGGAGATCTCCATATCACTCACTTTAGTCACATGAGCATTCAACAAAGTAGAAGTAGCAATATGACCTCCCAAGTTCACCAAAACCTTCGCCAAACCATCTTCCGCATACGTAAGACGATAAAGCCCCACTCGATCCGTAACGGTCTGTTCCACCCATATCTTGTAGGAATCCAAAAATAAACGATGATAGCCGGGTTGAACGATCTCACCCCTCATGGGAGAAAGAAGAACGCCAAGCCTTATCCCTCCACAGACATCTACCTCGTCTTTTACTGGCATCAGAGACAAGCCAGAAATCATCCAATTATGAATTTGCGGAAAACCCTAATACCGTTGTAGAGTTATAATTATAACCTCCTCCTCCCTGATTGATATTACGGGTTAACGGAGCGGAACTGATCATTCCAAAAGGCAAGCTTCCTGTAACAAAGAAAAAAAATACCGCCCTTAGCCGTCTCGATATACGGATTAACCCATGAGACATAATCTGTATAAGATTCCGGTGCGGGATAAACCTCTATCTCAGACAAACCTAAATCTCGTCCTTCCCCATCTGTCGCCTGAAAACGAAACCATTCTATTTTTTTTTTAGTCTCAAACGTCACCACTTTCGGTGCTCCATCATTAGGAATCTGGTTGACCGTGATTGAGCTTCCATCGCTAAAGAACAACGTACCGGCCGCCGTATGGCTGTCCTTATCTACCCGATCATATAATATGACTTGATTCGTATAAATGGGCTCTTCCCAATCAATTGAATCAAGGATAGGGATACACCCCCCCCGGAAGTCCAACTTTGTTTTAGCGACCCACTCTCCTTTTCCTGCAATACGAATTACCTGATCCACTACATTCTCACAACCTTGTTCCTGCGTTAACGCAGAAGAGCAAGAGACTTTCGCCAAAGAAGCGATATTATGGGGAGTCGCAGATAGCTCACAGCAAGCAACCCAACTCAACAGATATAAAAGAAATCTCAATTGTTTCATCTCTATACAAAATAATAAAAAAAGGCAGCCCCAAACGGGCGCTGCCTTTTCTTTCAACCATTCATAAAACTTTAATAACCCGGATTCTGTTTCATTACCTCAGCACCACAAATATCTATAACAGATTGAGGTATAGAAAATACTCATGCTTTCCTTTTTACAAAGCGAGCATTCTGCAAGTGGGAACGGAATGTTTTTCTTTCTCAAAATACACATTGAGAACCTCATCCGCAATACCCCAACGCACTAAATCAAAGAAGCGGATACCCTCATGAGCCATCTCTAAACGTCTTTCCATACGCAATGCTTGCACAGCCTCATTTTTCGACTTAAATGGCTCGGTATAAATCTCTCCACCTTATAATTAGCGGCATCTTGCGACTGATCATCCCACAGCTTGACATGCTGTGTATTCTTTGCACGCTCTCTAATTTTATTAATATACTTACGTCCAGTCTCCAAATCACCGGTCTCGATAGCGGCCTCAGCTCTCCACAACAGCAAATCCGCATAACGAATCACGTAAAAATTCAACGCATTCACATATGGCCATATCGGAGAGTAATGGGTAGAGTTCAACGATACAAACGTTTCTTCGGGCTATACGGGCCATATACGCTAGCCTCTCTTGGAGTCCAATCATACACCTGTACATCCATAAACGGAATATTTGGCCGAGCCAAGGTATGATCCAAACGAACATCCACATAGTCGCTTTCCGCCACATCCTTACCATCATTATAAGGCAAGCCGTTTTCATTCGTCTTATAAGCATTTACCAAATTCTGGGTCGGCCGCAAGAATCCATAAGTTGGATAAGGACCTCCCGGCGGTAACAAACGATCGCCATAACTTCCGTTTTGATTACTGGACGCTCCATCGTTAATAGATAACTGAACCGCAAAAATAATTTCTGAGTTGTTATCATTCTCCGGCAAGAACACTTCCCTGAAATCAGGATACAGCGTATATTTCCCGGACTGGATCACCTCGTCACAAGCACTTAGGCACTCTTTCCATTTCGACTGATATAAAATACACCTTAGCCATATAAGCTTTTGCCGCCATTTTGGTAGGACGTCCATAATCTGATTGGCTTTCCGGCAAGACTTGATAAGCGGCGGAGAATTCCCCCAAAATCTTTTCCCCATAGCTGGTCTGGACGTAAACTCCATATTCGCTTTCGTATGATACTCATTCGGATCAACCACCGTCTCATCAATCAAAGGGATCAAATTATAAATGACTTTCAAGTTGAAATAATAGTGTCCTCTCAAGAAACGCATTTCCGCCAAACGTTGCTCTTTGTTCTTTACCGTACTATTGCTCAACAAACGAATCGCTTGATTACAACGCTTTACACCCTCATAAAGAAGCAGCCCAACGAGCCTCAAAATCGATACCCGTCGGATTGGCATTAAAGATTTCCATCAAGTGAATCTGGTTTTGGTCACCGGTACCTCCACCCCCTTTATAGGCATCGTCAGATACGACATCCCCAAACTGCCAATTCGAACAACCGGAGTTGATCGCATCCGAAGCATAATATCCATCCAATACCGCATAAGCACCTATCACGATTCCCTCTATGTTTTCCTCACTTTCTACCTGCTCGGGCATAAATTCTCCTACAGGCTCCTCAGAAAGAAAAGAATCGGCACAAGAGCACATCACTAAAGCCGCAACAACTAAACTAACTATCTTTTTCATCGTACATCAGATTTTCAATTAAAAATTAACATTAACTCCTAAGGTGAATGTCCTGGCAACGGGTATACGCCACGATCAACACCCATATCCAAATTTCTCGAAGTTCCCCGGAAGAATACTGCCTGTAGCTAACCAAACCAGA